>Ga0209403_10004915_pt1 | contig 14260 bp, 9 predicted proteins | sample ArcticOcean_MG_C_8_FD_187440 | JGI IMG/M metagenome (GOLD analysis project Ga0209403, IMG submission 187440) | Marine microbial communities from western Arctic Ocean - ArcticOcean_MG_CB11_86 (SPAdes) (version 2) | ecosystem: Environmental > Aquatic > Marine > Oceanic | place: Arctic Ocean... | reverse complement strand
CATAATGTTCGAAGAAGGCATCGAACTACGCATAATTCATGGCCCCGAGAACGTATTTGATCTTTCCTTAGGAAACCCGCTCTTAGAGCCGCCACCCGAGTTCAAGATTGAACTACAGCGTCTGATCAACGAAGAAACACCGGGCACCCACCGCTACATGCCCAACGGAGGATTCCCCGAAGTACGAGCAAAAGTCGCTGAGGTTCTGGCTGAAGAATCTGGCACTCCGTTCACCGGATCAGAAGTTCTTATGACTGTCGGCGCAGCTGGCGCTATCAATACCATCCTTCGATCAATCCTCGATAAAGATGATGAAGTCGTCCTCATAGCCCCGTTCTTCGCTGAATACGTGTTCTACGTCGAACACCAGACCGGCGTATCGAAAATCGCCACCTGCGACGAACACTGGCTTCCTGACATCGCATCGCTAGAAGCAACGATTGGTCCTCGAACCCGCGCCGTAATCATCAACTCACCCAATAATCCCACGGGTGTGATCTACCCCGCGAAATCGATAGCCGCGGTCGCAGCGGTAATACAGCGGGTGGAAGAGAAGTACGGAACCGAGATTTACCTGATCTCCGACGAGCCATACCGAAAGCTTATCTACACCGACTCGCCCTACCCGTTCATCTTCGAACACCACACACGATCTATCGTGGCAACCTCTCACTCAAAAGACCTCGGACTCGCCGGCGAACGAATCGGTTACATAGCAGTGAACCCGAACGACCCCGGAAAGACGGATCTGCTCGACGCCCTAAACTTCTCTCTTCGCACCCTTGGTTTTGTGAATGCCCCTGCGCTTATGCAGCGCGTCGTTGCCGGAATCCAGCGAGCGACTGTTGATATCGACATCTACCGCAAAAAGCGAGATCTGCTTTACGCAGCGCTCACCAAAATCGGTTACGAGTGCGTACGACCTGATGGCGCCTTCTATGTGTTCCCGAAATCGCCAATTCCGAATGACACCGAGTTTGTTGCCCAGCTGCAACAGGAACTCGTTCTGGTAGTTCCCGGTCTTGGCTTTGGCACTCCCGGATACTTCCGAGCGTCGTACTGTGTCGACGACTGGGTGATCGAAGGGGCAATCGATGGCTTCGAAAAGGTATTTACTCAGATCACCAGCTAGTGTCTTCGCCGTTACTTCTTAAGCGGTTCTTTGAGGCCACTTCCAGTGATCGGCACGCAAACGTTCGAGTCTCGCTCGATCACACCCGATTCGATCAACTCCGCCAAGCCAGCGAACGCGCCGGCCGACGTCATCTCCGCAAACAAGCCTTCTGATGAAGCCAATCTTGCCTGCCAGTCGGTCAATGATTCTTCAGAAACAGTGATTCCCGAACCGCCGGTCACCCGAATCGCTTCAACCATCTCATTCAATCGTGGCGGCTTCGACACTGCAATTCCTGAAGCATTGGTTGGTTGCACATCATCATCCGACCACTCTTCTCCGTTCAATGCAGCGACTACCGGACGCACAGCGTGGGCTTGAACACCGTGGAATTTAGGAATTCTTCTAATAATTCCAGCTTCAAGAAGTTCTTGATATCCACGAACCATACCGATCAATAGCGAACCATTTCCCACAGGCAAAACGACGTGATCTATTCCGTCGTCCAACACCTCTACTATTTCGTAGCTGGCGGCCTTCATCCCTTCTGAGAAATATGGACTCAGATTGTGTGACATGTAGACAAGTCCTCGGTCTTTCACGAACTCTTCAGCAGCTTCGGTAGAAGCTTGTCGAGCACCTTCAATCCTGTGGAGACTCGCACCAAATATCTGAATTTGATCGAGCTTACCGCTAGCGGCACTAGCCGGAGCAAACACATGCGCCTTCAGACCCGCCGCAGCCGCGTAAGCAGAAAGCGAAGCCCCTGCATTCCCCGATGAATCCTCGATGAACTCTGTAACTCCGAAATCACGCCCCATAGTCGTGAGCACCGCAGAACCACGGTCTTTGAACGAACCTGTCGGAGACATGAACTCGAGCTTCGCCCAAAGCGAACCCAATCCCAATTGTTCACAGGTTTTATCAAGAAAGACCAGGGGCGTATCGCCTTCACCCAGCGAATTTGAATTTAACGGCTCGTCCATCGGCAATCGAGGCATTGTTCCGCCGGGCGCATTCAAATATTCGACAGCGAACAGTCCGCCACACTCAGAGCAAAACAAATCGGCGACAGAGGGATCCTGATTCGATAAACAATCCAAGCAACTCAGCTTGTGATTAGGCACTTTATATTTGATCTCCGTCGTTCATAGTTTTGGTCGTACTTTCTGAGTCGATCACAGTATTTGCATCACCGTCGCCATCAACTTGCGAATTCACAACATCAACTGGAATTATTTCTTCGTCCCCGGCGAGAGGGCGAAATATCACGCCCGGTCGAGCGTATCCTCCACCAATTCCAACGGAGTGACCGTCAGCCCTCCAGCACGCAGCTCCAGAAATAGTTCCACCCGGTTCGAACCGCACAATGTTCATCCCACCGCCGATAGCATTCACAGGCGTTACCCGATGTCCTTTGGCAGCCACCGCAGATCGAACAGACGCAGGCACACCGACCTCGATTTCCACTTCCTGCCCTTGAGTCCACATTCGTGGAGCCTCGACCGCTTCCTGAGCAGACATCCCGTGGTCTATCAGATTCACAATTGCCTGTAGAACCGAGGTGAAAATCCTCACGCCTCCGGGCAGTCCTACTGCAAACTCTGGCAATCCCTCTTTCATAACGATCATCGGAGCCATGCTGCTCGTAACCCGCTTACCAGGCTGAACAGAACGAGCGTTCCCCGGATGAGGATCGAACATCTGCTGAGTATTGTTTAGCAGCATTCCGGTGCCCGGAACGGTTACTTTTGAACCAAATAATTCGTTGATCGTCTGTGTAGCAGAAACGACGTTTCCGTCTGAGTCAGCAACAGTGATGTGCGTTGTGTGATCCGGCTCGTTCGATCCCGGCTCTATCTCAGGCGATGCCTTATCCATGTCTATACTGTCGATGAAATCTTCGACGTTGTGCTTCGAAATCAGCCGATCAACCGGCACTTCGACAAATTCAGGATCGCCTATATATAGATTTCGGTCTGCAAACGCCTTCTTCATCGATTCTGCCAACAGATGAATCGAATCGGCCGTGCCGAAACCTAATCCAGCAACGTCAAATTCTTCCAAAATATTCAACATCTCGGTGATGTGAACACCAGCGGCCGAAGGTGGTGGTGGACCAAACAGTTCAAACCCACGATATTCGCCTTTGATTGGCTTTCGGCGAACCGTTTTATAGTTCGCCAAATCGGCAGTGGTAATAATTCCGCCGTTTCGACTCAGGTAGTCGCAGACGATTTCTCCAAGCGCTCCGTTGTACAGATGATCGGGGCCGTTCTCAGATATTGCCCGCAATGTTCGAGCGTAGTCCGATCGATCAACATGATCACCGGGCTGGAGAGGTTTCCCGTTCGGCATGTAAGTCGCAGCCGTTTCAGGAAATCTCCTGATGACATCTTCCATTCGCACGATTTTTTCGTGAAAATACTCGGTGACTTTAAATCCTCGAGCGGCAAACCGAATGGCCGGCTCCATGACCTCGGCAAGTGACAGTGTTCCCCACTCCGCCAACGCCTCAGCCCACGCCTTTAAGTTGCCCGGAACGCCAATCGACAGATATCCGATCGAACTCAGGTCGTCGACGCACTTCAAATAATCAGGACCCGAATCAGCTACCGGCGTGTACATGTCTTCAGTAGAAGCCCCAGGTGAGGTGGAGTAACCGTCGATGACGTGATGCTCGCCGTTCGCGAGTCGAACGTTCATGTGACCTCCCCCGAAGATGCCGACCATCATCGGTTCGACAACAGACAGAGCGAATAGCGAGGCGATGGCAGCATCGACAGCATTTCCACCAGCCAGCAACATCTCAGATCCAGCGGCCGACCCAAGAGGGTGATTAGTGACAACCACACCCTTTGATCCCGATGCAGGGCGCTTTTCAGTATGGAAAGTTGCGCCCGCTCGCGATCGCCAGTTCGATATTGTCATTCTGTCCTGCTCACTATTTCTGCGACTACCCGCAACCTTCAAAGAGCCGAAATCCACGTTCACAGATACCGGCAGCGAAATTCTATTCTCTGAAAATGCCGACTGGGCGACCGAAATATTGGTCTTGCTGCTTATTGTGACTTCTTGCGAACGGGAATAGATTATTGCCATCGATTCCGCTCTGAGATATTCACCAGACGCGCAATAAATATTTCAGGCAATCATTCAGGAGATCACGATGGCACAGATGGGTACTTCAGCAGTTTGGCACGACGCCGACAAAAGCTGGGAGATGCGGGAGCTTCCACTCCCAGAACTCGAATCAGATGCAATTCAGATTCGAGTAAAGGCAACAAGTGTCTGCGGATCGGACCTCCACATGTGGCGTGGTGATGGAATTCCAGAGGGCGCCCCACCGCGCGATCCGTTTGTATTCGGTCACGAGATGATGGGTGAAGTTGCCGCAATGGGTGACAAAATCACTACAGACTCAATGCGTCGACCACTCAAAGAGGGCGATCGAGTCGCATACTCCTACTTCTTTCCATGTGCGCGTTGCTACAACTGCTTGCGCGGTGAATTCGGTGCCTGCAAGTTCCGAACGGGTCGTAAGCCACTCGACGAATGGCCAGTGTGCAACGGCGGTTTCGCTCAGTATTACTACTTGCGAAGCCCAAATTACGTATTCAAGCTCCCCGACTCGATCAGCGACGCTGCTGCTGCACCAATCAACTGCGCCTTAGCGCAAGTTTACGAAGCACTGCACTTGGGTGGCGTCCGACTCGGCGACAACATTGTGGTTCAAGGCGCTGGCGGGCTTGGCGTAAACGCTACGGCCGTGGCACGTGAACTCGGTGCTTCAAAAGTAATCGTGATCGATAGTCAGAAACCTCGTCTTGATCTGGCCATACAGTGCGGAGCCACTCACACGATCGATATGAACGAATACGACACCCCTGAATCACGAATCGACCGCGTGATGGAACTAACCAACGGTATCGGCGCCGACAAAGTGATCGAAGTGGTCGGATTCCCAGCCGTTGTCGAAGAAGGACTAAAGATGGTCCGTATGCGAGGAATCTACCTCGAAGTCGGTCATATCTCACCTAACTCGTTCGCCACTATCGACGTTTCGACTATGGTCTCCAACCAGGTGCGCTTCTACGGCATCCAACACTACGATCCATGGATCATCCCCAACGCTATCGACTTCCTAGAACGAACCGCCGACAAGTACCCACTCACGAGTGTGGTTTCGCACGAGTTCCCGCTCGATCAGATAGGCAAGGCGTTCGAAACTGCAGAATGGCTCGGAACCCAAAAAGGCAGCGAAGTAACCCGCGCTGTCATCACGCCGTAGCGAATACCGTTTTTCAACAGCAGTCAGCGACGATCAAAAGAGAAATCTGATAACCACGAACTCGAAACCAAACTTTCTCGTAATCATGTCCGACGAGCACGGAGCTCAGTTCTCGTCGACATATGGTCACCCGATTATCGAAACACCGAACATGGATCGCCTTGCCGAGCAAGGTGTGACCTTCGAGGCGAACTACTGCAATTCGCCCTTATGCATCCCATCTCGGGCGTCGTTCATGACGGGTCAGTACGTTTCAACCATCGAAGTTTGGGACAACACAAAACCGATGCCGGTCGACAAGCTCACATGGCCATACCTGTTGCGAAACGAGGGTTACGACACTGCCTTGAACGGCAAAATGCACCTCGTGGGTCCCGATCCGCTTCATGGATTCGAGAAGCAACTCTCACGCGATCCGCACATCGAGGCACCGCTTGACCACTACCGCTGGTCGGACGGTATTCCGACTGCCGGAGAAGACTGGTACGGCGTTCGTGAGGCAGACCCAGGAGTTAGCCCTATGATCGAAGCTGACGATGCTATGGAAAAGGCAGCCGTCGAATATCTCTCCGACCCGGTTAGGCAAGATAAGCCCTTCGCAATGTGCGTGGGTTTCATAGCACCGCACTTCCCATTCATCGTTCCTGAACCGTACTTTTCGAAATACTACCCCGATAACGTCGATATGCCGGATATACCCGAAGGTCATCTCGGTGAGCTTCCAGAAACTGCCAACCGACTTAGGCAAATGTTTGGTCTCGACGGGAACTGGACAGACGACGAAATCTCCCGTGCAAGAGCCGCCTATTACGGTCTTTGCACGTACCTCGACGACAAGATCGGCCATCTGATGGACGTTCTCGAAGAACAAGGTTTGGCAGAGAACACAGTGATCGTTCACACCTCCGATCATGGCGACATGCTCGGCGAACACGGTCTCTGGCGAAAAATGTGCTTCTACGAACAATCAGCAAACGTTCCTCTCCAGATTTCGTGGCCGGGTAAATTCGTAGGTGGACAACGAGTCGGAGAGGCAGTATCGAATGTCGATGCCGTCGCTACGATTCTCGATCTCGCTGGAATCGAACTCGATCAATGGGATCTTGATGGACAATCTCTTGTTCCCGCACTCGAAGGCGACACTTCAACCCTCAACGACGTTGCAATCTCCGAGCATTTCGCTCACGGTACCGATCGTGCGCTCGGAATGGTCAGATCAGGCGATTGGAAGCTCTGTTACGGACACGGTGATCCAGTCGAACTCGAACTATACAATCTGAAATCCGATCCAAAAGAGTTCACGAACCTCGCTGGTAATCCCGAGAACGCAGAAGTTCAGGCTCGCCTGCTCAAAATCCTGTTCGACCAATGGGGTGACCCTGACGAAATGACCGCAAAGATCATTCGTGACCAGGAAGATCGTGAAATAGTCCGAAACGTAACTGGTGTAGGAACGATTTTCTAGGGCTTGGTAACTAACCAACCCCATGTAACAATTAACCCATGCCTACTGAAACATCCGTCAGTTCCTCGATCATCTCAGAGCTTTCCCGCGTCGTTGGCGATTCGTACGTCATCTGGAAAGCTGAAGACCTATTGGTCTACGAATATGACGGTTCGATCGACAAAGCGTCGCCTCAGGCGGTCGTGCTGCCTTCGACCTCTGAACAAGTCGCAGCCATCGTGAAAATCGCCAACAAACACGGTGCATACATCGTCGCTCGTGGAGCAGGAACCAGCCTGTCTGGTGGAGCGGTCCCGCTTCGCAACTCAGTGGTGATCGCCCTTACCCGACTCACGAAACTGATAGAAGTAGACGCTGAAAACCGAATCGCTATCGTCGAGCCGGGGATGATAAATCTCCACCTATCGCAACAAGTCAGCCATCTCGGACTTTTCTACGCCCCTGATCCTGCCAGTCAAAAGACCTGCACTATTGGCGGAAACATTGGTGAAAATGCCGGCGGACCTCATTGTCTCGCCCTCGGTGTAACAACAAATCACGTACTCGGACTCGAAGTTGTACTCGCAGATGGATCGCTAACGTGGTTCGGTGGTACGCAGCGCGAAGCTGCTGGTTACGACCTTCGAGGAGCATTTGTCGGATCGGAAGGCACACTCGGCATCGTTACCAAGATCGCAGTTCGGCTTCTGCCGAAGCCAGAGACGATCCACAGCATGCTCGCCGCATTCACCACTATGGACGCCGCTTCGGACACCGTCTCGGAGATCATCGCTGCCGGAATGGTCCCCGCCGCGCTCGAGATGATGGACAGAAACACAATCGACGCGGTTGAGCCGTTCTATCACCCCGGCTACCCAAAGGAAGCTCAAGCCGTATTGATCGTGGAGGTCGACGGACTAGTTGAGTCGGTCGAAGAACAAACTGAAACCGTTCTCGCTATATGCAATAAAAACGGCGCCATGGAAATTCGCGAAGCAGATAATGAGGCAACTCGAGCCAAACTCTGGGAGACGAGAAAAGGCGCGATCGGCGCATACGGAACTATCGCCCCAACCTACTATCTCGTTGACGGTGTGGTTCCTCGTACGAAGCTAAGAGAGGTCCTACAACAAGTCGATCAGATCGCTGCCGAACTTGAAGTCATCGTCGCAAACGTATTCCACGCTGGCGATGGAAACATCCACCCTGCGATTCTCTTCAACGAACGCAATCCGGCGGAAGTAAAGCAAGCAATTCTCGCCGGAGCCAAGATTTTGGAAGCTTGTGTGGCAGCGGGCGGTGCTTTATCTGGTGAACACGGCATCGGTATTGAAAAACAGGCATACATGCCACTCGTATTCACTGAAAATGATCTCGAATCAATGTCGAGACTTCGTACCGCATTTATCGGTGAATCTCCAAAAGACGCCCCGATAGACGTACCGTCTCTCGCTGAACGATTCAACCCCGGTAAAGTATTCCCGGGCGGAGCCATTCATGGCGAGGCTTACGGAATCACAGCTGAGTCATTCCGTCCCACAGGTACGCAAGACTGGCAGTAAATTCGAGGTCCTGAACGAATTTATTTCGTCGGTTTTCGCTAAACTGATTGCCTCAACGCACTGACCTCTGTTGGTACGTTGAAAAACCGTCCGCAGAGCCTCGATGCAACGAACCGTTATTTAACGCGCTCTGTTGCTCACTAAGGAACGAAAGTGCCTTCAGCATCCGGAAAAGTGCGTATTGGAATCATCGGTGTCGGTGGATTCGCCAACACCCACATGGAACATTTCTCTAAGCTCGACAATGTCGAGGTTGTCGCAGCTGTGCGGCGTAATCCCGAAGCTCTAGTAGAGTTTCAGGAAAAGTGGGACATCCCGAACGGTTTCACCGATCATCACGAGATGCTGAAGATGGACGATCTCGACGCTGTCGACATCATCACCCCAACCGGATCCCACAAAGAACTTGCTCTCGACGCCATTGCCGCAGGCAAGCACGTTCTTTGCGACAAACCTCTCGCACTTACCGCTGCCGATTCCAAAGAAATGCTCGATGCGGCTGAAAAGGCTGGAGTAATTCATTCGACCAACTTCAACCAGCGTGGTAACACGATGATGGGCCGAATGAAGCGATATCTCGACAACGATTTCGTAGGCCGCATCTATCACGCAAACCTGTGGTGGGGCATGTCACACCAATACGACGCTCGACCCGAGACTTTGACTTGGCGATTCCGATCTGAGAACGGTGGAGGGTCAATGTACGAACTCATCCACGTGTTCGACATGCTCCGATTCATCAACGGAGAAGTAAAACGAGTTGTAGCGTCATTCGACACCACAAACCCGCACCGACCAACCGCCGATAACCCAGAAGGCGTCGATGTAGACGTGCCTGACGTGTCGGGTCTCCTGTGTGAATGGGAGAACGGCGGTATGGCAGTCGTACATACGTCGTTCGCATCACGAGGAACGGACCCTGACGGCAAAACCTCGCCACGTGTGGAGATCTCAGGTGAAAAAGGTCGGATCACAACCGATGGCCGATTCGGAATGCAGGGCGTAACCGGGCCTAACGACCCAGTTGCCCAACTTGATCCCGGGCCAGAATATCCTCAGCCCTACAAACTTTTCGCCGATGCAATCATCGCCGGTGATCAATCAATTGTTGAAACCAGTTTTTACGACGGATTTAAGGCAGCTGAAATAGTCGATGCTGCTTACAAATCCGTCGAAGAATCTCGCTGGATTGATCTCTAACCCGCCTAAACAGAACGCTAACTACACACTGCACCAGGGAGTCCTGAAATTCCTATCGAATACGTAAAGCTAGGCCGTACCGGAACCAAGGTTTCGAACCTCTGTTTGGGAACTGATAACTACGGTAACCCGCACGGCTGCGATGAGCCGACTGCTCATGAAATTCTCGGTACAGCCCTTGACGGCGGAATCAATTTCGTCGATACGTCTGACTCCTACAACGAAGGTCGTTCTGAGTCGATGATCGGCAACTACCTCGTCGACTCCAATCGACGAGATCAGGTTGTTCTGGCAACAAAGTATCGTTCGGCCGTAGGACCCGGTGTAAACGACCTCGGTGCCTCCCGCTATCACATCGTCCGTGCGGTTGAAGAATCTCTCCGACGCCTCCGTACCGATCGAATCGACCTGCTGTACTGCCACTCGTGGGATGCAGAAACTCCAATTGAAGAAACGCTTCGTGCAGTCGATGATCTGATCCACCAAGGCAAGATCGTGTACGCCGGTGCATCAAACTTCCCTACGTGGGTGCTCGCAAAAGGACTCTGGACTTCTGACGTCCGTAATCTCTACCGCTTCGAAGCAATTCAGAGCGTTTTCAACATCCTTCAGCCGGGACTCGGCCGAGAAATGGTTCCATTCGCCGAGAAGCATGACGTAGCGGTTATCCCCTACTCACCGCTTGCGAGCGGAATGCTGACAGGTCAGCATGGTAAATCTGGAAAAGCAGTAGCCGGCTCTAAATTCGACCTTCGGGACGACTCAAAGGGTGGAGGTCTGAAATCTCGCTACTTCAATGACTCAACATTCACTGCAGTCGAAAAATTCACAGCAATCGCTGAAAAGCACGGGCAGCCAGCCGTCCGATTGGCTCTTCAGTGGGTTTCAGAATTCCCCGGTGTTACCGCCCCAATCTTCGGTGCTCGCAAAGTCGACCATGTGAAGGGCGTGCTCGAAGCATGGTCGGAATCAGCGCCTGACGAAGTTATGTCGGAGGTTCGAGCGGTAGCCGACGAGTTTGAAGCACAAGCTCCAATGGCATACCCACCAAACTCCGGACAGGCCTTCGGCACTCTACCCACATCTTCAGCAGCGAAATAAGAGGCGATCACAATGGATTACGTAAACCTCGGAAAAACCGGACTGAAAGTCTCTGAGTACTGCATCGGAGCCGACAATTTCGGCGGACAGACAAATGACGAAGACTCCCTTCGCATTATGTCCGCAGCGTTCGAAGGTGGAGTCAACTTCATCGACACTGCCAACTCATACACCGATGGACTCTCGGAAGAGAATGTCGGACGATTCATTAAGACTCGACGCTCCAAAGTAGTTCTGGCGACTAAAGGCAGAAGCCAAGTCGGAACAAATCCGAATGATGTTGGCGTGAACAAGAAGTACGTGATGCAGGCGATCGACGATTCGCTAAAACGCCTCGGCACCGACTATGTCGACCTCTATCAGATCCATGCTCCCGATCTAACAACTCCTATCGAGGAAACAGTCGAGGCTTACAACGATGTTGTTCGTTCCGGCAAAGCACGCTACATCGGCGTTTCAAACTTCTCAGGTCCGCAGCTTGCCGAAGCCCTTTGGGCACAAGATAAGAACGGTTTCAGCAAATTCAACTCTGTTCAGCCTCGCTACAACCTGCTCTATCGAGAGGCAGAACGTGAGTTGTTCCCGATTTGCATTGAAGAGGGCGTCGGCGCAATGGTCTACTCACCTCAGGCCGGTGGATTCCTACTCGGAAAACATCGCAATTTCAAATCGGAATCTTCAAGCGGAGGTCGCTTCTCTGATGACTTCCGAGCAGCCAACTTCTACAAGAACACATACTGGAACGAAGCTACCTTTGATGCAATGGAAAAATTCATTGCAGTCACCGAAAAGTACAAAGTTTCTCCGATGGCTCTTGCGCTGAAGTGGGCTAGAACTCACCCCGCGGTTTCGGCGTGCATCGTCGGTGCACGAACACTTGAGCAACTACAACAGAATCTTGTTGCTTGGGAAGAGAATATTCCTAACGAGGCGATCAATGAAGCAACAGCTATTGGCGATCATCTCTGGGACACCGCCCCTTGGAGGCCACAGATGCATTCAGCACCGCGAACTCCTATTATCGCGGCGAAGGCATAGGTTCAGAACACTAAATTGAGCCATTCCCTAGACGGTTTCACTCCTTCATCAATCGAGCGTCCAGAATCCCTTGATGAGCTTTCGAGCACCCTGGCTGCAGTATCGACTTCCGGTCGATCTGCCACACCGTGGGGCGGAGGAACTCGGATCGGCGTAGGCAACATTCCGTCGAGTTACGACACCGCAATTGATCTGTCTGGATTCACCGGAGAAATCGAACACGAACCGGGTGATATGACAGTCGTGGCGAACGCTGGAGTGACTATTGGTTCACTAAACGCACTACTCGCCAAAGAAGGTCAACGATTGGCCTTTGAAGTACGGAAACCTCATAGAGCAACGGTCGGTGGTTCTGTCGCTTCTAACGCCCCCGGACGGCGTCAGTCTTCGACTGGCGGCATCCGAGACTGGCTGATCGGCATGCAGATCGTTCTCGCTGATGGCACAATCACCAAAACCGGCGGACGAGTCGTGAAAAACGTGCAAGGCTATGAATTGCATCGTCTCCACACTGGGGCATACGGCACACTTGGAGTAGTTTCGCAAGCGGCGTTCAAGTTGCTGCCGCTTCCGCTCGAGCAGCAAACCATTATCGCTTGGTTCGATGATGAAACCACTGCTAACGAAGTTGGGATGAAGCTGGTGAACGGACTCTTCTTGCCAGAAGCAATTTCCGTTCTATCTGGTCCGTTAGCAAAGCATACTGTCGAGGCGACCGGAGAAACCGTATCCACTGACGATGTGACCACACTCCTCATAAAACTCGGTGGTGGAATTCGTTCGATTGAACGACAGGTAAACGAAGTTGTTGGCGCCGCAGGTGCCGCCGCGGCAAGAGGGTACGCGGTGCTCAGCGATGTTTCAGAACGCGCAGCATGGGCGAAGCTCGAAGACGTCGAATCAAATTCTGCACTGACCGTAAGAATGACATCTCGACCACTAGAAACTCTTGAAGCCTCCAAAGCCACTCGTACCAAAATTTCCAACTTACACAGTCACGATATTTCGACAATATCCGACCTAGGTTTCGGAGCCTCGACTATCCTTTCCAATCCCGCAAATGACGATGATGCTTCTGCCTTCACGACGATATTCGTTGATGAGATATCACAGCACTCGGGATCTTACGTAATCGAAATGTGCCCATTGAAGGTAAAACAAAGTATCGACGTGTTCAGCGACGTTGGCAGTTCAATAGATCTGATGCGACGAATCAAGGCACAATACGATCCAACAAACACACTCAACCCCGGGCGATTCGCAGGAAAGATTTAGCCGCTTCGATGTCGATAGATAAGCCAACAATTTCAGTAGGTCCACCGGGTACGTTCCCAGGATTCTCAGGACCTCACGCTCCGCAAGAGTCCGATCTGTACAAGTGCGTCCATTGCGGCTTCTGCCTTCAGGCTTGTCCTACCTATCTGGAAACAGGACTCGAAGCTGAATCTCCTCGTGGCCGAATTGCACTAATGAAGGCGGTCAACGAAGGTCGCCTCGACATGAGCCCATCCGTAGTTGGACACTGGGATTTGTGCTTGCAGTGCCGCGCTTGCGAACTGGCGTGTCCTTCGGGCGTCGAATACGGCAAACTTATGGAAGCGACGCGAGCGCAAGTCGAACAGCACACGAATCGATCGTTCACAGAACGCACTGCCCGTTCAATCGGCTACAACACGATGTTGCCCTCCCCCGTAAAACTGCGAATGGCGGGCAACGCGCTCAAGTTCTACAAAAAATCGGGCATGCGAACAATCGCACGCGGCACTGGCCTGCTGAAGCTTCTCCCCGGTGACGCCGAACTCGCCGACGCATATTTACCTGAGCTATCGGATAATTTCTTTGTAGCCAAAGGTCAAGTTCACCCTGCGCAGGGTTTTCGCAAGGCGAAAGTGGCGATGTTGGCAGGATGCGTAATGGCGCTAACCCACGCCGAAACACTTGAAGCCACAGTACGTGTACTCACCCGCAACGGCATAGAAGTGCACCTAACGGCTGGACAAGGCTGCTGTGGAGCTCTGAACACCCACTCAGGTGAACCAGACACAGCAATCGAGATGGCAAAGCAGAACATCGATTCATTCTTATCAGCAAAGCCCGATGCCATCGTCTCCGCTTCAGCCGGTTGCGGCGCGGCGATGAAGGATTACGGAGAACTGCTAGTGAACGAATCTGAATACGTCGATAAGGCGAAGCAGGTCGCAGAGCTAACCAAAGATATTCACGAGCTACTGGTCGAATACGAATTCGAAGCACCGACCAAGCCATTGAACGTAAAAGTCACGTATCAAGACCCATGCCACCTGTTGAACGTTCAGCGAATCACCGATGCGCCACGAACGATTCTCAACTCGATACCCGGATTAGAGTTGATTGATCTTGGAGAAGCATCGGTTTGCTGCGGGTCGGCTGGAACGTACTCGCTTACCCAACGTGAGATGTCCGCTCAACTAGGAAAACGCAAAGCGCGTAACGTTGTGGCTACTGGCGCCGAAATTGTTGCTACTGGAAAT
>Ga0209403_10004913_pt1 | contig 14263 bp, 11 predicted proteins | sample ArcticOcean_MG_C_8_FD_187440 | JGI IMG/M metagenome (GOLD analysis project Ga0209403, IMG submission 187440) | Marine microbial communities from western Arctic Ocean - ArcticOcean_MG_CB11_86 (SPAdes) (version 2) | ecosystem: Environmental > Aquatic > Marine > Oceanic | place: Arctic Ocean... | reverse complement strand
CGCTTTCTTGGATCGGGCCCTCGGAGTGGGCTTGGAGAACTAATCCTACCAGAAAATGAACCAGGGTCTTCAATTATGCCGGGAAAAGTTAACCCAACTCAATGTGAAGCGATCACACAGGTTTGCATTCATATTTTTGGAAATGATGCAGCAATAGGATTTGCAGGATCTCAGGGCCATTTTGAACTAAACGTTTACAAACCAATGATGGCCTATAATCTGCTGCAATCCATGAAACTCTTGGGCGATGCATCCATGGCATTCTCTGATAATTGTGTTGTCGGTATAAAAGCAGACGAGGCGCGAATAAAAAAATTAATGAAAGAAAGCTTAATGCTTGTAACCGCATTGGCACCAAAAATAGGTTATGACAATGCAACCACAGTCGCTAAAACCGCACACAAGAACGGAACCACGTTAAGACACGAGGCTGTAAGGCTTGGCTTTGTCGACGAAAACACCTTCGACCAAGTTGTTAGACCTGAGAAAATGGTTGGTCCGAAATGACGATAGTTAACCTTAACAAAATTAGAAAAAAACTAACCTTAAAAAAAAGATCGGTCAAAAGGAAATTTGATGAAGAACGGCGCTTCGAATAAGCTTATTAACTTTGAGCTAAAACGACGATATGATCAACTTGAAAACCATAAAATAAAGAGTTAAAAAGTAAACAATTCTTAACCTTTGTGGCAATTATGTCTCTCAAATACTAGTAGAAAAAAAATTATGGTATCGCGACCTAAAAAGCACTCACTAAGGCTGAGAGGACATAACACCTCTGTGACATTAGAGGAGGAGTTCTGGAGAGCTTTCAATGCTATATGTCTTGAAAGTGAAATAGGCATTAACGCTTTAGCTTCCCAAATCGATGAGCGGCGCGGTACTAAGTGCGGACTTGCATCAGCTATACGCTTGTACGTTTTAGAATACTTTCAAAATCAATTAAAAACCCACGAGAAATCTTCCAGGTAAAAGGCCATCGCTTCAAATGACTAAGATTACATGGACATTAGAGCTAGACACATCAGGGTTACTTTGTCCCTTGCCAGTACTTAAAGCGCGGAAAAAACTCAAAGGGATGAAAATGGGGGAGGTACTAAGGCTCATTGCAGACGACCCAGCAGCATTAATAGACGTTGAATACTATTGCAAAGAGTCCGGTCAAAAATTATTAGAACAAAGTCTGGAGAACAAACACCAAATCTACCTCATCAAAAAGCTAGTTTAATTTAGGTTTTTATTTTAGGTAGCTATTCAGCAGCTTCTTTAGAAAAAACTTCGTGTCGTAGCGCTAGTATCAATTCATCTCTTCTTATCATAGCAGATTTGTAATTTTTTTCTTTAATGTAACCGAAGCCTTTAACCTGAAGAGGTATTTCAGCTAAAGCAATTGCAGCATCTCTATTTATTATTTTTGAACTTAGCAAAAGGTTCATATCGGCTTCAAATTGCATAATAAAACTTCTTTCCATCTTCCTTTCAGATGAATAACCAAAAGGATCAAGAACAGTCCCTCGAAGAACTTTCATATTTTTCAAAACGAAAAATACATTATCCATCAAACGTCCATATTCCTTTTTCTTTGGTTTTCCATCAGAACCAAGTTTTGAGATTATGGGTGCTGCCAAATGGTAAGTGACCTTTATATCCCCATCAAACTCAGATCTTATTTTAGATAAAGTATCCTGATGTAACCTCGCCACCTCATACTCATCCTTGTAAGACAAGACCTTATGGTACCCTTTAGCAACCGCACTTTTTAATTCAACATCCTCGAATTTCTCTACTAGGTTAAGATAGCGCTCTGCCAGCTTCCTGGACTGATACTTAATTAAGTGATCCATTCTGAACTTAATTTTTTCATCCAGATTTTGAGGTAATTTCTCTGAAGGCGACCCATTACCTCTCTCAGCTTCCTCGGGAAATAAAACCGCCCATCTCCCAAGGTTGAAGGCTCTGCGATTTAAATCTACTGATGCACCATTAAGTTTAATAGCTTCCAAAATTGCTTCTCCAGATAAAGGAACCATCCCATTCTGCCATGCCGCACCAAAGATCATCATATTCGAAAAAATTGAGTCTCCTAAAAGGGCTTTTGCCATTTTGGTAGCATCAAAGAACTTAACATTATCTTTGAGTCGCGCCTCCAAAGAGAGTCGAAGACGATCATTCGGTATTGTAAAGTTAGTGTCCCTTGTGAATTCTCCCGTTACAATATCATGACTATTTATTATTCCTTTAGTTTGACCTTCCTTCATTAAGCCAAGTGTCTTGATCCCAGCTGAAACAACTAAATCACCACCTAGGATAGCATGAGCCTCACCAGCAGCAACTCTAATAGCATTTATATTTTCTGGTTTATTTGCCAATCGACAATGAATATGAACAGCGCCACCCTTTTGAGCTAAACCCGCCATCTCCATCATGCCGGCACCCTTGCCATCAAGATGAGCAGCCATTGCTAAGACTGCTCCGATGGTTACCACCCCAGTACCTCCCACACCTGTGATTACGACATTATGAGTCCCATTAATGGTTGGAAGAAAAGGGTCTGGTAACTTTGGTAATTGAATTTCCTGTTTTACTTGACTCCTTACTTTGGCTCCTTCCAGAGTAACAAAAGAAGGGCAAAATCCGTTGACACAGCTAAAGTCCTTATTGCAAGAAGATTGATCTATCGCTCTTTTGCGGCCAAGTTCCGTTTCAAAAGGAACTATTGAAACACAGTTTGATTTTACTCCACAATCTCCACAACCTTCACAGACATCAGTGTTGATAAACACGTACTTATCGGGGTCAGGAAAATTACCGCGTTTCCTTCTGCGCCGTTTTTCAGCTGCGCAAGTCTGAACATAAATTAATACACTTACACCTTTTTGTTCTCGAAGAGCCTTTTGAACACTGTCAAGTTCTGATCTCTCATATGTGTCTATATCAGGGCCATATTCCGAAAAATTAATATCCTCTTTTTCATCATACACTAAAGCTATTTTTTTTACGCCAAAAGCACTAATCTCAGCCGCAACTCTAGGTGCAGATAAACCCCCATCATTACCCTGGCCACCTGTCATAGCAACGGCATCGTTAAAGAGAATTTTATATGTTACATTTACATTTGAAGCGACAGCAGCTCTTATTGCCTGTATTCCAGAGTGGTTATAGGTACCATCCCCGATATTTTGAAAAACATGCTCAGCCTTAGAAAAAGGGGATTCGCCAATCCAGTTAGCTCCTTCGCCCCCCATATGAGTATACCCTAATGTATCTCTGTCCATCCACTGAGCCATATAATGACACCCAATTCCTGCATATGCTCGTGAGCCTTCTGGAACTTTTGTTGAAGTATTATGAGGGCATCCAGAACAAAAATAAGGTGTCCTTGTGGCAATATCACTTATATTTTCTGCTTTCTGTGTATCAGAAATATAAGCTAGGTTAGAGCTAAGATTAGACGACCCACAACCCTCTTCTTCCAGTATAAGTCCTAACTTTTGTGCTATTCCAACAGGGTCCAAAGCAAATTTAGTAGTAAACAGCTCACCGCCATTCTTTGTTCCACCATAAACTCGCCTGCCTCGCAGGTCATCAAAGATAGTTTCCTTAACTTGACTCTCAATAACCTTTCTTTTTTCCTCTATTACCACAATTAAATCTAACTCTTTAGCCCATACCCTAAATGAGTCGGTATCTAGCGGCCATATTTGGACTACTTTATAAGTTGAGACCCCTAATCTCTCCGATTCCTTTTCATCAATTCCAAGTAAAGAAAGAGCGTGAACTAAATCTAACCAATTTTTTCCGGCTGCAACAAAGCCTATCTTTGGTGTTTCACCTCCAGACCAAAAACATTTATCAATCTTATTAACCTTGGCGAAAGCTTTAGCAGCATTTATTTTATAATCTATCAATCGAGCCTCTTGTTGATCTGGTAAATCTACAAGCCTAATATTTAAACCACCTTCAGGCAGTGGGATATCAGGTGAAGAAAAGGTGACCCTATCAACGTTACCATCCACTACAGCAGTAGCCTCAACTGTATCTTTCATTAATTTCAGGCCTGTCCAGAGGCCAGAAAAACGAGAAAGGGCCCATCCGTATAACCCATAATCGATTATCTCCTGAACCCCTGCAGGAGAAATGATCGGTATACTAGCGTCAATCATGGCTAAGTCTGATTGATGGAGAGTGGTCGAGCTTTCTCCAGTATGATCATCGCCCATCGCCATTAAGACACCCCCATTGACTGAGGATCCCGCCATGTTGGCATGTTTCATTACATCTCCCGATCTATCAACCCCGGGACCTTTTCCATACCAAAGACCAAAAACTCCATCGTAAAGACCTTCACCTCTTAGCTCTGCCTGCTGTGATCCCCATAGAGCCGTGGCAGCAAGATCTTCATTTAGACCTGGTTGGAAAGTTATACTAGATTCAGCCAGTTCCGTTTTGACCTTATCCATTTGACTATCTACTGCTCCCAAAGGAGATCCTCGATACCCAGAAACCAAACCAGCAGTGTTTAATCCCACTGATAAATCTCTAGCTTTTTGAGTGAGCAAAAGCCTAACTAAAGCTTGAGTGCCATTAAGCAAAATTGGAGATTTTTTTAAATTAAACCGATCATCAAGTGCTTTATGTATTTTTAACATCATTAATCCTGTCATGGCTTCGCAAAACAATAGACATCACTATTTTGTTTAATAAAGGTCTTTAAGAAAACTTACGACAAGCCTATAGTACTTTTAATACTTTGTAATATACTAGATATCTCTTTTAAATGTTACTAAAATGCTACTTTTATTTACAAACTGCTTAATTTTTAGAAAATCCCTCCTTAATATAGTTAATGATCGTTAAATCCCTTAGCTTCCTTGAGCAGCCGTTTTAATTAAACTTAAAGAATGTTATATTAAAACTTCAAAACAATAATGAGAGAAGCTAATATGGATTGGGATAAATTAAGAATATTTCATGCAGTCGCAGATGCAGGAAGTCTAACTCATGCTGGAGATGTAATCCATTTATCACAATCTGCAGTTTCCCGACAGATTCGAGGCTTGGAAGAATCGCTTAACACAACCTTATTTCACCGCCATGCGAGGGGTCTTATTCTAACTGAACAAGGCGAACTACTATTTGAAACGACCAGATCAATTTCAAAGCGTCTTGATGCGGCTGGCGCTCGGATTCGAGATAGCCAGAATGAAGTTTTTGGAGAACTGCGTGTTACAACCACAACAGGATTTGGATCCTTATGGTTAGCTCCACGACTTTCCACTCTATTCGATGATTATCCAGATTTAAATATTGACTTAATTCTCGGTGAGCGTGTTCTAGACTTACCAATGCGCGAAGCAGATGTTGCTATTAGGATGAAAGAACCAAGCCAAGCTGACTTAATTCGTAAACGACTTATGACTATAAAAGTGTGCCTTTTTGTTAATAGAAATTACAAAAATAACAAAAATTTACCTAACGATTTATCCGAATTAACAGAACATCGCTTAATTTTTCAAAATTTGCAAACTGAACAAGTAGCGGCCGGTGAAACTTTTATAAGAGAACTCTTGGGCTATAAGCCAAAAAAAATTCTGACTGTTAACAATTATTTTGGCGTTCTTCAGGCAGTTAAGTTTGGGCTTGGTATTGGTGTTCTACCTAACTACGTAGCGATTGATAACCCTGATCTAATTAGAGTTTTACCTGATTATTCTTCAAATGATGTACCCGTATACCTGGCATATCCTGGAGAACTTAGGCAATCTAAACGAATAGCAGCTTTTCGAGACTTTGTTACTAGTGAAATTAATAAACAAAAAATGAAAGCCAAAATACTAAACAAAACTAGAAATCTGATCTCAGGATGAGTTGATGCACCACAATGCGTTAATAATTAAAAAAAGACTAAGGATACTCTTCTTCTTATCATAATAAGGCCAAAGACTAAATCTGAGTTGCTCCAATCAAATTAGCCCCTACTCGCTGTACTTTTATATCGTTATTAAATAGTCGTTTTTAAAATAAATTATTATTTTCTCTCAAAGACTCCTTTAACTAAAATTGGAGCTGATTTAATAATAACTAATACAACCTGGTTTAAGGAATTAACTTATGTCCGAGCCTGCGCTTACCGAAAAACTAATTTCCGACCACGGCCTCAAGCCTAGTGAATATCAAAAAATTCTTGAGTTAATTGGTCGCGAACCAACATTCACAGAGCTCGGTATTTTTTCAGCAATGTGGAACGAACATTGCTCTTACAAATCTTCAAAAAAATGGTTGAGAACATTGCCAACCAGCGGAAAACAAGTGATTTGTGGACCTGGAGAAAATGCCGGTGTAGTAGATATCGGGGATGGCCAAGCTGTTATTTTTAAAATGGAAAGCCATAATCATCCCTCCTATATCGAACCTTATCAGGGTGCAGCAACTGGAGTCGGTGGGATACTAAGGGACGTTTTCACAATGGGTGCTAGACCCATTGCTGCTATGAATTCACTATCATTTGGTTCGATTGCACATCCGAAAACGAAGCAATTAGTAAAAGGGGTGACATCCGGAATCGGTGGATATGGAAATTCCTTTGGCGTACCAACGGTGGGTGGTGAAACTCGGTTCCACTCTGCTTATAATACTAACTGCCTTGTGAATGCTTTTGCTGCAGGTTTAGCAGACATCAATAACATATTTTACTCTGCAGCTTCTGGAATTGGAATGCCTGTTGTATACCTAGGGGCAAAAACTGGGAGGGATGGCGTTGGTGGAGCAACAATGGCGTCGGCAGAATTCGATCAAAGCATAGAAGAGAAAAGACCTACAGTTCAGGTGGGTGACCCGTTTACCGAAAAACGACTTATGGAAGCCTGCCTTGAACTAATGCAAACTGATGCAGTGATTTCCATTCAAGACATGGGAGCTGCAGGATTAACTTGTTCTGCTGTCGAAATGGGCGACAAAGGCGGATTGGGAATAAGGTTAAACTTGGAATTAGTGCCTGTACGCGAAGAGCATATGTCAGCGTATGAAATGATGCTAAGCGAATCCCAAGAACGAATGCTAATGGTTTTAAACCCAAAACTAGAAGAAGTTGCAAAATCAATCTTTAAAAAATGGGACCTAGATTTTGCTATTATTGGTGAAACTATAGCTGAAGACAGGTTCATTATTACACATAACGGAGAATTAAAGGCAAACTTACCCTTAAAAGCTCTCTCAGGGGCAGCTCCAGAGTATGATCGGCCATGGCTGCCTACTCCAACGGCTGTTTCCTTCTCTAGAGCTCTTAACATAGATCCGATTGACGCACTAAAGCAAATTATTTCTAGCCCTAATTATTCAAAAAAGCATTGGATATGGGAGCAATATGATAGTCAAGTTATTGCCAATACAATCTTAACTCCTGGAGGTAATGCCGGTGTGGTTCGCATACAAAATACTAATAAAGCGCTAGCATTCACCAGCGATGTAACCCCCAGATATGTTAAAGCAAACCCAAAAGAAGGTGGTAAGCAAGCGGTAGCCGAAGCTTATAGAAATCTAACAGCTGTTGGGGCTCTACCACTTGCGACGACGGATAATTTAAACTTCGGAAACCCAGAAAAACCAGACATAATGGGGCAACTAGTCGAGGCAATTCAGGGCATTGGGGAGGCCGCAAATTTCCTAAACATGCCAATAGTCTCTGGTAATGTTTCTTTATACAATGAAACTGATGGGGTTGGAATCCTTCCAACACCCACTATAGGTGCTGTTGGATTAATAAAAAATTTAAACATAATTATTAACGGATCAGTTCAAGAAGGGGACTTAGCATTGTTAGTCGGAGCCACCGAAGGTCATCTTGGCCAATCGGCTTTACTAGAAGAGGCTTTTAATATTTGTGAAGGAGATGCGCCTCCAGTTGATCTGGCAGAGGAAAAAAAGAACGGGGATTTTATAAGAAACAATGTTACTTGGATCCAAACGTGCTCTGACCTGTCAGATGGTGGGCTTGCCTTAGCTGCCTTTGAGATGTCAGCAACATCAAATATTGGCTTAAACTTACACAACGGTAATTTAGGTAGTCTTTTTGGAGAAGACCAAGCCAGATATCTAATTGGCACAGCTTCTGATAAAGCAGATAGCATTTTATCAGCAGCTAAAGAAAAAGGTATATTTATTAAACAGGTTGGAATTTTTTCTGGAAGAAAGGTAAGGCTAGGGACATCTGAAGCTAACCTTGATGAACTCCGCGAATTGTATGAGACAAGCTTTGAAAAAATTATTGCTTAAAAGGTACTTGTAAGAAGTATTAACAATCATTAACTTCAAAGTTATCATTTAAGGCGTTAAATCAATGGCTATATTAGCAAAAGAAATTGAAGACCTAATTAGACAAAACTTTCCAAAAGCGGAAATAATAATCACAGACTTAGCCGGAGACGGAAACCACTATGCTGCCGAAATAACTGATGAGAGTTTTAGAGGTAAAAACAGAGTACAGCAGCAAAGAGCAGTATATGCCTCTCTAAAGGGAAAAATGGACGGGTCAAATGGTCAACTTCATGCATTGGCTCTTACAACAAAAATACCCTTATAAAAAATTACTCGATTAACTTAAGGAAAATTCAGATGTCAGATACAGAAAACACAATTAAAAACGTGGTCATGAAAAATAACGTAGTTCTTTTTATGAAGGGAACAAAGTCTATGCCACAATGTGGCTTCTCAAGTAAAGTTGCCGGCATATTAAATTTTATGAACGTTGAATTTCAAGATATTAATGTTTTAGAAAATCAAGAAATTAGAGAAACTATAAAAGTTTACTCTGATTGGCCAACAATTCCTCAGTTATATGTAAATGGAGAGTTCGTGGGTGGTTGCGATATAATCACTGAGATGACTCTGTCAGGTGAGCTTGATACCCTTTTAAAAGAAAACAACATTTCATTTGATAAGGAAGCTGTAAATAAAATACGTGAAGCTAACGGATAAATAAAAATATTCCCAAAAAAATTATCTAATTTGCATCAATCAACTCAATATTTTTAAGATTGAACTCATCGCAATAATTGTTTAACTTTTAAAACCGTTGCTTCGGCAGTGATATTAAAATGTTTATAAAGGGTTTCTGCCGGCGCTGATGCCCCGAACCCTTCCATCCCAACAAACCCAGCTCTACCGGCTTTACCTCGTTCACCCAATAACCAGCGCTCCCAACCAAAGCCAACCCCGGCCTCGATTGCGACTCTTACCGGCCCTGATGGCAACACTTTACGCCTATAGGATTCATCCTGATTCTGAAAAAATTCCCAACATGGCATAGAGACAACTCTCACTCCCACACCCTCATTCTCCAAAAATTCTTGAGCTGCCAACGCAATCTCGACCTCTGACCCGGTTGCCATCAATATTACCCGCCGTTTATTGAGTGATTCCCGTAAGATATATGCGCCCTTAGATACTAAGTTTTTCTTTACATGCTTAAGTCTAACAGTTGGAAGATCTTGCCTGCTAAGAGCCAAAATACTTGGAGTTTTCTCTGAATTCAAAGCTAACTCCCAACTCTCAGCAGTTTCAATTGCATCCGCAGGTCTGAAAACATTTAAATTAGGAGTCGCCCTAAGCATAGCCAAGTGTTCAACTGGCTGATGTGTTGGACCATCCTCGCCAAGTCCTATGGAATCGTGAGTCATTACATAAGTTACAGGAATCCCCATTAAGGCAGAAAGGCGGATGGCAGGTTTAGCATAATCAGCAAAACACATAAACGTCCCGCCATACGGCTTTATCCCACCATGAAGAGACATCCCATTCATGGCTGCGGCCATTCCATGTTCCCTAATTCCGTAATATAAGTAGCGACCACTTCTGTTTGCAGGGCCGAACACACCTAAGCCTTTTGTCAAAGTATTATTAGAGCCAGTCAAATCAGCAGATCCTCCAAAAGCCTCCAAAACGATCGGATTAGCAACTTCTAAAATCATTTCTGAAGCCTTCCGAGTCGCAATTTTTAGCAAATCATTCGAAACCATTTTTTTAAATACAGTTAACCTGTTTGATAAAGTTAATGGGGGAGTTCCGGAATATGTTCTATCGAACTCTCTTCTTCTTTTAGAGGGCAACTCAGTGTAGCGTTTTTGCCAGGCCAATCGATTTCGTGCGCCAAGTCGTCCAATTTTGGACCATTCAGACTTAATTTCATCTGGAATGACAAAAGACGGGTACGGCCAACCATAAGCTAAACGAGTTTTTGTTATCAGTTCAGGATCAATTAATGCACCATGACCCTTAGACGTATCTTGTGCAGAAGACCCCAGAGCAATATGAGTTTCACACGCAATCATTGATGGTTTGTTTGAATTTTTAGCAATTCTAATAGCCGTATCTATTGCTATAGGATCATGTCCATCAATTTTTTGGACATGCCAACCAGCAGCCAGAAACCGAGCGGCTTGATCAGTCCTATCTGAAAGGTCCACTGTTCCATCAATCGTAATATTATTATTATCCCAAAATACAATTAATCGGCTTAATTCTTGTCTTCCGGCCAAACCGATTGACTCGTGACTTATGCCTTCCATTAAGCAACCATCTCCAGCAATAACATAGGTAAAATGATCGACCAAGCCCCCACCAAAGCGAGCTCTTAGATGTTCCTCGGCAATAGCAAACCCGACAGCATTAGCAAGTCCTTGACCTAATGGACCCGTCGTTGTTTCGATACCTTTCGAGTGACCAAATTCTGGGTGACCAGCGGTCTTTGCTCCCAATTGACGAAAATTCTTTAACTCTGATAGAGACATATCTGAGTAGCCAGTTAGATGCAAAAGCGCATACAAAAGCATTGAACCATGACCCGCAGACAAAATAAATCTATCTCTATCTGACCAATCCGGAAAATCAGAATCGAATTTTAAATGATTTTTAAACAAAACCGCTGCAACATCAGCCATTCCCATAGGCATTCCAGAATGCCCAGACTTTGCTTCTGCGACCGAATCAATGGCTAGCACCCTAATTGCTGAGGCTAGTTTCCAATGATCTGGGTGGTTTTTACGTAGAGCAGAAATATCCAAGCGGGATTCCTTTTGAGTTAACATTCCAATTCATCGGAAATAATTATTAAATTATGATAGTTACTAAAAAAACTTTATAGCAATGTTTGAAAAGGCGAGCAATTTCTAATTTTTAATTGTAAGGTTACCCATATGTTTGTTAGAGCGATTCGACCAATTATTTGTTAGTTTAATTCAAATCTTATAAAATTTACCTGGATATTATATGTCAGAACTTGAAATTATAGAGAGTAGAATTGATTTAGCTCTGCGACGAATAGCGAAGTATGAAACCGACGCTGTTAACGTTGAGAAAACTTATGACGAAAGCCACCCTTTAAAAGAACTACAAGAATTAAAAAATGAAAATGAAAACCTAACCTCTCTCAACCAACAGATCTCGGTCAAGGCAAAACAACTGGAGGCTGATATCATAAAAATTACAGATCAAGTTAGAGATCAGGAGAACCAGAGAGACCGTTTAAACGAAATCATTGCAGAGTTGAACCGAGCTAGAACCAACGACTTAACAGAGATAGATGAAATTCTTTCCGGACTTACTCCGCTCATAGAAGAAATCAACTGATGCCAGACTTATCATTGAAAATTGGTGACCATAATTTTAAAGTGACTTGCCAAGCTGGTGAAGAAAAAATCCTAGAATCGGCTGCACATCTACTAAATGCTGAAGCCCAAAAACTTCTTAATTCTAACGGTAGAATGTTGGAAAATATAATGTTGCTGATGACTGGATTAATGTTGGCAGATCAAATCATACATCTCAACGAAAAACTCGCTAAAAAAATTGCCTCAAGTACGTCCCGAGAGGAAATAATCGAGGGTAACGGCTCTAAAGACTCCATGGACCCTCAGAACCTTTCAGAATTATTAAAACGATTATCCAGATTAGCGGTTAGAGCAGAGAGTATAGCAGAAACCTTTGAAAAAAACAAAAATTAGACGGCAACATATAAAACTGAGAGAGATATTTAAATAATAGAATGATAACAAACATTTAATAAACTTAAAAAATAACATAAATAAATTGTATTTATAAATTAAGCCGACACTTTCATTAGAGTGCCCTTAGCTAAAATGTTTGAATTCTAGGTATACATAATGGAGGTAGATTAGGTGACAGTTAAGGTGGCTATAAATGGATTTGGGCGCATTGGGCGCTGTGTTCTATCTCACATCGTTGAAAGCTGCCGTAAAGATATCCAAGTAGTGGCAATTAATGCTCCAGGCCCACTTGAGTCAGCTGTACATCTTCTAAAATACGATTCAGTTCATGGAAGGTTTGCAAACAAAATTAGCATTCAAGAGGACACAATTGACGTTGGCACGGGTCCAATCAGAATGTTTTCATCTTATAACCCAGAAGAACTCGATTGGTCTGGACTCGACGTAGTTTTAGAATGTACAGGGGAATTGAACTCTAGGAAAAAAACACTCGTTCACTTAGAAAATGGTGCAAGAAAAGTACTGATTTCAGCTCCAGGAAAAAAGGTGGACAAGACAATAGTCTTTGGTGTGAATGATGCCGAGTTAGAACCAGATCACCTAATCGTATCAAATGGTTCATGCACAACGAACTGTTTGGCGCCAATTGCTAAAATTCTAGACGAAGGGGTTGGGATTATTAGCGGCATCATGACTACTATTCATAGCTATACCAACGATCAAGCTATTTTGGATAAGCGTCATAAAGATCTATACCGTGCTAGAGCGGCTGCTTTATCAATAATTCCAACCTCAACTGGTGCTGCTGAGGCTCTAGGCGAAGTATTACCTTCTCTAATAGGAAAACTCGCAGGTTCAGCTCTGAGAGTGCCTACACCCAATGTTTCAGCAGTAGATCTAACTTTTCAAGCAAAAAGAACCGTTACTGTTGATAGCATTAATTCGTTGGTTCAGTCAGCTTGTCTTGGCTCAATGGGCAAGGTACTCTCTTATGACACTGAACCAAAGGTCTCAATAGACTTTAATCATTCAAGTTATTCTGCAATTTTTGCACCAGATCAAACAAAAATTGTTGGAGGAAACTTAGTTCGTGTATTAGTTTGGTATGACAATGAGTGGGCTTTCTCATGTCGAATGGCCGACGTTGCAGTTTTGATGGGACGGTTATAAAATATAATGTTTTTTTAATTCAACTTAACCGGAATTATTCTCAAAAAAACAAATTATTTTAAACCAAAAAATACTAAATATAACTTAGCTTTGGGAATATTTACTTGAATTTAAAAACACTAGAAGACTACGACGTTTTTGGCAAAAAAGTTTTAATTCGCGTAGATCTCAATATCCCCATATTGAATGGCTTAGTCACAGATATAACAAGGCTTAATAGGCTTATTCCAACGATTAACTTCGTTCTTTCTCATGGGGGTATTCCGATTTTATTGGCTCACCGTGGTAGACCTAATGGAGTCATTAGGAAAGAAATGTCTCTCGACATAATTGTTCCACATCTCGAGGCAGAACTCGGTAAGAAAGTAACATTCATAAACTCCAACTACTTGAAAGAAACACAGAAACTATCTCCAAACGATGTGGCTCTTCTTGAAAACCTTAGGTTCCATTCCGGCGAAGAGAAAAACGATTTGTGTTTTGCAAGAAACCTTGCTGAACTTGGTGAACTGTATGTAAACGATGCCTTTTCGGTAAGCCACAGAGCTCACAGCTCAACACATGCACTAGCTCAACTGTTGCCAAACTGTATAGGAAAATGTCTAGAATCCGAATTAACAGCTCTAGAGGCTTTCTTAAGTAACCCAACAAGGCCACTAACCGCTGTAGTTGGGGGCGCAAAAATATCAACAAAAATTGAACTCTTATTTAACCTCGTCTCTAAAACTGACAATTTGATAATTGGGGGTGGGATGGCTAACACTTTTTTGCAAGCAAAAGGATTCGAGATTGGTAAATCATTAACACAAAGCTCAATGTTGGGTGTTGCCAAGGAAATCTTAACAAAAGCCGATAAAAACGGGTGTAAAATCTATCTTCCGAGTGACATAGTGGTGTCATCAGAATTACGAGAAAATAGCGGAACTGAAATTTTACCGTTAACTAAGTGCCCAAAAAATTCAATGATCTTAGACGCGGGTCCAGAGACAATAGTAGAAATTCAAAAAGTATTCAAAAGAACGAAGACCTTGATTTGGAATGGACCTTTGGGAGCATTTGAAGTCCCGCCATTTGATAATGCAACTAATAAGGCA
>Ga0209403_10004911_pt1 | contig 14266 bp, 16 predicted proteins | sample ArcticOcean_MG_C_8_FD_187440 | JGI IMG/M metagenome (GOLD analysis project Ga0209403, IMG submission 187440) | Marine microbial communities from western Arctic Ocean - ArcticOcean_MG_CB11_86 (SPAdes) (version 2) | ecosystem: Environmental > Aquatic > Marine > Oceanic | place: Arctic Ocean... | reverse complement strand
GGATTTGGCGGCACGTGACTGGCTCGCGCATTCTGCAAAAAACCGCGCGGAGAATCTGATGATCACCGACATGGTTCGCAACGATATGGGCCGCATTGCTCAATCGGGAAGTGTGTCGGTAGACAAGCTCTTTTCGATCGAGCAGTTCCCCGGTGTATGGCAAATGACGTCCAGCGTGTCCGCAAAGACGACGGCGACGGTGACGGACATCTTTGCTGCGTTGTTTCCAGCGGCATCGATAACCGGAGCACCCAAGCAAGCGAGTATGGAACTGATTAACCAGCTCGAAACCAGTCCACGAGAGGTTTATACCGGCGCGATCGGCTATATAGCGCCAGATAGAAAATGTCAGTTCAATGTAGCGATCCGCACAGTCTTGTCCGACAAACAATCCAAGCTGGCCACCTTTGGCGTCGGCGGTGGCATTGTTTGGGATTCAGTCGAGACCGAGGAAATTAGGGAGATACAGGTCAAAGCGCAGGTGCTCGATACTACCAAGGTGCAATGTTCCGGTGCCTTGCTGGAAACGATGCGTTGGGAACCCAGCCTCGGCGTTTTCCTCGAGGATCGACATCTCGACCGCGTAATGGCCAGTGCGCGCTACTATGCAATTTCGGTCGAGCGGAAGGACCTCCACGATGCGATAGCCAGGGCTATTAGCGATCTAGCAACATTTGTGCATCGACTTCGATTGATGGTGTCTCGCGACGGCACAATCGAAATCCAAGCCGAGCCGCTCGTGCTGCCCGCGGCGGCAATTCAAAAAGTGGCGTTGGCAAGGTTCTGTATCGACCGCGCGGACGTTCGGCTTTATCACAAGTCGACCGATCGATCGATTTACGAGCGTGCTAGCACATCGGTAAGCGACGGTGTGGAAGCCCTTTTATTCAACGACCTAGGCGAAGTCACTGAGTCAGTAATCGCCAACATCGTTTTCGGTCTGCGAGGCAAGCTATATACACCGCCGCTCCAAAGTGGATTGTTGGGCGGTACGTTGCGCCAGCAGCTATTGGACGATGGGGTTATTCAAGGGCGCATCTTGCGCATTGCCGACCTTGCGAGCATTGATCAGCTTTACCTTGTGAATGCGCTACGAGGGTGGCGTGAAGCTGTTTGGATTGACCGGATGAGCGATAGTGAATGCTTGGCGCATACGTCCATTAGCGAACCCACTGCCCGGGTATCCGGCTAGGCGAAAACACCTATGGCGCTCAGGATGCAACTCGATAAGCATACGGCGATGTTAGGCAATCCTCTGTTTGAAGAGGGCTACGCGCGCTTGTTCGGCAAGAATGTTGCGCTCACCCCGCAGTCCGATCAGTTTTTTGTTTGCTTCTATGAACGATTCTTGGGCGATCAGGAGGTTGCTAAGCTGTTTGCCGACACGGACCTAACCCGCCAAGTACAGATGTTGCGCAAGTCGTTGTTGGAATTCGTATCCTTCTACGTGACGAGCGACGTCACGCCGGAATTGATCCATTTGGCGATGTTGCATCAGTCCAGACGATTATGAGGCTTGTTAAAATACGCGAAACTACGCATGCGCTATAACCAATGGGTGACTGTCCTCATCGTGGGCAGTCCTCATCGTGAGCAATACGCAAATCACCCCAAGTTTTGGGATAGGAACTAACAAGTTGATTGCGCTAATCGAAACGGACGTTACGCAGTCATGGATAGTAGTAGATCTTGTAGGCTGGATCATAGACGGTGTACGTGTCTTGCAGGAACGTTGTCAGGTCGACTAACTGCTGCACGGTCATGACCTCGTTGTAGACGGTCATCTTCGACTTGCCCGCTTGGGATACTGTCATACGGTTGTTGCCGCGGGAGAGCTTATGAGATGGGTTGATTATTGAGGTGACGAGGTCGCCATAGGTCTTTATGCGCGAGACCTGTCCGCCGAGCCGCACGTCGATTGTGCTATCGGTACCTTCCAGTCGAGCGATGTCATCTCGATGCGATGGCAACTGGTGCATGAGAGATCGACAAAGTAGCCTTGCCCCGCGCCTCCTGGAGGTAGCGCGAAACCTTCTGACTGAGGGTTGCAGGCCGGTAGGAACAGCAAGAGCAACAGCAGAGCACAAAACTGTTTGACCAATCGTCGCGTCGTTTGTCGAGCCGTCAGGAACTCCAATCGATGGTTAGCCGACCATACCGACCCGGCCCATCGACGTCATGGGTGATTGTGCGTAGCAGAGCTACGTGCATTGCGGGTGCTCTTGCGTGCACCGATTTGATGTACTGATCCTCTTTGTTCGAGGGATTACTGATGCAGTATCCGTTGCTTGGTTTGCTCTTAATTGCACTCACGGGATGTGCTGCTGGTATGAACAAAGGCCAACGTGTGTCGTCTCTGAGGGTTACCTCGATGCAGAGACCAGCTTCACCTGGTGGGATTTCAGCGAGATAGATGTGATCGACTCGACCAGTTATGTCAGCCCGATCATGCAAAGTGCACTGCGTGACGTGGTCGTTGCGGAGCTTGCCAGGAAGGGGCTCGAGTTTGTCGAACGCGGGGAATCCGCCCAGTGGACGGATGTGGAAGTAGCGCTGACGTTGCGTGTTTGGCGGGAGGTCGTTTCGGTCACTAACAATGAGTTGCCGTGCCACGGAACCCGATGCTGGGAGCACATCGATCTAACATCGGCAACAGGGGTCGAGATGCAGACGATGGGGTTTCTAGCAGCTGACGTGTATCACCTGGGCAAGCCAATATGGCGTGGCTGGGTCGAACGCTCCCTCTATACGCCTGACCGAGATACCGCCGGTGAAGTGATTGCCCAGGCGGTACCTCTACTATCCAAGACGTTTCCGCCCTAACGTCTCATTGAAGAGGCTTCTCACTGATTGAAGAGAAGGTCGCGAGTGGCTTGATCAGGATAGCCGTCCGCGATCAGATCATTGGCATCCTGAAAAGCGCTCACGGCTTTGCGCGTGCCTGGACCGAGGATGCCGTCGGGCGTACCGGCGTCAAAGCCAAGTGCGGTGAGCGATTCCTGTAGTTGCCGTACTTCTTTGATAGGCAATCGCAAATCTTCAATCGCGGGAAGTCGTTTGTGCAATCGTCCGGCGCCGCTAATGCGGTCGGCGAGGTGGCCGACCGCCAGCGCGTACGCTTCGGATCGATTCCAACCCATGATCACACGGAAGTTGGGGTATACGAGAAATGCGGGACCTTGATGTCCGGTCGGCACGAGCAGGGCAGCGCTGACGTCGGTGTCGGGCAATGGGTTGGAAAACACATCTGTCATGCCAAGTTCTCGCCACGCGGACACAGGCTGCCATCCATCAAGCCCTGCCAAGGTGTAGTCGAAGTCCGCGTCGAGCAACACTTCGCGCCCCCAGCGGTATCCGGTTTGCCAACCTAGTGAGCCAAGATAACTAGCCCCCGACGTCAATGCATCCGGCAGATTACCCATCAGGTCACGGCGCCCGTCTCCGTCAGCGTCGACGGCGTGGGCGAGGAACGTGCTCGGCATGAACTGCATGTGTCCGATAGCGCCAGCCCAGGAACCGGTTAGCGCCGAGGGTGCGATATCTCCGCGATCGACAATTTGCAGAACGGCAAGAAACTCGCGTTGGAAAAACTTGGGCCGGCGATCATCGCAAGCGAGCGTCGCGAGCGCGCTGGGAATCGACAGTTTGCCGAAATAGGCGCCAAAGTTTGTCTCTAAGCCCCAAAGCGCGACCAGGTATTGCGCAGGCACTCCTGATTGATGTTGAATCGTGCTGAGCAGATCCGCGTGCTGTCGCAATTTACGACGACCCTCTTGCACACGCCGCCTCGTTACACGCCGCTCGTAGTATTCGGTAAACGTCTGCGTGAACTCGGGTTGCGCGCGATCGTTCGCGATGACTCGTGGGATTTGCCGAACGTCGGCAAATACTTGCTCTACGGTTTGATTCGAGATCCCCTCGCTTAAAGCCAAAACGCTGAGGTCGGCCTTGCATTGTTCGAAGTCTGCATGGGCAGTGGCGCAGGTTGCGAGCATTAAGGCGATCAAGTGGATTCTCATGACATTCCTTGTCGAAACACTGGTTGAATCAATTACCGGGCAATCCATAGATGGCTGTACCAGGCGAAAGCATCCATGCCTGGGACTCGGGCCGTACAGGTGTATTTGCTCCGTCCGCGTCCTATCTTACCCGGTGCGCGTATTGCGAAGCGAGTGGCGCTGAGGACCGATTTTTTGAGTGCTTGGCCCGTGCTCGAAAAACAGTTCAACGATTCTGCCGAGTAGGTTGCATTGAGCGATTCGACCACTAAACGTGGATTGGGTTCGTTTGCCCGGCGCAGCCTGGATTCGGGTTCAATCACTTCGAATTCTAGCGGGTATGCGTTGATGCGCAGCATAAAGCTGTCAACGTCCGCATAGTTTGGGGAAATTGGGAATCGAGGAGCACTACTAAAATTGGCATTGTTGCCAACGACTCCCGACTGTTGCCCGACACCGTATAAGCCGTCTACTCTGACAATTTGCCCCAGCTCGCGGTTGAATTCGCCGTACGGATAAGCGTATACCCTCGGTGTGGCCCCAGTTTGTGCGATCAGGCGCGTTTGCGCCCGTCTTAGGTCCCCACGGAAGGTCTCGCGAGAGACATCGTGGGCGTGGACGTGTGCCGCGCCATGGTTGCCTAGATCGACGCCTGCTTGCGCGAGTTCCTTGAGATTTGACCACGACATGTAGGCCGGCATCTCTTGGTCAACCGCACCCGTCGTCACGAACACAGTGAATGGGAGATCGCGTTTTGTGAGTGACGGCCACACCGTTGTGTAGACGGACTTGTAACCATCATCAAAAGTCATCGCGACGGTTCGCGGTGGCACGGACTCGTTGTTGTCGAGCGCTTCGAGAACGCGCGTCAAAGGCCACACATTGAACTGGTTGGCTTCTAGTAGGTCGAGATGTTGCTCGAATACGTCGGGTGCAATGGTAGTGCTTGCAGGCGTATCCGTAGCGATGTGGTGGTAGGCAAGAATGACCGCTTTGTTTTCAGCAATCGCTGGGCTGCAGAGCAAAAACAAATTCACCAAACCGAGCAAACCCGCGGTGCATTTAGCCATTGATGTCCAGCTTGTTGCGGCGGATCAAGTCGATGATCTCCTGCACGTATGCGTCGCTGCGCTCTGAGTAGGCGCCGGTAAATGCAGCGAGCGCGGTCCCTGTTACCTCTTGGCCTGCATTGATGAGGCGTCCACGCTCGCGCCGCAGGTCAACGTATCGCTCGTGGTTGTTTAGGTTCAGCAAATAGCTCTCGACCGATGCGGCAACCGAATCGAACGATTCAACTTCGAAAGAAAAATTTGCGGCGCGTTTTTTTGGCGTAATGCCGCATCCTCGGTTGAAGCATCGTTGACCGAATATTGCGTTGCCTTCTCGAGCAAAACGCGATCTCCTCCAGCCCGATTCTTTGGCCGCTTGGGCTAGGACGAGCCCCTGTGGGAGTGGATGGATTCGCCGCATGAGTTGTGCGGAGACTTCGTCGCGATCGAGCTCGATATCGACCCGGTATCGTTCAGCCAAATTTTGCCAACGAAGTGTGTCGTACCACTCGAGTTGCTGCTTCTTGGATAGCGTGAGCAGTAGCGCTCGATCCCCCAGAATGTCGTCGTTTTGATCACGCACGACCGGTGTTAGATATTCGAGGAACACATGCTTACGCAAAGCAGGCTCTTGCGGGATGGTAGGCAATCCGCGCATGCTAGGCGTCTGGCCAAGATGCACCGCGTAGGCGATCGGCAATGCGATGACCAGAAGTGCTAAACACGCTGTGATACGAGCTTTCAAGATATTGCCTCTTCAATAACGAATTCGAGCATACCCTGCTCGAGCTTGTTGAGATAATCCAGGGGCAGTGGTTGGCGGTGCAGACTGCCTTTTGAGGCATATTGCCGCTGTGGAGCTCTTGAGAGGGTGTCGTCTAAATGGTGTGGGAGGGGCATTAGCCCAGAATATGCCTGAGAGCCACCGTTTCTGCGGGCAAAGATCGCGGCCAAAGCCGCTCCGACAAGATGGCTAGTAGACTTGGCTAGAGCGACACCGCAAACGACGTTTTGCCGATTTTGGGTTCGAAGCGTCGCCTTGGTTGGAGGATTCTTGCGGGGCATGCTGTCGGTGGACATGCAAGCTAATGAATTCGACAACGTCGAGCGGATAATTGCGGTAGGTGACATACATGGCGCCGACACCGAGTTTCACAGTCTGCTTCTTGGCATAGGGGTCATTAACGACAAAGACGAATGGCGAGCTGGCGGTAACACTCACTTGGTAAGTCTCGGCGACCTGCTGGACCGCGGTCCTGACTCCCGAAAGGTGATGGATTTGCTCATGCGGCTGCATTCTCCTCCGAAGGAGACTACGGCAGCTGGTTGTTGAGCCTGCCGTTTGCGATCCGTATCAACGACCCACTCTATTAGGCGCGGTGGCGTGAGCTCTGGGTTGTCCAGCGTTGCCGATGTTAACAAACGGGCGAATATGAGCCGCTCCCGAGTATTGACCTTAGAAAAACAACTCACAGCAAGTGGAGTCATTGCCCCTCGTACGGCGTTGTTGCAACATATTGAAACTGAAGAGGGTGTGGGTTTGCCGGACGCCTTCGTCGACGCTGCCAGCGAGAGCGTGCTCGGCGCAAACGCACCCTTGTGGTACCAGGGTACCGCAGGGTGCCGTCCACTGATTGAAGGGCCACGCCTTACCAGCTACTCGTCACGACTCGGCGTGCGCCGTGTCGTCGTGGGTCACACCCCGACGCCGGAGCGCGAGGTGGTATGCGTCTACAGGGCAACGTCTATGTGATCGATACGGGGATGCTGAACAGTGTCCATCGGGGCAATTCACGAGCTTTAGAACTCACGTCGGAAGGGATTCGCGTATTAACACAGGCGGGTCTCGGAGAGCTAACGAACACGCTAGCAATCGTGCCATTTACTGTTTTCCGGTGCAGGCGTGTCGCTATCTTGTTGTGTTCTAGTGGGCGGGTCAATCACGGACGGGTATCCCTCGATTGACAGCCATTGGTGGGATAAGGAAAATGCGCAGCCCCATGCATGAGGCATGGTAGTTTGAGAACGTGGCTAGGTAGCTCAGCTGGTTAGAGCGCAGGATTCATAATCCTGAGGTCGGGAGTTCAAGTCTCCCCCTAGCTACCATTCTCTAGGGCTTTCTAGGTTCGTTGACCCACCGGACTCGCCTCGTAGCACACCTGAAAATCACTGAGTACGGAAAGGAGCTCACATGAATCCTCACAGCCCTCACACGGAGCAGGAGCATCCCGACTTGCCGGGCAATCCGACTGCCAAGGACCCCGTGTGCGGGATGACTGTCGAGATCCAACCGGCGACACTGCAGGTTTCTCATCTCGACAAGCCCTATTACTTTTGCAGTGCCGGGTGTCGCGCGAAATTTGAGGCTGAGCCGATGCACTTCCTCGCTGGAGATTCCGTTGGTCGCGAGAAGGGGGGACCTAACGTTCCGCCTGGAATCGAGTGGACGTGTCCGATGCATCCCGAGATCATGCGACCCGGCCCCGATGCTTGCCCCATCTGTGGCATGGCGCTTGAACCCATGATGCCGATTGCGGGCAACGAGGCAAATCCGGAACTCACGGATATGACGAGACGATTTTGGATCGGTCTTGTGTTAGCGCTGCCGGTGTTTGCCCTCGAGATGGGCGGTCACGTCACCAACCTCACGGACTGGATTGATGCCCGCGTAAACATCTGGATTCAATTGCTGTCGGCGACTCCTGTCGTGCTCTGGGCCGGTTGGCCTTTCTTACAGCGCGGTTGGGAGTCGCTTAAAACGCGTAATCTCAACATGTTTACGCTGATCGCAATGGGTACTGGGGTGGCGTGGATCTATAGCGTCGTGGCGACGGTAATGCCGCAGATCTTTCCTCCTGCGTTTCGATCAATGGACGGCGTGGTTGCAGTCTACTTTGAGGCAGCGGCGGTTATAACGGTGCTGGTGTTGTTAGGACAGGTGCTTGAGCTGCGCGCGCGCGCGGCTACGGGAGGCGCGATTCGCGCAATGCTCGACCTGTCGCCCAAACTAGCACGTCGTGTACTCGATGACGGTAGCGACGAAGAGGTACCGATAGAGGACATCGTGGTTGGTGATGCCTTACGGGTGCGACCGGGTGAAAAAGTTCCGGTGGACGGCGTATTGCGAGAAGGCCGCGGCGCTGTTGACGAATCCATCATCACTGGCGAATCGATGCCAGTTACCAAGGAACCTGGTGCGGAGCTGGTTGGCGGCACGATCAATCAAACCGGCGGCTTGTTGATGCGAGCTGAGAAGGTCGGGCGGGACACGATGCTTGCGCGGATCGTACAGATGGTTGCCGATGCGCAGCGTAGTCGCGCGCCCATCCAGAAGCTGGCGGATCGCGTGTCAGCCTATTTCGTACAGGCGGTGCTCGCGATCGCAGTGGTTGCGTTCATCGTGTGGTCAGTAGTCGGTCCCGCGCCGGCGATGGGGTATGGATTGGTCGCCGCGGTCGCGGTATTGATCATCGCGTGCCCGTGTGCGCTCGGCCTTGCGACGCCAATGTCCATCATGGTCGGGGTTGGTCAAGGCGCGAAGGAGGGTATCCTCATCAAGAATGCCGAAGCACTTGAACGCATGGAGAAGGTCGATACGCTGGTTGTCGATAAGACGGGCACGCTGACCGAGGGTAAACCTCGCGTTGTCGCCATCCGCCCGACAACGGATCAAGATGACTTGGAAGTGCTACGGCTGGCGGCTAGTGTCGAGCGCGCTAGCGAACATTCGCTAGCCGCGGCGGTGGTCGCCGAAGCAATAAGTCGAGGACTCACGCTGGGCGAGCCTTCGAACGTCGACTCACCAGTGGGCAAAGGCGTTCAGGGCGACATCGAAGGACGCACAGTGCTCGTGGGCAGTGCGCGATTTCTGCGTGAGAAGTCGGTGGTCGTTGAGCACCTCGATGAAAGTGCAGCCGAGCTGCGCGCAGAGGGTGTCACGGCGATATTCGTCGCGGTCGATGGCGTAGCGGCCGGCTTGATCGGCATCGCCGATCCTGTCAAAGAATCGACTCCCGGTGCACTGGCTGCGCTGGCCGCGGAGGGCGTTAAAGTGATCATGCTCACGGGGGACAATCTCGTTACGGCCACAGCGGTTGCCCGCAAGCTCGGCATTGCCGAGGTTGAGGCAGACGTTCTGCCTGATCAGAAGAGAGCTGTCGTTAGTAAACTACGTAACGAAGGCCGCATTGTTGCAATGGCAGGAGATGGCGTGAACGATGCGCCGGCGCTCGCGGCCGCAGATGTCGGAATCGCGATGGGTACAGGTACCGATGTGGCGATCGAAAGCGCAAGTGTGACGCTTCTGCAGGGCGATCTCAACGGCATCGTAAAACTGCGTCGTTTGTCACATGCCACGATGCGCAATATTCGCCAGAATCTATTTTTCGCGTTCTTCTACAATACAGCTGGTGTCCCCATCGCAGCCGGTATTCTCTATCCGTTTTTCGGAGTGCTGCTATCGCCGGTGTTCGCCGCCGCCGCGATGTCATTATCATCTGTTAGTGTCATCGGCAACGCTTTGCGACTGCGCCGAGTGCGGCTACGCTGACTGTCGTATAACGGCCGGTTGTTGTAACCCGGGAGCCAGTAACTGATGTTCGGAAAACTCGAAGACAAAGTCGCAATCGTCACTGGCGCAGGGCGCGGCATCGGTGCCGGTATCGCGCAGGTTTTTGCGGCGGCTGGTGCGAAAGTCATGGTAGCCACGCGCACGGCAAGTCACGGCGAGGCAACGGTCAAAGTCATTGAGCAGGCAGGTGGCACCGCAGCCCTTTGCGCGGTGGACATTGGTGAACTCGAAAACGTTGAACGCGCCGTCGCTGAAACTGCGGATAAATGGGGCGGCATCGACATCATGGTGCACAACGCGGCCGCGTTCCTGTTCGGACCGGTGGAAGGATATTCGGAGGAAGATCTTGAGACTGTCCTATCTGTGAATCTCAAAGCGTGCTTTCGCTTGTCGAAAGCCGTCATACCATTCTTTAAGGAGCAGGGTGGTGGACGCTTGTTGTTCACCTCGTCAATCACCGGGCCGCGCATGGTCATGCCCGGCACTTCGTACTATGCGGCATCGAAGGGGGGTGTGAATGCGTTCATAAGAACCGCTGCGCTCGAACACGCGCGAGACAACATCACGGTCAACGGTGTCGAGCCCGGCTACATCCAGACTGCAGCGATGGATTCGATGTCGAGCGAAGAAAGCAAACAGCAGATCGCGAATGAGATCCCGGTAGGTTACATCGGCGCTCCGGAGGACATTGCGTATTGCATGCTTTATCTCGCTAGCGACGAGGCCCGGTACATAACCGGCCAGACGATCTGCGTCGATGGAGGCTCGACGCTAGGGTGATCCTAATTCTCTTCCCCGTCATCGCGCGCCCAACTCTGTATTTGATCCGGTTTCAGGACCACCAAGATCCGATTCGGATTCTCTCGTTCTTCTAGCTCGTCGAAATAGGCTGCACCGGTCTCTTCGCCAAAGTACTTCACCAAGATTTGTTTCGTCATCTCGCCGATTGCTTGGTCTTGAATCTCTGCCTTACCTTTGGCAACGACGGCTCGATACTCATCGCCTTGATCCACAACGAGACTCATACGTGGGTCACGCTGGAGGTTCCTCTTGACCCAATGCCGTTGTTTGTCCGCGATGATGTAGAACGCCGTGCCGTCCCATAGAAAGCCCACGGGCGTGAGCTGAGACGATCCGTCCTGGTTCGTGGTTCCGAGAATGCAGTTGCGAGGTTCAGCGAGGAATTCATTCACCTGCTGAGTTGTGAGCGGCTTACTGGCGCGGATCGGAATCCCATAAGTGACTTTGGAATACATCGGGTCCTCTTTTTTTTCGAGTGTTGGACAGACGCGTATTGCACATAATATCCAGTTTCGTCAATGCTGAATATGCGGCTGATAATAATGAATGAGAGCGGTAAACACCTCCGTTACACTTGACTGGTTGCCTGTGTGAGGCGCTAGCGTGAGGGAGTTCTAACATGTCCAGAATAGAAACGTTGGATCAGCTGAGAGAAGTCATTAGTGATCCTCATCCGGGATTGCAAGACAAGAACATAGATCACCTGGATGAATTCGCTAAGGCGTTTATTGCACGTTCTCCATTTGTCGTGCTCTCGACTGCGGATGATACTGGCCGGGTGGACGCCTCTCCCAAGGGAGATGCGCCAGGGTTTGTTCTGGTGGAAGACGACTCGACGTTAGTGATACCAGATCGGCCCGGGAATAAGCTCGCCTATGGTCACAAGAACATTCTGCGGAATCCGCAAGTCGGGCTCCTTTTCTTGATTCCCAATACCTCGGAAACGCTACGAATCAATGGCGAGGCAGAACTCTGTAATGACAAGGCTTTGCTCGAGGTCCTTGCGGCGAGAGGCAAGCCTGCCGTGCTCGGTATCAGGGTTAGGGTCGAAGAGTGTTTCTTTCATTGCGCCAAAGCCTTCCTGAGGTCAGGTTTGTGGAAACCCGATTCCTGGGGCGAACGATACAAGGTGTCTTTCGGGGAGATGTTTGCAAAGCGCAAGGGTATGGACAGATCCGTCGCGAGGGAAATCGACGCAGCGATCGAAGGAGATTACCGAACCAACCTTTAGCTAGTGCTTGTCCAAAATGCGCAGCATTTTGAGACCGCACTAGGCGAGGACAGGAGTCCGAGGTAAAAACCGAGGTGGTTGGGGGGTTTCCGTAAGGAAACCGTTGAGAAGAAGATGGCCTGCGCCAATCGTAGATTGGCGAGATGCCATTTCTGGACAGGAACTAGCTAGGCTGTTCTCGAACTACTCAACATCCCAATACTTGCCGAATTCGCGGCCGAGCTCTCGGTAAACGCCGAGTGATTGAGTTCCGAATTTCTCATGTAACGCGACAGAGGCCTGATTCGGTAGCGTGATGCCAGCGTACGCTCGATGCGCATCCGATGGCGGTATCGCTCGGAACAAGGGGCGTAAAGAAGTATACCGACCCCTTTGTGTTTGGCATCGGAGTGGAGATATATGGTCGTTTCGACGGATGTTTCGTAGGCTCTCTTTTCTCTGAATTGTCCGCTCTCGGCGTAACCTAGAAGGGCGCCGTCGTGACTGGCTACGAATAGTTGATGTGGCCGACTGTCAGCATATTGCGACAACCAAATGGTCCGTTCGTCGATAGTTTTTAGATCCGGATCGAACGTGAAAGGCGTTTCGGTCACATAGTGATTCTATATGTCCGTTAGCGTTTCTACGTCGTCTTTGATCGCCTGCCTGATCTCGATCGCCAAGCTCATATCCCAAAAGGGTTGGAGAAGTCTGCCAAAAGAAATCAGATTTGTCTGTTCTGAGGAGATGGGTGCGATTTCTTCGACCACATCGAGTGGCCCGATTGCGTTCGCGGGATGGCTGGGGAGAGTCACTTAATCGGTTTTCGTCCGATCTCAACTATTTCAAAGTGGGTCGTGTCACTCCAATGCGCGATCCATTCCTTGAACAATCTGTAGTCGTCGGTCGCCATGAGCTGAAAGCACCTTGCGCCGTCTTTTTCTAACCAGCTATAGATGTAGATGAGTCCGTCAGGCAGCATGCGTCCGCAGCGCATGAATCGTTCGTAGACATCGTCTTTTCGACCCAGGAGAGACGTCTGGATCAGCATATATTTCGTCATCATCCATCCACGCTTGCGCCGCTTAACACATCCCCCGGCTATACTTGTTGTACGACATCCCGCTTATTCATCCGGCGCACGTGGGCAGCCTGATTTTTGCGTCCGCGTTCGCAGTCGGCCTGGTGGGACGGAAACGTTAGATCGATATGGTGTTGGTATATGTTTTTGTCCTCGGCGTTGTTAGTGGCTTGTTCCTCAGTAACGACCACGAGGTAACTCGCAGGTTGATGGAATCCTGGCAAGGTTGAGGTTTCGGAGTCTCGCGTCCAGGGTTGGTGAGAACCGCTATGCAACTGACCTGTAGCTAAAGGCGTCATTTGGCCCTTTCAAGCAACCCGAATCGCGCGTGGTGCTCCTTGGGGTGTCCAGTTTCGGAATAACTTTCCAATATGCTATATTCATGGTTTACAAATTCAACAGTACAACATAAGTAAATCGCTGGGCTTTGTGCCTAGGCAATTAGAGAAACGAAATGAAAATTGAAGATTGGTCTTCTGCAAAAACCACACCGGCGCTTTATCGCGAACTCAAGCAACTCGGCCTGCTTGAGAACCTCGCTGAACTGGAAGCGTTTGGATATACGGTCCTCACGCCGGATCAGGTGGGCTCTGCCGAGCAACATGAAAAGGCGAAGCAGGCGGTTTTACGAATAGCATGCGAGCGCAAAGAGTGCGCCGTGGAGCAGCTTGGAGAAAAGTTCGCGGACGGTCAGGAGTTAATGCGATTCGTACTTTGGGACGATCCGTTTTTTGAAAAGCTCGTTCTGCATCCCCCAGCGCTTGGGCTAATTCAATGGCTTGTTGGCACCAACTGCATTCTCTCTCTGTGCAACGCATGGGTGAAAGGCAAAGGGGAGGCGCGCACCGGCATTCATGCGGATTGGGCGCAGTTTGAAATGGTGACGATGGCAGTCGAGCCACATGGTGCGAACTTCAACTATTTGTTAACGGACTATTCGAAAGAAGATGGTGGGCTGTCATTCGTGCCCGGCAGCCACAAGTGGCGTCGGTTACCCTCGGTAGAGGAATCTGAGTATTGGGCTGACAACGCACAAGCCGTGGAGGCTGAAGCGGGTTCCATGATTATTTGGGGCGACCACACTTGGCACGGTTCATATCCAAAACAAAGCGATGGGTTGCGATTGATGATTTTGGGCATGTACAACCGGCCCCATATGCAAACCCAGGAAGCCTATCGGGAAACCGTTACGGATGAAGCGCTGGCGCGAAACCCTAAACGTTTTGCCCGGTTGATGAACGTATACAACACGATGCCTTGGGGTAAGTCTCCGGATTACGCGCGCGCTGCTCAGGCGCCAGAGGGCTATCTGAGCCTATTAGATACCGAACCCGCAGGCGAGGCACAGAAGCGACCAAATGGGCAAGATTTTCATCAATATGATGTCGAAAAAGGTAAGGCGATGCTGGAAGGGATGAGCCAGGGTGTGGAGTTTCCGGACCATTACAAAGGATAGGCTGCCGCACAATTGGCTGGATGCTTATCCATTCATTCTGTTAGTGGTTGAACACCAAGCCCCAACGACTCGGTGAGGTGGACGTGGTGCGTCTTGTTTCG
>Ga0209403_10004910_pt1 | contig 14267 bp, 19 predicted proteins | sample ArcticOcean_MG_C_8_FD_187440 | JGI IMG/M metagenome (GOLD analysis project Ga0209403, IMG submission 187440) | Marine microbial communities from western Arctic Ocean - ArcticOcean_MG_CB11_86 (SPAdes) (version 2) | ecosystem: Environmental > Aquatic > Marine > Oceanic | place: Arctic Ocean... | reverse complement strand
TAAATCGTTTCTAATTCCATATCTTTCTCCCCATTTAGTTTTACTCTAAACTGCGTGCACGAGCGTATAAAAATAGACACCGGCAGGGAATGACTTCATGACAGAAAGCTCACAACATCGCTGGGCGGAAAAATATCCCGAGCTTGGACAAGGGCCAATAGCGGTTGAATCCTGCATATCGGAAGATTATTATCAGCGCGAAGTTGAGCAAATATTCAAAACATCTTGGCTTTATGTAGCACGCGAGGAAGAGATTGCCGAGCCGGGCAGCTACAAGGTCAAGCGCCTAGCTTTCGCCGATACATCGGTCATTGTCATGCGCGGCAAAGACGGCGTGGTGCGTGGATTTCATAATATTTGCTCGCACCGCGGCAACACGGTGGTGACCGAGACCGGCGAGGAAACCTTTGGCCACAGCAAAGCGGCCATCTTATCCTGCCGCTTTCATGGCTGGGTTTACGGCGCTGACGGCGCGCTTATTCAGGTGCCGGAGGAAGAGCGTTTTTATTCCTGTTTTAAAAAGAAAGAGAACAGCCTCGAAGCGATCCATACAGAAGTCTGGGCGGGCTTTGTCTTCATTAATCTTGCCGCTGAGCCTGAGCAGAATCTGCATAATTTTCTCGGCGATTACGGCACGCATATGGGAGACTACCCTTACTCAGATCTAACCCACAGCTACAAATATCACACCACGCTCGACTGCAATTGGAAGATCGCCCACGACTCCTTTGCCGAGGCCTATCACGTCACCACCATCCATGCCGGCTCATTTCCCAACGTCTTCTCGACCGGCCTTTCGGATGTGCAATTGTTCGGCCCCCACCGCACCTGCGCCGTCTGCCTCAACATGAGTGCCGAACCCAAACCGGTGGCGGCCCTTGCGCAAAAACATGGGCGCGGCTCTCTGGTTGCCAAGGGCGGCAGCGCCATGCTACCGCCAACGATCAATCCGTCGGGGCGAGAGGATTTTGCTTTCGAGCTCAGCGTCGCCTTTCCGAATCTGTTTCTACACATTTCCGAAGGCATTTGGTTCACCCATCAATTCTGGCCGCTCAGCACCGGGCGAACTCTATGGGAGGGAAAATATTATGTCCGAGCGCCACGCACCAATAGCGAGCGCTGGGCGTTGGAGCATGCCCAGTTGTTGCAACGCAATGCCTGGCTCGAAGATACTCAAACAATGGAAAATACCCACCGGGCGATTGCCTCAGGTGCCAAGAAATTCATGAATTTACAGGATGAGGAAATTCTTATCCGCCATGCCTATCATGTAATAGAGAAACGCATGACTGCAGTGGAATAGGGGCGAAAACAAATATGAGCACAAATTTACCGAAGAGTTTTACCGCACTGGAACCCTTGGCCGAGGCCTGGGGCCTGCCGACCCAGGATGCGCGCCAAGCCAAACGCCGCGGCTCAAGCACAGCTGAACTTCAAGAATTTTACGACGCCATCGTGCCGCTGCTGCCGCAATTACTCAGCCATGTGGACGAATTCCCGCTCGGCGAATTACCGCCCGATTCATTGCGCCTTTATTATATGTCTCTCGCCCTGGCCGAGATCGCACCCCATATCGAGCTTTATCGCGGCGACCCCAACGTGCCGCACAGCTTTGAGGAAGAGCGCTTCATCGCGGTGAACGGCCAGCAGTCCGGCTAGATCGACGGCCCAGGAATATTTTCAGCATGCTATTTTTATGCCGCACCGAAGATGTGGCGGTGGGCGAGATTTTACGCGTCGATCCGCCCGATCACGTGCCGCTCGCCGTCTATAATCTCGACGGAAGAATCTATGTGACCGACGATACCTGCAGCCATGGCAATGCTTCCCTGGCGGACGGCGAGATCGACGGCTACCTTGTCGAATGCCCGTTTCACGCCGGCTGCTTCGAAATTGCCACCGGTCTCCCCGCCGGCGCCCCCTGCACAATCCCGATCCGTAGCTATAAAACTGTCATCGAAGATGGCGCCGTGCATATCAAGGCTAACAGCAAATAATTGAGTATACTGGCACTTTATTTAATTAAGGGGACAGTATTCTTAATTATTCTTAGAGGCACCGCTTGGGGAATTGGCGTTTGGGGTTCCTTCTCTTTTGTTTTGCCCCTCAGAAGCCGGGCGAGCGCATCCGCGCTCTTGGCTACTTCGTATTAACTCGGGCGGGCGGTCGCCCTTGCCGGAATGCAGGATTGCATTCCGGATGGTGGTTCCGTCTGGTTAAGTATTGGGGCCAACCAAAAAACTTCTACACCTCCGCACCCTCTTCGCTCATCAGGGTTAAAATTTCATCCGATGATTTAACGTGGCAGAAATTACCATCGAGATATTCGATGGCGTTGGCATGGCCGCTTAGCGACATGCCGGCGCAGGCATCTTCGGCCATCAGGCAACGGAAGTCGAGATCGCCGCCGACACGGATCGTGCCCTCGACACAGCTATTGGTATAGATGCCAGTGACGACGATGGTGGTGATGCCCATGGTGCGCAGCAAATGTTCACAATTTGTCGAGGTGAAGGTGCTCGAGCCTATTTTAACGAGGACGATGTCGCCCATTCGGGGCGCAACTTCGTCCATGATCTGCGCTTCATCATCATTGGCGTCGATAGCCAGACCAAAGGCGCGGTGGCGCCAGGTTTGATCTGAGCCGTCACCGCGCAGCAAGGCGCGGCGAGGTGCAGCGCGTGTAGATCACCGGCGCGCCGAGCGCACGGAAGCCGGCGGTGAGACGACTGACCGCCGGGATCACCCGGTTTTCCATGCGATCAAGAAAATATTGCAGATCGTCGCCGTGGCCCGCCTCAATGACGCGGCGGCAATTGCCATAGTTGCGCGAGGCCTGCTGATAGGTGATATCGATAACGATCAGGGCGGTCGTCTCCGGGCGCACCGGAAATTCTGGAATGCTGACAATGGTATGCCAGGCGCGCCAGCCTTCTTTTGTGTTGGGCTCTCTGGCCATGGCCGATCTCCTTCTGTTACCTCAGTTTGCTATTTCCTGAATTTGGCCCCGCTAAAGCGCGCGAACAAACGCATCAACCTCACGGTTAAAGCGCTCGGGTTCTTCCAGGAAGGGGCAATGATTGCTGTCCTCAAACACCGAATATTGCGAGCCAAGAATATTGTCGTGTACGAATTCCACCGATGCCGTCGGCAGGAGCTTGTCTTTCATGCCGCCGGCGATAACCAGCGTCGGCACAGTTACCTTGGCAAGATCGGCGCGATAATCCTGCATGGTTTGGCTGAACAGAACGGCGCCGGCGATGGATGCCGGGATGCGCATATTCTCCGCCACCATCCACTCCATATCTTCAGCCGTGGGCGGGGTCTTGAACAGCATGGGGAGAAAACCGCGATACACCGCTTCGCGCCCGGTCTGCGCATCTGACATGGTGTGCACTAGGTCTGGCAAATCGAAAATACCGAGATCCCAATCCGGCCATTTGAAATCCGACGGGCATTGGTCAACGAAGATCGCCGCTGCAACATTTTCGTCGCCGAACTGTTTGAAATAATCCCACACCACCATGCAGCCCATGGACCATCCGGCGAGCACCACATCGATCAAGCCCTTGGCCTTGAGAAAAGCGCGTAAATCCTCGACATAGGTCGCCATGGTATGGCCGACCGGGGTGTGGGTCGAGCCACCATGGCCGCGCAGATCGAGCGCGATGGCATGATGATTCTTGCCGAGCTCCGGCAGTTGCCGGTGGAAATAGCGCCCGCTCATCCATACACCGTGCAAGAAGACAATCGGTCGCCCCTGGCCATTCTCGAGTCTTAAATTTTTCCCTTGCCCCCCATCCCCTAACCCTGTCATGTGAGGCATACAGCGTTATCCGGCGGCAGGGGAGAACACCAAGTGGCGGACGAACAAAAATTTTATGAGCCGGTGGATGGCATGTCGATGCCGCGATTTGGCGGCATGCCGACTTTCATGCGCCTGCCGCATATCAGCGACTTCGGCCAGACCGATATAGCGCTGGCCGGGGTGCCCTGGGACGGCGGCACCACTAATCGGGCCGGGGCGCGGCATGGGCCGCGCGAAATTCGCAATATGTCGAGCTTCATGCGCCGCACTCATCATGCGCTTGGGATCTGCCCCTATGAGCTTTGCCGGGTTGCCGATGTGGGCGATGCCAGCGTCAACCCGATCGATGTGAATGACACCATTGGCCGGGTCGAGGATTTTTTCAGCGAGATGCATGAGGCCGGTGCGGTGCCGCTCAGCGCCGGCGGCGATCACCTGATCACGCTGCCGGTCATGCGCGCCATCGCCCGGCAAGAGCCGGTCGGCATGATCCATTTCGATGCCCACTCCGATACCTGGGACAGCTATTTTGGTGGCGCGAAGCTGACCCACGGCACGCCCTTCCGCCGCGCCGTCGAGGAAGGCCTATTGGACCCCAAACGGGTGATTCAAATCGGCATTCGCGGCTCGATTTATGATCTCGACGATATGGATTTTGCCCATGAGAGCGGCATGCGGGTGGTCACCATTGAAGAATATTTCGAGCTCGGCTGGGAGCGCGTGATGCAGGAAGCACGCGCGATCGTCGGCAGCGGGCCGACCTATATCAGCTTCGATGTGGATGGGCTTGATCCGGTCTATGCACCCGGCACCGGCACGCCGGAGGTCGGCGGCTATTCCACCCATGAGGCACAGCAGATGCTGCGCGCGACGCGCGGCCTGAATCTGGTCGGCGGTGATGTGGTTGAAGTCGCGCCGCCGTTTGACCAAAGCGGCAATACGGCGCTGGTCGGCGCCACCATGATGTTTGAAATCCTCTGCCCGCTCGCTGAAGCCGTGGCGGCGCGACGCTACGGAGAATAATATGACAGAGACCAACCGGCCAGTATTTCCGGCCATTCGCCTGCCGCAATTTGAGGGCCAGGAACTGCCCGATGTGGTAACGGCGAAACTACATCACCCGGTAACGCCCGAACTCGCCGATGTCGCCGGCGCCACCCGCACCGCGCTGGATAAATCACGCCGCTTTGCCGCTTTGCCGAAAGGCGCACGCGTTGCCGTCACCTGTGGCAGCCGGGGTATTCAAAGCAAGCCAATCGTCGTCGCCACTGCCGTTGCCTGGCTTCAGGAACAGGGCTTCCAGCCCTTTATCGTGCCGGCCATGGGCAGCCATGGCGGCGCGCGGGCGGAAAGCCAAACCGCACTTCTGGCCGAGCTCGGCTATACGCCGGAAAGCATGGGCTGCGAAATACACTCCTCCATGGAAGTCACGCAAGTGGGCACCACCTCGCGCGGCGTGCCGGTCTATTTTGACCAAAATGCCGCCGGCGCCGACGCCATTTTAGTGGTCAACCGCATCAAGGCGCATACCTCCTTCGACCGCGAGATCGAAAGCGGCCTGACCAAGATGGTCGCCATCGGCCTCGGCAAAGCGAAAGGGGCGCGCCTGATCCACAAGCTGGGCGCAGTCGGCTATATCGAAGTGCTGCCGGAATGGGCCGGCATTGCCATTGAAGCCACGCCCATCGCCTACGCCATCGGCATTGTTGAAAACGCTGACAAGCGCGCCACTTTGATCGAAGGCGCGGAGCCCGAAGATATTTTGACGACCGACGCCCGCCTCTTACCTCTCGCCAAGGCCAATACGCCGAAGCTGCCGTTCAGCCAGATCGACGTGCTGATTGTTGAGACTATCGGCAAGAATATTTCCGGCACCGGCATGGATACCGGCGTGGTCGGGCGGGCCGATATTCGGGGCCGCCCGAGCAATGACAATCCGCTAATCCATAAATTAGCGGTGCTCGGCCTGACGCCGGAAACCCATGGCAACGGCCTCGGCATGGGCATCGCCGACTTCACCACCCAAGAGGTCGCCAATTCCCTCGACCTCTACGCCATGTATATGAATTCCTGCACCTCAACCTTTACCGAGCGGGTGCGCCTGCCGATTATTCTCGCCGATCAGAAGGAAGCGATTCAGGCGGCGGTCGCAACTTGCTGGCGCTTGCAGGGAAGCGCGGCGCGGCTGTGCATTATCCGCTCGACGCTGCATCTCGATCAGGTTCTGCTGTCCAAGGAGTTGGGCGATGAGTTGGGCGAGCGTGGCGAAATCGTCGGTTCGCCGCGCGCCATTGAGTTCGATAGCGAGGGCCGCCTGCTCACCCGCTGCCCGCACTAACTCGCACGAAGGAGAGCCCGAAAAATACTTGATAAGCCTAAAATTGGTTGGATCGGCTTGGGAAAAATAGACGTGCCCATGGCGGGTAATTTGCTCAAGGCCGGCTTCGCGCTCACGGTATATAATCGTAGCCCCGGCCCGGAAGTGGCCTTGCGCGATGCCGGCGCCAAGATCGCCGAGAGCCCGGCGGCACTTGCGCCCGGCATGAACATCATCATTTCCATGACCTCCGACGATAGCGCGCTTGCCGAGGTAACCAGCGGCGCCCAGGGCGCATTTGGCGCGGCGGCGCGCGGCACCCTCTTTATCGATATGAGCACGGTTTCGCCGGATATATCAGCGGAGGTCGCGGCGCGCGCTGCCGAGGCCGGCATCCATTATCTGCGTGCGCCAGTTTCGGGCGGCGTTGCCCTCGCCGTGGCCGACACCCTCACTGTCCTCGCATCCGGCGCACAGGCAGATTTTGACAAGGCGCTGCCGCTGTTTGACGCGATGGCCAAAAAATACTTCCATGTCGGCGAGGCAGAGGAAGCGCGCTATATCAAGCTCACGCTCAATATGATGGTGGGCATGACTGCAGCGATGATGAGCGAGGCGCTTGTCTTCGCCGAGCGCGGCGGAGCGTCGCGCGATATCATTCTCGATGTCATGGGCGAAAGCGCCATCGCCTCACCGCTGGTCGGCTATAAAATCGAGCCCATGCGCAAACGGGATTTCTCGCCAACCTTCAGCACCAAGCAGATGGCCAAGGACTTTAACCTCCTGCTGGAAGCGGCCAAGGGCACGGACACGCCGCTGCCGCTCGCCGCCTTTGTTCGCCAAGTGTGGTCGTCGATGATCGCTAGCGGCCTGGGCGAAGAAGATTTCCTCGCCTATGTCAAAACCATGGAAGCTTTAAGCGGCATGCCGTCCGAGAAAAACTAACCGATTTTCTCTCAGGCCGCCGGGTTGCGCACATCCCAGGTGCGTTTGCTGGTGTGCTGCTCATAGCCGCGCCCAGCCGAATAGCTTACCAATTCCAGCGTGGCACCCCAGGGGGATGGGAAATAACACCAATATTCACCCGCCTCAGCGCCGACATTAAGCGACGGCTCACCGAGGATCGTCACACCTTCGCTTTTTAAATATTCAAAAGCACAGATGACCGGCGCCATTGTCTGAATTGCGCGGCAGCTCTTCACGCTTATCCGGCGCTTCATATTCGAACAGTTCCACATTGGCACTCTGGCCGATACGGATCATGCGGATATTGGTGATCTCAGCCCGAACATGCACATTTAAATGTTCGGTCATCCAGTCGCCTTCTTCCACCTTGAAGGTGCCGAGCGTGTAGAGTTCTTCACAACCGAGCACATCGCAGAAAATATCCACCGCCGCATCCACATCCGGCACCGTCAGGCCGAGATGATCGAGGCCACGCATGCCGGGCATACCCGGTCCGCGCTTTTTTGTTGAATAGGTGCTGCTGCCTTCACTGGTCATTTTTATTTCACTATTTTTTTCGCTCTCACCGGCTCATGACATTTTTTGAAGAACCTCGAAGCCTTCAAAATTGGGCGGGCCGAGAGACATGCCTGGGGTCGGCTTGGCCCCCTGATGCGCCTTTTTAAAAGCGTCGGATTTGGTCCAGCCCACGAACGCGTCCTCAGAGGCCCAGACAGAGTGGGACGAATACAGCCGATGATCCTCTCTTTCCGGCCCTTTGAGAAGGCTAAACTCAACAAAGCCCGGCACGTCTTTCAGGTGAGAATCCCGATTGAGCCAAAATTCTTCGAAATCGCCCTCGCGGCCAAGCGTCACCCGAAACCTGTTCATCGCAATAAACATCTCTTCGTCACTCCCTATATTAAGTTTGCGGGCTTTTGACCCAATCCTGGCTGTCCATCCAGATGGTCACCGGGCCGTCATTGATTAAGCTGACCGCCATGTCGGCACCGAATTCTCCGGTCTCGACGGCGATGCCTTCAGCGGCGATGAGGCGACAGAATTGTTCATAGAGTTCACGCCCGACCTCCGGCGCGGCAGCGCGTGAGAAGCCGGGGCGGTTGCCGCGGCTGAGATCGGCGGCGAGGGTGAATTGACTGACCACCAGGACGCTGCCGCCGATATCGGTGATAGAGCGATTCATGCGATCTTCTTCATCGCGGAAGATGCGTAATTTGGCGACCTTCCGCGCCAGAAGTTCCGCCTCGGCCACACTATCGCCCTCGACCGCGCAGATTAGTATGAGGAGGCCGCCGGCAACCTCGCCGATCACCTGGCCACCCACGCTCACCCGCGCCTCGTTAACCCGTTGCAGCAGCGCCCTCATGACGAATTGGTTCTAAGCCAACGGCCATCGGCAAGCACCACCGAGGTCTCGATCTGGCGCTCGGGGATGGTCCAATAGGTTCGCAGCAAGTGCTCTTTCTCAGCCCTGCTGGTCACCTGAAAACCGTGCTTTTGATAAAATCTGATGGCCCAATCGGCGGCGGCCCAGGTACCGATCAAGAGCGGTCGTGCCGCCAGCCCCTGGCAGTTTTTCAGCAACGCGGCGCCGATGCCCTGGCCCTGGGCAGATGGATCAACATAGGCGTGGCGGATCAAGGTCACGTCCTTCACCTCCTGCACGCCCATCACACCTTTGAGTGTATCCGCATCCACAAGCACCTGGAAGCGGATGCCGGCGGCGATCTCTTGGGCAAGCTCATGCGCCGGCATGTAGGGCTCTTTCCAGCGATCCGGCGGGATGATGCCACGATAGGCCTCGGCGGCGGCATTGATAATCGACAAAATCGCCTGAAAATCGGCCTCGTTCGAGGCGCGTATCATGACCGCCGCCTTAAGCCACTAATTTTCCGCCTGCTATCCGCCGATTTCGCCATCGTCGGCTTTTGTCGTCAGCACATAAATTCCGTAAGGAATCATGCGTAAGGCTGCTTTTCTCGTGGCTTCGTCCATTTTCTGGCTCCCTGCTAGATCGGATCACGATTAAATGGAACCGCTACGCGGTTCAACTTAATCGTGTGAATCCGATCGACATCAAATAGCTAGAGCAGATTCACATGGTTAGTCGGATCGCCAAGGCGATTCCGACAAATCATGTTCTGCTCTAGGCATGTTGAGACTGAGATATAGCCCAGCCCCGGCCATAAGCTCAACGCGCAATAACAATGGTTTAAGAAAGGGCACTGTTCGCCAGCCGCGCCGAAGCCTATATTCCGGTCATAAAAAATAGCAGGGCGGACGACTGATGCAGGGTTTGACGGGCAAAGTGGTGTGGGCAATCGGCGCGGGAACAGGCATCGGCGCCTCGGGCGCGGAACTGCTGGCGGGCGCCGGCGCAAGAGTGATCCTCTCCGGACGCCGCTCGGAGCCGCTTACGGAAATGGCGGCCAGTATCCAGGCTGCCGGCGGTGAGGCCTTTGTGGAGCCGCTTGATATTGCCGATGGCCCCGCCGTGGCGGCGCTCAGCGAGGCGCTGATTGAACGGTTCGGCAGGATAGACATCATGCTCAACAGCGCCGGCGTCAATGTACCGAACCGCGAATGGGCCAATTACGAAGCGACGAGCTGGGACGCCCTGATCGATATCGATATCAAAGGCGCGCTCTATTGTATGGCGGCGGTGCTGCCGCAAATGCGGCGCCAGCGCGACGGCCTGATTATCAATATCTCCTCCTGGGCCGGACGCTATGATTCGGCCATTGGCGGCGTCGCCTACACAGCTGCCAAGCGCGCCATGCTGGCGATGACCACCAATGTTAATTTGGAAGATGGCCGCCACGGCGTTCGCGCCTGCGCCATTTGCCCGGCCGAAGTGGCGACACCACTGATTGACAAGCGCGCCCAACCGGTGCCCGCGGCAGTAAAAGAGCGCATGCTGAAACCGATCGATCTCGGCGAGGCGATCCTCTTCGTCGCCCGGATGCCGGCCAGCGTCTGCGTCAATGAAATCCTCATCAGCCCAACCTGGAACCGCGCCTATGTTGGCAATGACGAGCCCGAACCAATAGGCACCACGCCTTAATGCCCGGCCTTTCCGACCTTGGCGCCAAAGCGCTGCATTGCCTGCCGCCGGAAACGGCGCATGGCATGGCGCTCGGCCTGTTGCGGCACGGCCTTGTTCCCGCCACCCGCCACGCGCCGCCGGCTTCTCTGCGGAGCGAATTGTGGGGTCTGAATTTCGCCTCGCCGCTTGGCCTTGCGGCAGGCTTTGATAAAGACGCAACGGCGCTAAAAGGGTTGTATCGTCTGGGCTTTGGTTTCGTAGAAGCCGGCACCGTGACGCCGCGCCCGCAAACCGGCAACCCGCGCCCGCGCATCTTTCGCCTGACCGCCGACGGCGCGTTGATCAATCGCATGGGCTTCAATGGCGGCGGTCTAGTTGTATTTGTCCGGAATGTTGCGCGCGCCCGCGAACGCGGCCTCGTCGGGCCGCTCGGCATTAATATCGGCGCCAACCGCGACAGCGATGACAAGGTCGAGGATTACATCACCTGCCTGAAGCGCCTGGCGCCGCTCGCCGACTACATTACCCTCAACCTGTCCTCGCCCAACACGCCGGGCCTGCGCTCGCTGCAAGAGGGCGAGGCGCTGAAAGGCCTCCTCGAGCGCATGGCCGAGACTGTGGCCGTTTTGCAGAAGCCGGTACCGCTGCTGCTCAAGCTCGCGCCCGAACTGAAGGGCGCGGCCCTGGCCGAGAGCGTGCGCGCCGCCGTTGATTTCGGCCTCGCCGGCCTGATCCTCTGCAACACTACCACTGCCCGCCCGGAAAGCCTGCTCTCGCAGGCGAAAGGCGAGCAAGGCGGCCTCAGCGGTGCGCCGCTCACCGCGCCAGCACTTCAGATGATGCGCGAGGTCTATGGCCTGAGCGAAGGTCGCCTGCCGCTGATCGGTGTCGGCGGTATCACCTCCGCCGAGGACGCCTACATGCGCATCCGTGCCGGCGCCTCATTGATACAAATTTATACTGGCTTCATTTATCACGGCACCCGCCTGATCGACGACATTACCGCAGGCCTGGCGACACGCCTGAAAGCGGATGGCTTCACGCATATCCAAGAGGCCGTCGGAGCAGACGTATGAAGCTCTGCTTGAGCGCTCTGCTCGCAGCAGGATGTGCCGACGGAGGTAAAAGCCGAGCGGGATTTCCGCCATGTCCACATTTGAAACGGATTACGTACTCGTCCCCGCCGCCCGCTTCGAAGACGCGGCATCAATTTCCTGGCGAATTTGCGCGGCGGCCTGGGCTGGGTTATCGGCGCCGGTTATTGGCCGACCGATCACTAGCGCGCTGGCGCCGGCGCGCACTGCCTCACCCGGTGTCATGACGCGTTTTTGATCGCCCACAGCGCTGCCGCCGGGGCGGATGCCGGGCACGACAATATCAAATTCTTCACCGCAGGCGGCGCGGATCGCGGTGATCTCACGCGGGCTGGAGACGATGCCGTCTATCTCGGCGCGGCGCGCCAGATCGGCCAAGCGAACCACCTGCGCACTGGATGTGCCGGCGACGCCCAATTGCGCCAGATCACTCTCGTCCAAGCTGGTCAGCACCGTAACCGCGAGCAGGCGGGGCGGCGTTAATGACAGGCGCGCGGCTTCCTCATGGGCTGTCAGGTGGGCAACACGCATCATCTCCTCACCACCACCAGCATGGAGGGTCAGATAATAGGGCGCCAGCGGGGCCAGGCTGCGAATGGCGCCGGCCACGGTGTTGGGGATGTCGTGCAGCTTCATATCGAGGAAGATCGGCACGCCGAGCCGGGCAATTTCTGCAATGCCTTTTGGCCCCTGGGCACAGAAAAATTCTAGGCCGAGCTTGAGACCATCCACTGCACCGCCAAGGGATTGGGCCAGGCTGCGCACCTTATCGAGATCGGCGCTGTCGAGGGCGCAGAACACTCGTGTCTTTTTGTCTGTTGCGTTCATCATCTGGCTAGATTATTCAGTGTTGTCATGAGCGACAATGCTTCTCATATCACGGCGCGCGCCTTATTGGACGCTGGCGCCTTTTTGATTCGGCCAAATGAGCCTTTCCGGCTTACTTCCGGCCTGCTTGCGCCGTTCTATATTAATTGCCGCCTTATTCTCGGCCATACCAAGGCGCGCGCCGATATCGCCGATGCGTTGGCCGAGGATGTTGGTAAACGCCGGGCGGATATTGTCGCCGGTGGCGTGACCGCTGGCGTGCCCTTTGCCACCATGGTTGCCGACCGGCTTGGCCTGCCGCTCGCCTATATTCGCCCGCAGCCAAAAAGCCATGGTACCAGCGGACAGATCGAAGGCGGCGATGTGACCGGGCGCAAAGTGGTGCTGGTCGAAGATCTGATTACAACGGCAACCAGTATCGTACTCTTTACCAATGCACTTCGCGTGGCAAATGCCAGCATAGATCATGTATCGGTGGTGTTCGCGCGCATGACCGATGCCGCCCAACCGGCGCTTGATGGTCTCGACCTCAGCCTAAACGTGCTGTGCGATTTGGAGACCTTGCTCAATATGGCCATGGAAGAAGGCGCAGCGACCGAAGCGGCGATCGCTGAAGTACGCGCTTTTCTTAGAGACCCAGAGGCCTGGTCGGCGGCGCGTTAATCCTCCGCGCTACCCTTTACGACGCCCAAGTCAGGGTCCGCACTCCACTCCGCCATGGAACCGTCATAAAGACACGCCTCACTATTGCCGAGCAATTCATGGGCGACGAACCAGCCGAGCGACGCCATATGGCCGGTATTGCAAAAGCAGGTGATCGACCCCACCGCCGCCAAATTCATTTCGGCAAATAATGCAACCAGTGCCGCCGATGTTTTAAACGCGCCGCCTTGCGTCAAATGGGTGAGCGGCAGATTTTGCGCTCCTGCAATGGTGCCTTTATCCTGCATAAAGCGCGGACCAGTCTGACCGAAATATTGGCTTTCGGGCCTGAGGTCGAGCAATGCCTCACCGAGCTTCTGGGCGTTGATAACGTCTTCTTTGCTGGCGACCAAGGCGGGGCGGAACGCGGCCTTGAATTCAGCTCTTTTAGCCCGCGCCGCGCCGCTTTGCACTGGGGCTCCGGCCAGCGCCCGGTAGGCCGTCATGCCGCCATCCAATATGGACACCGCATCATGGCCAAGCACCTTGCAGGTCCAATAAATACGCGCCGCGCTGGCCATCTCAACGGCGGATAAACCGCGCGCGACGATCACCACATGGCTGACATTGCTGATGCCAAGATCGCCGACCAGCTTCTCCAAATCAGCCACGGGCGGCAGCATGCCAGGTGCGCCGTGGGCTCCTCTGACACGCCAGCCGGCATTGAAATAGTCGCTGAACACGGCGCTGGGAATATGGCCTTCGGCATAACCAGCGCCGCCGCCGGCGCGAATATCGAGGAAGCGGATATTGTCGCGACCGATCTGCGCCACCGCCCACGCAGCGTCGACCAGCGCGCCACCACCGCTACCCGCAGCGAAAACCGGCATAACAGGTGCGGCAAACACCAGCACGAGCAGAAATACAGTGCGGAGGACGGATCGTTTTAGCATTTTCACCGGCATAATTTAGGTTAACCTGATATCCTTCATTAAAGCGACATAGCCAAATATGTGGGCCATGTGTACGACTCTAAAAGAAACTTACCCAGAAGCAGGAGAGAGCTTCATGTCCTGTCGATATATTGCCAAATCTGTTGTTTCCGCGAGCGCATTGCTTGTCGCCATCGGCATCGCGGCGCCATCGCCCGCTATGGCGCGGGATATTTTTGCGCCCCGGCCGGGGCAGCCACAGATTATCGGCCTGCAAATCGCTCAGGAGAAAGAGCCGGCGCTGGCGCAGCAACTCGAAGACGCGGCGAGCGCTGCCGAAGCGGATGTACCGGCCCTGGCGCCGCAGAGTAATGAGGCGAACCCGAGCGAGTAAATAAAGAAGGCGGTTGAATCGGCGACCGCAGATCGTAACGAAGATAAGGGCGAAGGCGATAATCCTTCCGAAGAAATCAAAGCGGCGGTCAAATCCGCAACCAGCAATGCCACGGGTGAGGACGAAGCAGAATCGCCGGAAGCGGAGGCTGAAGCGGCGGAAGACGAGGCAGCGGAAGACAAGGACGATCACAGCGAAGATGACGACCATGATGACGATGACGACCAAGACGATGACGAT
>Ga0209403_10004907_pt1 | contig 14274 bp, 10 predicted proteins | sample ArcticOcean_MG_C_8_FD_187440 | JGI IMG/M metagenome (GOLD analysis project Ga0209403, IMG submission 187440) | Marine microbial communities from western Arctic Ocean - ArcticOcean_MG_CB11_86 (SPAdes) (version 2) | ecosystem: Environmental > Aquatic > Marine > Oceanic | place: Arctic Ocean... | reverse complement strand
GTTGTCTTTGTTCCAGATAGTATTTGTATTGGGTTTTGTCGGATTAGCGCCTTATGCCACTTCTGCCTTGCATGCGGCCTTGTCACGGGAGCGCGAATGGCTGGCCGATTACGAAAGCGCCCGGCTGACCGGCGATCCGCGTGGTCTGGCTTCCGCCTTACATTAAATGCAGGCAAACACCCGATATCTGGCGCGCTACCTGAGACGGTTTCAGTTTATCTATACCGTGAATCTCGAAGAGGGCTCTGCCTGGCTCCGCACCCATCCTTCGACGGATGACCGGGTAGCGAAGCTGCTGGCCTACGAGGGAACCACCGCGCAACAACCTGCGGAGATGGCAGAACATCGACCGACGATACAACGGCGGAAACCAGGGGTAACCCACATTCCGATTCGATATGTGGCGTGAAAGTGAACAGGTGTGTTGAAACTATCAATAGCCCGCAGGAGCGGGCAATAGGTCAGAAGAAGTCAAGAAAGGAAAATTTCCGTATTCTCTGTGCCCTCCGCGGTTACTTTTTCACAAACATCAGCGTGCCGGATTTGAGTCTGGATACATCTGGCACCTGAGCGGCGGCCAGAACCTGACTTTTAGGGACGAGAAAAACGGTTTCTGGATTTCGGGCCGTGTTCCGGTTAGATTTGGTCAGCGGGACGGGCTTATTGTATTTAACGAGAACGCGTGTGCCGGACGGAATACGTGACCATCGGCGTATTTGTTTGCCATGTTTGATGGTCCCCTTTGGGAATATATAGTAGGTATCTGAACGCTTATAAGAGGCCCCGGCGATATCGAAGGCGGTAAGCCCTTTTTTTATGATCGGTACGTCTGCAGTGACGGCCTGTATCCCCTCCTCTTCTGCGCGATTCAGGTACAGTTTGGTGCCTGGGGGGATCTTCTCCCAATTCTTGATTTCATCGCCTCGCTTTACCGTACCATTCGGAAAACGGTAGACGGTAGACGAACGGTTGTAGTCTTCACGGGCAATACGCCAGGCTGAGTTACGGGCCGTAATCACATTTTCCGACAGGGCGGCGACGGATGCCGCATATTTTTTCTGATCTGTCTGCCTGAGCCGTGCCACATCGATGTCGGGATCGGGAATAAGCCGCCCTGCCTGTACGTCCGGATCGTAGAGGGCACTGTTGCGCTTGTTTTTTGAGGTCAACCCTGCCAGAGACCGGCTGAAATTGAAGATGCCCGGATCTTTCTTACGTCCGCGGTGCGGTTTCTTGACCCATTTGTTCGGTTTACCGTAGGCGACCCGGTAATGTTCAAGCACCTCCCAATCCGGAATCTTATACTGCTTCTGAAAGACCTCGATCAGCCATTTCAAGGCGTTGTACTGCTCTTTGGTAAACGGATCGTTGTGATAACCGACCAGTTCGATGCCTATGGAATGATCACTGATGTTCTCTCGACGACTCCACATGCTTCGGCCGGCATGATCGGCGCGGTAATCTTTATGAAGAATCCGGTAGACCGTCCCGTTGCGCGCCACCAGATAGTTGGTATGTCCGCCACGCGCCAGCGACCTCAGCGCACTTGTCAGGCCGGATTCCGTGCTGTGAACAATGATATAGTCTGTGGATTTACGACGGCGTTTCTTGAATTTTCTGGGCAGGTTCTTCTGATAATCGATAATCTCAGGCACAGCATGGACAGCCGCAGGCAGGAGAGCAAGCGGGCTTAAAAAGCTGAAACAGATAAGCCAGCCTGTAAGACGGATAGTCAGCGCGGTCATTTTGGGTAGAGATTCCAGCATAATGTCAATTGATTGATTTGGTAATTGGCCGATTGAGTGATTGATAAAATAGATTTTACAATCAGCCAATCACTCAATGTTTAATACCCCTCTCTCAATACGAATTTCTGCACTTTACCCGGGGCGGGCGGGTTGGAGAGCACGTCCACCAGTTCGATATATTATGGCTTCTTATGCCCGACGGACCGATCCCTAACATAATGAATAATTCCGGCTCCTGTCAATGGGTATCCCGCTGTCTACCAATTGGTAAACGCGCCGTCCTCACGGTGCAGCATCGGCCCCTGGCTGGCCTGATAGGGATACTTTTTCGCGGCCTCTTCGTCGAATTCAACGCCCAAGCCGGGACGGTCGGGGGGTAGAAGGTAACCGTCTTTCCACTCAATTTGCACGGGAAACACGTCTGGAAGCATACCGGGTGGGCCCGGCATTTCCTGCACGCCGAAGTTAGGCGACGCCAGATCCAGGTGAAGGCAGGACGCGGCGGAGACCGGGCCAAGTGGGTTGTGCGGTGCCAGATTGATATAATGGGCTTCACACCATCCGGCGATCTTGCGCGCCTCCGTCAAGCCGCCGACCAGGCACACATCGATACGGGCATAGTTGATCAGGTCGTGCTCGATCAATTCTCGAAATTCCCATTTGCTGGTATAATGCTCACCGACACCCAGCGGCACAGACACGTGCTGACGGAACATATGATATGAATTTTGATTTTCAGACCGCAGGGGATCTTCGATGAAGAAGGGGCGGTATGGTTCAACCGCCCGGCAGAACGTGATCGCATCCGCCGGATCGAGTCGGGTGTGTATATCACATATCAGTTCGATGTCGTCACCTAAGGTCTCCCGTAAGACCCGGAACTGTTCCACACCAAGGCGTACAGCCCGTGACGGCTCGAGGAGATCGCCCTCGGACGACAGCCCCCAGCGGATAAATTTCCATCCGACGTCCGCTTTTTGTTGTCCATCCTCGACCAGGGCCTCGACAGTATTTCCGTTGCAGTGGGGATAGCAGATTACCTTATCCCGGCACAGGCCACCGAGCAGTTCGTAAATCGGCACACCGAGCGCTTTGCCGTGGATATCCCACAGGGCGATGTCAATGGCGCTGACCGCTGCAGACAGTGCGTGGGCACCGGGGAAAAAGCCGCTGCGAAACATCACCTGCCAGAGGTGTTCTTTTCGGGTCGGGTCCTGACCGATCAGCATTGGTTTGAGCGAGTTGACGGTCTCCAGCACCGCCAGCTCACGCCACGTGAGGCCGCTCTCGCCGATGCCGTAGATGCCTTCGTCGGTTTCAACTTTGACAACCAGATAATTCCGGTTGCCGCCCCAGATGGGGAATACTTTGATATCGGATATAGTCATAGGGATGGGGGGTTGAGTGAATGGTGATTGGGTGAGGTAAAGCCGCAATATATCGCGGCGCGGTATGAAAGTATTACTGCATAGTATACATATTTGTGGGAATATCTATTGAAATAAATAAAAACCCCTCCAGACTGATATCAGACTGAAGGGGTATCGTCACCTATTTGAATTGTGCGGGCGCCCGCACAATTCAAATTACTTTTTCTCTTCCGCGTCTTTCTTCGGCTCGAAGTCGAGGGAGGCGGAATTCATGCAGTAGCGCAGGCCGGTGGGGGCCGGGCCGTCGGGGAAGACGTGCCCCAGATGGGAATCACACCGTTTGCACAGGACCTCGGTGCGGACCATACCGAATTGGGAGTCGGATTCTTCTTCGACATTTTCTTTGGCGACGGGCTGGTAGAAACTCGGCCAGCCGGTGCCGGAATCGAATTTGGTATCCGAAGTAAACAGGGATGTGCCACAGGCGACGCATTTATAGATACCGTCTTCGTAATGTTTATCGTATTTGCCGGTAAACGCCCGTTCGGTGCCCTTCTGGCGGGCGACATAAAACTGCTCATCCGACAGTTGTTTTTTCCATTCTTCTTCTGTTTTGACCACTTTATCTGCCATGACGACCTCCTTCTTCGTGCCATCAGATGATATCTGAATGATGGTGACTTTGCCCGGTGTTCCGGATGTAACAGATTCTCCCTGTTGCTGGGCCATATCTGCCCCGCATCCGAGGAACAGAGCAAAGGATGCAATAACGCCATAAATAGTATACATGTTTAACCTCCGTAAAGCCATTGATGAATAATTGTTAACCTGCGTCTTCTTTCACCATGATAAATGAACAGGGAGCACTCAGGGTTCCTATAAATTGTAGGATGGATAAATCATATCATGGTGTACAACAAAAAGCAACACACTTGTCAGGCTCGAAAGCTTTAATCGGACATCCATACGACTTGAGTTCCAATTTCACACATAGAAACAGGGCCGGCTTTATCCGGATGAAATTGGCTACACAGCCCGTAGCCAATTTCATCCTCTATAATACCGCCGCTGTCAAGCCAACCATCACATAGGGCCACCTGCGTTTTTGCGCTCGATGACGATCAAATTCGATATTGATATTGTAACCGGCCTGTATCTGCACCCCACGCCCCATCAGGTTCAAGCCGATCCCGGGCGACCAGTTCATCCACCGGTTATGGCCTACAAATATATCGGTATTGTGTTTATAGAACAGCGAGATCATATAGACCGGACTGAAGAGGCCAACGGGGAGAATCCTGAGGCGGCGTTGATCTTTGGACCAGAGGATGGCATGGTGACGGGCATTTAAATACAGAAGCGGCCGTACGATCCGGTTCGCCCTATTGTCCTTCTCCCCGTAAATATCAATCTCTCCAGCGATTAATAAGGGCAATATAAGTTGATAGAGCGGGGCCTGAGAAACGGCTGTTTTGTTGCCGAAGGGATCACGGCGGGCGATCACCAGTGGGATGAGGTGATATTCAACCATATAACGACCTGTTGACGGGCCCACGGTCAGTAAGTCAATCCGGTGGCCATAGGGGCTGGACCGACCATACGAGGCATTGATGAAAAGGGCTTCTTCATCCATCCTCCTGCCGTCTTCAACCGCGGCATTCTCCTGTGCTTCAAGTAAACCGGCCCCAGCCACAGCGCCCACCAACACAAACCGATGACGGCACGGCGTGCCAGGTGAACCAGGCTGTTCAATAGACATATGTCGTAATCGTTGGACCGTGGCATAGGGTCAACAGGTTCTTCAGGTTAAGGATTGATAGGGGTTAAATCGATATGGGAAGACATCGTGATGCCCACCGCTGCATTCAGATACAAAGGTCTATTGGTACGGACCTTCCAGCGACGATGTATCTGATGCGATGGGTACAGCGCGTACATTCATATATCCCAACAGGCGCAATACAAAAAGCGAATGAGCGGCTTGCGAATCCATTCCCCTGATCACAATCGGTTGGCTCAGATGGACACCGGTGCCCTCATACAGGGCATCAAGACGGGCGGCCGGCAGGAAGGTGCCGTGGCCAGGGGATGTGTGGGGAGATGGACACGTCTGCCTGGCGGTTACCGGCATCAATGACCAGGATTTTCGAGTCAATCATACTTGAGGCCTGCATAAACGTATAGGTTCTTGGTCTGGGTGTAAACGTAACCTGGCGTTTCGATGGTTTCCAATGCGTCCTGGTGCCTATCTCACGAACCCAGGCCTGCCAACCGCCGTCCAGCATCCTGACCCGGTTATGGCCATAGTCCTGTAATACCACCCACAACAGGGCCGCAAAGCGGCCGCTGGCATCGTCGTACGCAACCACATACGAATGATCGCTGATTCCGATATCGGTCATCAAGGCCGCGAAGTCAGCAGGATCAGGTATCGGTTGCAGGCGTGCCGGGTCAAGATGCACGGCATTGGGCATATGGGCGTTCAGATAGTCTTTTTCAGAGCGGAGGTCGATGATACGGACGCCCGGGTCTTTGACAAACGGCTTGAGTCCCACTGGATTGATCAGGTATTCAGGTTGTTCGTATCCCTTTTTGCCTTTAAGTGATTTAACATAGGCGACCAGGTCTGCCCGCTCCTGCTCTGTAAATAGCTCCGCCATCAACCCGAGAAAACGATGGCCGATCTCATCGTCCGTTCGTCGAATATGAATACCAGGCAGGGTCTTGGTTCCTTCACCTCGAGGCGTATCTTCCCCACTGTCGCCATGACAACCGGCGCATTGCACCGTATAAATCCGTTTTCCACGGTCCAACGGCTTTTCCTGTGGTTCAGCCGCCCATAGTACCGAGGCAGGCATCAAAACCCCAGCCACCAGCCACAAGATAGATAGACCTGTTTTTCCCACTTTCTCACTTTTCAATCCGTATCTACGCTGATCCCCGGCACCGGCAGTCCGGCGCAGAGTTCTTTGACTTCGTTATGAATCGCGGTCAGTTTTTCATCATCTGTATGGTTTTCAATCGCTTGATTGATCCAGCCCGCAATCATCTTCATCTCGGGCTCTTTCATGCCGCGCGTGGTCGCCGCCGGCGTACCGAGCCGGATGCCGCTCGGGCTGAACGGGGAACGGGTGTCATAAGGCACAGAGTTTTTATTGACCGTCAATCCCGCTTTATCGAGGGCGGTCTCCGCATCCTTACCAATCACCTCTTTGTTGGTCAGGTCAACCAGCACCAGATGGTTATCGGTACCGCCGGACACAACATCGAAATTATGATAAATCAGCTCTTCTGCCAGCGTACGGGCGTTAGCAACAATCTGACGGGCGTAGTCTTTGAATTCAGGGGCCATCGCCTCTTTAAAGGCCACGGCTTTACCCGCCGTAATATGATCGTGGGGCCCCCCCTGAAGACCCGGGAATACGGCTCGGTCAATATCCTTCGCGTAGGTTTTATGACACATGATAATGGCGCTACGTGGTCCCCGTAACGTCTTGTGCGTGGTTGTGGTGACCACATCTGTAAACGGAAGGGGACTCGGGTGAACACCACCGACGATCAGACCGGCGATATGGGAAATATCGGCCATCGCTATGGCGCCGATTTCATCGGCGATGGATTTGAACGCCTCAAAATCGAACAGCCGTGGATAGGCTGTCGCCCCGGAGATAATCAGTTTAGGGCGATGCTCGAGGGCAAGCTGCCGGACTTCGTCCATGTCGATACGACTGGTCTCCCTGCGTACGCCGTAGGAAACGACCTGGTATGATTTTCCCGAAAAATTGACGCCCAGACCGTGGGTCAGATGACCGCCCTGATCGAGCTTCATCCCCATAATGGTATCGCCGTATTCAAGTAAGCCGAACATCACGGCGATATTGGCCGGACTACCGGAATAGCACTGCACATTCACATGCTCCGCTCCGAACAAGGCCTTAGCCCGTCGTTTGGCTAAATTTTCGATCTTGTCAATATATTCCTGGCCGCCGTAATACCGTTTACCAGGATACCCTTCAGAATATTTATTGGTCAGAATAGATCCCATCGTTTCCAACACCGCTGGGGACGTGTAGTTCTCCGACGGAATCAGCTCGATGCCTTCACTCTGGCGCGTCCGCTCGGCGACCAGAAGATCGTAAAGTTCTTCATCCTGTTGCCGAACGGCGAAATAATCCTGCATGGCAAACCCCTGTTTTTGAATGGACTGATTGGGTGATCTGGCGATTGGCTGATCGAAAAATAATATCAAACAATCTATAGGATAGATTCGAGGTTATAGTATGGAAAACAGGGGGCCAATGCAAGCGAAAAAGGGGGGATAGGGTAAGGCGTCATCAAGGTCTACCGGAGGTTGAGTAGACGCAGGATCTTGCACTCAAACTCTCCGTGTTCTCTGGGCTTTCTGCGCGTCCGCCGTGGGTAGGGATCAAAGCTTCTGGAGCAACCCTATTGCACTACCGGTAAAGGCGGCCAGGAGAACAATGGTGGCCAGAATACCGCCTATAAGCATGAGGGGTCGAGTGCGGTAGGCCGGGGGAAGTTTGAAGTTCAGGTAAAGGGCAGACAGGCAGATCAGACCCACACCCAGGTTAGTCATAATCAGGGCGACAATCTGCGTAATCAGATCAAAGCTGATATCACTCCAGATCCACACACAGGAGGAGACGAAAAACCAGATGACGATGATGGTTTGCAATCCCCGATACGGAAAGGAGGCAAACCGAGGCCAGACCGCACTGAGAAATTCGTGGGCGACGCGGGTGACCGCTTCCGGGATGGTCGCCAGGGTGCCCCACAACGCGGCCAGAATAGCCAGATAATACACTGGGACCAGCGCCCCATTAATCTGAGCCCATATAGAGGATTGCTTGGTCAACAGGTCCCAGGCATTGCCTGGCAGGATCATCTGATTAGGATAGAGTACGACCGCACCGGCGATCATAAATGCCGCCGTGACGACAAACAGGACGATAGCACCCATGGCCACATCCCACTTGAGCGGAGAGAGCAGGATGCGCATGCGTTGCGCCTCCACCGGGTCATCTTTCAGATAGGAAATGTTGGTGGTCCCATTGTCCTTATCTACACGTTCTACGTCCGGGTGTCCCGTCAAACCCCAGCCGCGAAGACCGACCCAACTGGCGTAAGCGAAATACGCGCTCATGGTTCCGCCGACATAGCCGAACACGGTAAACAGGTTAAGGAAGTAGTCATTCTTCGCGGCGGGCGGCGCCCACGGAGGTGCGCCGGGCAGATGACCTATCGAAAGGGTCCCGAACAACATACCGGAGACACTCGGCCATACGAGGATGGTGGCCAGAACAGTACCGAGTACGAGAATACCACAAATGATAATCTGTTGTTTTTCCAGAAAGCTATAGGAGGTCAACAGGCTCAGGCCGACAGCCAGGCCTAGAAACACCGTCGTGACCAGATTTTCCCACATCGCTTCTGATGCGCCGACAGGCAGGGCGTCACTCATGATATACACGACCAGATTGCCACATGGCTTGGCTACGGCGGTCAGGGCCAGACTCAAGCCCACCAGTTCTACCGTGAGCAGAGTCAGGATAAACCAGCCTCGTGGCCCGGGCAGCTTCGCCAGCATCCGTCCTATAGGCTGACCGCTGACGGCTGTACAACGGCCCAGCAGGTAGGTCACAAAAATCCCTTTGACCAACACGCTCAAGAGTATCAGCCACAGCAGGCCGTATTCCGCCCAGGCACCGACACCGGTCACCAGGATGGTCTCACCCGCGCCGACCGCCATCGATGCCACCAGCGCTGCCGGACCGAAGAAGCCAAGCATTTTCTTGCACTTCCCCCATGACCACGGCTCAGCGTATACGCCTGTAGGTTCGGGGACGGCGATGAAGTTTGGTTTTTTCACTTTTTCACGTTCCAACTTTTTAACTTGTAACCGTCTTCACCCGCACATCATCCCGTTTTAACACCGCCTCAGACAACGCCATACCGAGGCCGGGGCCTTCAGGCAATTGCATATAGCCGTTTTCTATGATGATCGGAGACGTGATGTATTCGTCGGTCCACATGTTGAGCAGGCACCGGCCGGTTTCGAGAAGCATCAGGTTGGGGATGGCCGCCGCGACATGCGCCGAGGCAAAGTTGTTTACCGGACCGCCGAAATTGTGAAAGGCAACGGGCAGGTTGAACGTATCGGCCATATCTGCAATTTTTTTGGCTTCGGTAATACCGCCGCACCATGCCACATCGGGCATAATAATTCGCGGAATCTGCCGCTGCATTACAGGCAGAAATGCATAACGCGTTTGCAGCCGTTCGCTGACGGTCAGCGGCAAGCGGGTCGCACGGGACAGATGTTCATAGGCATCCAGATTCTCCGGATGCATCATATCTTCAAGCCACATGACCTCATATGCTTCGAGCGATTGGGCGATCCGTACGGCGCATTGCAGATCCCAATGGCCGTGGAACTCTATCGCAATATCCATCTCATGGCCCACCGCCTCCCGAATTTTTCGGATAGGTTCCAGCCCTTTTTGCAAGTCCGGCAGGCTGATATAATGGCCATCACTCTCTAAAGCCAGCTCGTCGTACGGCCAGATTTTCATGGCCTGAATACCGTTTGCCAGCAGATCCTGAGCAAATTCACCAGGATTGATCATGAAATCCAGACCCGGTTCACTGCCACTGGTATTGTAGATTTTGATCCGGTCCCGGCAAGCGCCACCAAGAAGCTGATAAATCGGCTTGCCGCAGGACTGGCCGAGGAGGTCCCACATGGCAATGTCCATGGCACTCATCGCCCGCATCTCAGCGCCCTGCACACCGACGAAGTCGAATTGCTCGAAGACATGCCGCCAATAGGCTTCGATGCGGGTCGGGTCTTTACCGATCAACATGGGCCCGAAACGGTTTTCGATCAGTGTGCTGGCCGGATCATGATACAGATACGTTTCTCCGAGGCCGATCAGCCCTTCGTCGGTATGGATACGAACCCAGAGCGCCCAGTCATGATTGATGGTTTCTATTTTGGTTACGCGCATGGATTACATCCGTGAAAAGTGAAGCGTGAAAAGCGATGTGTTCAGGGTATGATAGCTCTATATCAATTTCCATATCCGCCCCGTTACCCAACGCCCTTGTGGTCATGCGACTTCTTCGGGACTGAACACATTCGCGATATCGATCTGGCCGGAGGGCCGATCCTCCTCATACAATTGCTGAAGTTCCTCTTCAAAGAAAAACTGATCTTCGCCGAATGCCGGCTGTAGATCATCCAACCAGATGGCTTTCGGATTATATTTAGCAAAGAAGGGTTTCAACACCCAATCCGGGTTGCGCCCCTGGAGGAAACGGCAGGTCATGATTTTCTCGTCGTTGACGGTACTGATGCCCATGATTTGTACTTTGCCAGGGCCAGCAGACATGCTGGGGCCGCGTACAGTACGACATATGCCACTGACCCGCTTGTAGGCGTCTTGATAAATACGCCAGGCTCTGACCAGAGGCACACCGAAGTAATGCTGGGCACCGGTGTCCCGCACAACGAACATATAATAGGGGATTAATCCTAGGTCTACCTGCTTACGCCACATGGTCGCCCAGGCGGCGGCACTATCGTTGATATGACGAAGGATAGGCGATTGCGTCCGGATTTGCGCGCCCGTATTTCGGATACGCTCAATAGCCTGAGCCACAGCTTCAGTCTGCAACTCATTCGGATGATTGAAATGGGCCATAATGGCCAGATGCTTACCGGCTTTGGCCACACGGTCGAATAGCCTGAGGACCTCATCAGCCTCTTTGCCAATTAGATATTTATAGGGCCAGTAGCTCAAGGATTTGGTGCCAAGACGGATCGTCTTTAAGTTCGGCAGCTCCGCGTCCAGTAAGGTATCAATATAGGCGGATAGATTTTTGGCCGTCATAATCATGGGATCGCCACCAGTAAACAGAACGTCCGATATCTGAGGATTCTTCCGGAGGTATTTGACAAGCACCTCCGACTCCCGTGTCGCGAATTTGAGCTCATCCATACCGACAAACTGCGGCCACCGGAAACAGAAGGAACAATACGCATGACAGGTTTGTCCCTGACTCGGAAAGAACAGGATTGTTTCCCGGTATTTATGCTGCATGCCATCCAGCTTTTCACCGTCCATCGTCGGGACATTATGATCCAGTTGACCCGCAGGTTGTGGATTCAGTTCCATACGAATCTGGTTGGCTGTCCTATCTACAGTTGCCTGATCAGCGCCCTGCCGCAAAAGAGAGGCGATCCGGTTAAAGTGGTGCGGCTTGAGCATGTTTTTCTGAGGAAACGTCAGCACGAACATCGGATCATCCGGGACGTTATCCCAGTTAATCAATTCGTTAACCACATAGGGGTTGGTCCGAAAAGGCAGGACTCTACCCACGACCTCAATAGCTAACTTCTGATCTTCGGATAGTTTGTCAATTTGCGGCATTTGAAGATAATTCTTCAAATCATAGATAGAGAACTTCTTGGTTGAACCATTTTTAGATGAATGCAAACCGACTCCCTTCTTTTCCTTTATCAAGACAATAGCCATCCCAATACCAAAAAGATCGACGGATTTCAGGTCAGAACCGGATCTTGTCGAAAATGCGTAAGGATGTCGTCTTGTGGGAATCTATGTACGGCTACTGGAGAGTCTCTTAACCGGTTGAAAATCCACATAGAGACATAGCCGATATATAATCGTGGCAATTACGGGTCGTAGAATTGTGTTGTTAATCTATACATAATAACGCAACAATATATCAAGGATTTACCAAAATATCAAGTGAAATAACTAAATCTTATCCGATAGGTAGGAATTTACGGGCAGGTTCGGCGAGACCAGTAATTTACATACAGGCAAATTCTTTTGATATAAATGAAAAGAATCAGGCCACCTGGCGTTGCCTGTGTCCGATTTTTTGTTAAAAAGTCTGTTCAGAGCCTGAGCAGGGTTATATATATGAAAAAGGTTGCGCCTCAGGACGAAGAACTTTCGGCCTGGCCTTTACTTCTACACCTAGTTTCCAATACGTAAAAATAAGCCATTGATTGTACACATCTTGCTTTTGCAGTGAGACGGTGTATCACAGTCCTCAACGACCATCCAGGAGAAAAATATGTCAAACGACATCCCAAAACAGAATCTGATCAGTCCTTTCGATTTAAATGATGATGGCTATATGTGGCTTAAAGGAAATCTGCATTCCCACACCACCAATTCCGACGGCAAGCCGGAACCGCAAGAGCGGGTGGATGGCTATGTGAATCATGGATACGATTTTCTCTGTGTATCCGACCATTATAAGATAACACGGGTCGACACCCTCACCGCCCCGGACGATTTTGTTCTGGTACAGGGGGCCGAACTTCATCCTGAAAATCCCTTCGGCGGTCAGACCCATCATTTTCTGGCCTACAATATCGATGAGGACATGGACTCAAAAAACATGCCGCCGCAGCATGTGATCAACGAGGTCAATCGGCAGGGTGGCTCGATATGGTTGGCCCATCCACATTGGAGTTCGGTCAACATCCTGCGGGACACGCTGCCGCTGAAAGGGCTGGCTGGTGTGGAAGTGTTCAATACCACCTGCATGTGGCACGGTCGTGGGGAGTCGTCGGTGCATTGGGATGACTGGATGGACCTGATGGGCAGACCCATGCCTGCGCTCGGCAATGACGATTCGCATGCCAAAGAAGAGGATAATCGGGACACATACAGAGGGTGGAACATGGTGCGGGTCAAAGATCGTTCGCCCAAAGCGATCATAGATGCCCTTAAACAGGGCAGTGCCTACGCTACAACAGGCCCTGAGATTCATGATATTCAGCTCAAGCGGGTCGATGATCCCGGCGACAATAAGCTTGTGGTTGAGGCGACCGTCCGGTGTTCGGAAGCCCAGCGCATATATGCTGTATGTGATGCCTACGGTAATCATTATGAGACCGCAGGAAGTACATTTAATGAAGCGACCTTTACACTTCGCCCAAATGCCCGCTGGGTTCGATTTGAGATCGTAGATCCGGATGGTTTTAAAGCCTGGTCGAATCCGTTCAATTTGAGTGAAGTAGGCAGGTAATAAAAGAGGTTCAAGTTTCAGGTTCCACGTGTAAAGCGGCAACGATCAGGAATCTGAAACTTGAACTGTGAAGCAATCGAAAGGTCGCGCAGGGACACCCAACTTGAAACCCGGAACTATTTCCCCATGGTCAGCTTCATCAAAACACCCTATCTACAATGGCCGACGCGAGAGGCCGTGACGATTATGTGGGAAACTTCGTCGGAAGCGACTGGCGAGGTGGTCTTTTATGAGACGGCACGTGTGCACGCGACAGGGACCGGCCGCTTCGAAAGCGTTGTCGCCTCAGCGCGGATCGTTCAAGAAACGAGCTCTCCTCGATGTGTCCATGTCGTCACTCTCGATGGTCTGTTATCTGGTACATCCTACCATTATCAAGTGCGGTCAGGTAACGATCGGGGAGAACAGTGCGAGAGTACCATGTGTCCGTTCCGGACGGCTCCGGAGGCACAAACCCCCTTTTCGTTTTCAGTGACGAGTGAGACCGGCGGAACCTGCACCGATGATTACAATCGGGAGGTTTTTGCGCAGATATCCCGGTACCGGCCTGATTTTCTTATGATGGTTGGCGATGCGGTTTGTCGTGGTAAGAATTACGACGACTGGAACCGGTTTTTTTTCGAGCCGGGCAAGCAGGTACTGGCGCAGACGCCGTTTTATCTGGTCCCAGGCAATCATGAAGAAAATGCGGCCTGGTATTATGATTTTACCGCTTTTCCTGAACCGAAAAATTACTATGCCTTTCGCTATGGGAATACACATTTTATAGGCTTGGACAGCACCGCCATCGTGCCTTACAAGGATGGCAAACCGTATCTGAATGAGGATGACTTCGGGCCGGGCGATCCGCAACATGATTTTCTGATCCGTGAACTGTCCGCCTCTGATGAGGCCACCTGGAAAATCGTTTTCTTCCACTACCCGCCCTACGTGTCTGCTGATTATCAGGTCGAAGAGATGCGTATCCTGTGTCCGATCCTGGAGAAGTACGGTGTGGATGTGGTTTTCAATTCCCATACCATCGCCTATGAGCGCAGCCATCCACTGCGGAACAACGAATTGGATTT
>Ga0209403_10004906_pt1 | contig 14275 bp, 10 predicted proteins | sample ArcticOcean_MG_C_8_FD_187440 | JGI IMG/M metagenome (GOLD analysis project Ga0209403, IMG submission 187440) | Marine microbial communities from western Arctic Ocean - ArcticOcean_MG_CB11_86 (SPAdes) (version 2) | ecosystem: Environmental > Aquatic > Marine > Oceanic | place: Arctic Ocean... | reverse complement strand
ACCATTTAATCGTTATGCCGGGATCGCCGTTAGTTGCGGTCAGGAACTCCGGCAGGCTGCTGAGCTGTGCTTCTACGGTCGAGAGATCGATATCCAGCGCATGAGCGACGCCCTCTGCGACAGGAAGTTGTCGGTCGGCATAGTAGCCGAGGTGGTTCCTGTGGCGGGGAGTAACAATCCGGTCGTCAATGAACTCGGCAGCCCAGGTAGAAGCCATTCGTGGAGTTTTGAAAAATCTTGCTGTACGAAGGAGTGCTGCAAGCATTAGTTTTGACCGCCCTGGGATGCGGCAGTACTGCTCGAATCGTTTTCAACTCCGAGTAGCTGCTGATACAGGCCGTCGAGTCGGGATACGTAATTGTCGACCGAGTAATTTTGCTCTGCTCGAAGCCGACCTGCAGCACCCAATCGCGCCTGTAACTCCGCGTCGCCTGCGAGTTTCACCAGCGCACTGCTCATAGCGTCGATATCTTTCGATGGAACCAAAATTCCTGTTTTGCCATCAGCGATGGCTTCGGGGGATCCGCCAACTCGAGTTGCGATCACGGGCTTGCCCGCGGCCATTGCTTCGATAGCTGTGCGGGGGAATCCTTCGTTTAGTGATGGCAGAAGCACGATGTCGGCTGCTGAGAGTAGATCTGGCAGGTCATTTCGAACGCCAAGAAAGCTCACGTTGTCGTCGATTCCAAGTTCGCTGGTGAGTGTTTGCAGATATGTGCGCTGCTCACCTTCTCCCGCCAGCGCAAAGTGCATATTCGGATTCTGCTCAAGCGCCTTTGCAAACGCCTTGATGCCGTATTCGACGCCCTTGACCGGTCGTAATCGGCCAACGTAGACGATGAGGCGCTGCTCGTCGTTTACGTTGAGTTCTGATCGTATATCTGCGCGTTTGGTCGAAGCGGAAAACGCTTTGAGATCGAGTCCAGATCGAACTACTTCAATTTTTTCTGCTGGTACGCCAAGATCGGTAGTCGCCGCTTTGCCTCCGATTTCGGAGTTAACTTCAACCGCATTGGTGAGCGGATTCGTTAGCCGTGTCGCGATTCGCCCCCATAGCCGAGCCTGGCCAATTGTGCGCTCCGAACCGATGATTGCTGGCACACCCACGAGTCGACCGATGATGCGGCCCAGAATGTTGCCATGAAGCAGGTACGTGTGGAGCACGTCGGGGCGTTCCTGCTTGAGGACTCTGCGGAGTCGGATTGCGACGGCGATATCGATTTTTCGATTGAGATTCAGCGAAATAACTTTGATCCCGGCCATACGGAACTGTGACGCCATCTGCATCCGATCCATGATCGAGCAGACCACGTGCTCGTACTTGTCGTTGTCGAAGCGGGGAAGGCCCAAGAGCAATCCGTGTTGAGCACCGCCGACTTCGAGACTCGTGATCAGATGAACAACTTTTATGCGTCGAACCAAAGGGCGGATTTCGGCGGTGTTTGCTGTTTCGAGGGGCGCGTTTATCGGTTCATTAACCAAACGACACCTCGAACGGTTTGCACATAACGCCGTGGTCACTCCCGCTGATCCGGGGGGAGTTGTTGAGATCGACTATTCCGCAAGCAGCGCACATTTTTATTGAACCCGAATTCGTGTGACTATCGGCGCCTTCCACACGACTGACGCGATCTGATCATATTAACCGTTGGTAAGCGTATCTCTTGAGCCGTAGAAAGTTCCTGTTGCATCGAGGACGGAATAGGAGAGAACGCGACGCCACGAAGGCGTGTGCGAGAGCGTTAACGAGTGGATGCCCTGGATCGCACGGCGACAAATAATGCGGAGATAGCGCTAGCAGCGATGATCGCTAGCACTGGTTCAACCGGTACGTGATAACGTCCCGATCCAAAATTCAAGGCGTGGTAAAGGTTCCACATCACAAACGTAACTGAGAGCGTAATCCCAAATCCTTTGATCCATATTTTTCTCGGTTGATTCATTGCGTACGCCACCACGACTAGCAGTAGAAGCAAAACAAGATAGCCCTGCGTCAGAATTGGCAGAATTTTCAACAGGGTGTCGGGGAAATTGCGACCGCTAATTCTGGTGCTGTGAGTTACGGCATGCCTGTGGCCTGCCCACAGTTCGAACATCTTTCGGGGGATGAGCGTGAATGCCCGAACCGGGTTAGCGAGTAGCGCGTCGATCGCTGCGGATGTGAAGGCACTGTTGATTTCTGTCTCAGTTGCGTCAGGTCCACCGCCAGGCGTTGCGACAGCTGTAAGTCCGGGTAGGGGAGGGGGAGGCATAAGCGCGCCTGTTGCATCTGGATTGTGCCCGATCCACAAAACCACACCAGACGACGTCTGCAGCGTGGGTGAGTCGAGCGTGATCACGTTTCTGACAAACCACGGCGTTACAACGACCATCGAAACAATAATTATCAGAACAACTTTTTGCGTGGCCCGCCGATAGTTGGGTCGGTCGGCAACATAGATAGCAGCGAATGCGCCGACGAGTACGCACACGGCGACGGGTCGGGTGAGGATGGCGCTTCCTGCAATCACGCCAATCATTATCAAATCCAGATTGCGTTGACCGTCTAGCGCCCGCATTACGAACCAGATGACCAACATTATCTGGAATATGAACAGCGTTTCGGTTCCGTGCGTGCTGGTGTACAGAATCAGCGTGGGATTTATCGCTATTAAGGCTGAGGCGATCAGGGCAGACCTATGCCCCAGCAATTTCAATGAAATCGGGTAGGCGAGCATAACCGCAGCGACGCCGAGTACCGAGTTGATGAACCCTGCGACGAGTAAAGACGTCCCGAATATTCGATAGAAAATTGATAGAAATAACGGCCATCCGATGGCGTAGAACGCTGTCGGTTCGCCGAATTCGTCAACATAGCCATCACCACGAGCCAATCGCTGCGCCAGAACTTCGTACTGCGTGAAGTCAGAACCGGGGATTGTCTGGGCGTACAGCACCCATCCGAAACGAAGTACCGCGGCCAGAATGACAATCGCTAGCAGGTAGCGATTTGTCGTGAATGCGGCGAGGGCGTTGAAGGTTTTAGGGATCTTCATACTGGGATCGGGAGAGTCGCTGCGCCGGTCGAAATTACTCTTGGGTAAATCTGGCTCCGGTGGGTGAGATGTGAACCTAATCGTACTGTTTTCTGGCAATCATGTTGTTCTCATTTGAGATGCAGAAAACACTCGATTCCGTGATCGATGTGTGCAGGCAAAATCATGTTCTCTTGCTGGCTAGGTGAACTATCGACTTAGTGAGTTGAGAGTTTCCTGCGCTATCGCAATGGTCGAGTATCTGCTGATGATGGATTCTCTTGCTTCTAGCGCAACCCGATCTCGCTCTGAGGCAGGTCGACTCAGAACCGACCGCCATGCATCCGCAAGTTGATCAGGCGTGGCAGGTGGTACAACGGCATCGCTATCTTGAACGATAGCTGCTGAGTCGCCGATGTCGGTCACAACGCACGGAATCCCGCATGCCATCGATTCTGCCACGGAATTCGGGAATCCCTCGCCTGAATCCGATGTAAGCGTGGTCAGATCGCATGCTGCCATTAGCTTCTCAGGATCATTGCGAGGTCCGAGCCAGATGACCTGTTCGTCCAGACCTAAATCTGTAGCATTGGCCTTGATCCGACTTTCGTAGTTGGCGTACTCGGCTGAAGTTCCTCCAGCGCAGATAAATCGAGCGTTGGGGACGTGTTCAGATAGAATTTTCGCCGCTCGTAAAAATGTTAGATGATCCTTCATCGGATGCAGGCGGGCAAATAGTCCTATCACGGGGACGTCGGCCGGTATTCCCAGTTCATTTCGGATGGAACTTCTGGCGTTTGCGTTGGGCTTGAAACGCTCAGTGTCGATCGCATTTGGTACGTGAGACAGCTTCGAATATGGGTAGCCGTTCAGGCGATATTCTTCGAGGGCCGCTTGCGAGTTGGTCACCACTTGGTCGGAGAATCTCGACAGCCATTTCTCGAGTCGTATCGCCCATTTCACACGTCCGCTGTACTGTCTCAAATCGAGTCCACTGGAGCGGACTCCCCATGCGATTAGCGGGCGATTACGGAGACTTCTGGCCACCAGTAGGGCGAGGTTGGGAGTAGGTAGGAATCCGTACACAGCGTCGAACTGGTTTTCCTTGATGAGCGAACGTAATCCCAGTAGATATTTCAGTTTACCGATCAGCCCCGGTCGCCCCACCGAGTGCAATTGAATGTTCGTTGTATCCGCGAGATCGTTCTCCAATGGGCCACCACTGACTATCGTCGCTACGTGGACTTGAACGTCGAGCTGGGCCATCGACTTGGCGAGTGACACGACCTGCCGTTCGGAGCCACCGATGTGAAGCGACCTGATGTGAAGCAAAATTTTCATGGGCGACTGGTTGGGTGCGGAGGTCATAGCGACATCACCTCACGGAAGTGGGTGACAAATTTCTCGGCGGCGTTCGGGCCAGAGGTGTATTCCGCGTAGCGTTGCTGACCCTGAGCCGCTATTTCAATCCGATCGCCTTCGTTATTGACAGCAAGCTCGATCTGCTCTTCGAGGTTGGCGAGATCCCAATCGTGAGTAAGGACGGTTACATTTTTTTCATAGAAATCAGGCCAGGTTCGCATGTGGTCCATCGATGGCTTGAGTAGCAGACTTCCGGAGAGGAAAACTTCGAAATCTTTGAGGGTGATTTCGCCCCATCCGAACGGTGATATGACCACCTTTGAACGTTGCAACTCTTTCATGTAACCGCGGCGACTGAGTTTGTTGGTGTCGAGTCGACTTGCGAGCAGATCACGAATCTGTTCACGCTGATAGCGCACCGTCGCCTTGCTATACGTTGCGCCGAATCTTGCTGAGAGATCGTTTGGACGATCGGAGTTTGACGATTGGAAAGGCGCAGGATATCGAAGTAGCCGAGCGAATTTTATTCGCCTGTAGAGACCGATTCGCCACGGACCGTACGTCGAGTAGTCGGCAAGCCCGCTGTTCCACGAAATTCCAAGCTTCAAAGTGTCTTCGACCGATATCGGCTGGTCGATCGAGATTCCGTCGTCGTCGGCAACTCCTGCCAGATCGTGATAGTACTCCGAGTGCAGCCGACCGCCGTATATTCGCTTTGTATAGCGAGATTTATTGGACAGTAGCTGGGCTTTCAAATATCGATCAACAACAGGCAACACGTCGGCCTGGAGAGTCCCCGTACTATCGGTAGTGTCGAACCAAACTAGAGTGGCGCCGCTTTCGCTGTAGGACGAAATAAGCTCTAGAGTGCGAGATTTATTGTCGCCCCACCCGTTACGAAATTCTTTGGAATCGATCGCCAGAACGTCGCAGTCGGTGATTTGCGGAGAGGAGCGTTGGACCATGCGCACATCAATAGCAGCGTCACGCAAATGGGTTTTGTGAACGACCAGCGGGAACAAAAATGCCGACCCGTTCGATGTTGTAAATCCGGGTGTCAGAACGTTTACACGCATTAGAACGACTGCAATTCCGCCATTTTGGAAAATAACCCATCGGCTTCAACCAGATCATCGAACGATCCCGATTCAACGATTTTCCCGCCATCGAAAACGTAAATGGTGTCGGCGTTACGAACCGTCGACAGCCTGTGGGCGATGACGATGATGGTCTTTGTGCCGCGCTGGTCGTTAATGATGCCATCGATCTGCTTTTCAAGCAGGCTGTCGACTGAGCTGGTCGCTTCGTCGAGGATCAATAGGTCTGAGTCCCAGTAAAGCTCTCGGGCGATCGAGAGACGTTGACGTTCGCCGCCTGACAGGGACGATCCACCATCGCCGAGATTTTGATCTGCGTCGCTGCTTGTCCGAATGTTGTCGAGGCCAGTTTTGGAGATAACGTCTTTGAGCTTCGAGGGATCCGAATCCTCCTGCCAGAGAAGAATGTTGTCGGCTAAAGATGCATTGAAGACCACCGACTCCTGCGTCACATAGCCGATTTTGCTTCTGAACTGATCGATATTGATGCTGCTGTACTGCGAGCCACCGACCGATATTTCGCCGGATGACGGGGTTAGTAGCGACGCTATTAAATTCGCTGTCGTGGATTTCCCCGATCCAGAAGGGCCGACGAACGCTATGGTCGAATTGGTCGAGATTTTCAACGAAATCTTCTCGACCGTGGGCGAATCCTGTCCCGGATACGAATATGTGATGTCGGTTAGCTCGATGCCCGCTTCACTCGTTCCGACCGAGCCAAACGACGGAGACGGACTCGCACTGCTGTCTCGTTCGGCGTGAGCCTGGATGCTTTCTCTCAACTCCTGGTATACCTTCATGCTTCCGGTCGCCGAGATAAATTTTCGATAGGCAGGTTGGGTTGCGACAAGATTTACTGCGGCGGTGCGGAATACAAATAGCAGAAACAGAATTTCAAGCACGTTGGCTCCGCGTATTTCGGTGAAGAAGTAAATCACCACAGCGAGCACCAGCACGATGAGTGGTTCGAGACCGAAGGCCGTGGCTCCCTGCAGGAATGTGAGCTTGCGATACGCGGTTCCAACTCTGTTTATTTCGAATACGACTCTGTCAATAACGGGCTTGGTTCGTCCCGTCGCTTTCAAATACTTGATGTTCCGTAAAGCTTCGAGAAGGAAGCTCTGCTGGCGATTCGAGCCGTCGGTTAGCTGCAGTGAAGCCTTCGATGTTGTTCGGTTCAAGAACAGCATGATTATCGCGATGGGCAACACGAGCGCTGCGAGAAATATGGTTACCACTGGTGCTACGAGTAGGGCGATCGCAACATAAACAGCTGAAGTAGTGGCTGTGACCATGAGCCCGAGTAGCTGTACGAGCGCGAAGTTCACCCGTTGGAGCTCGACGCCCATTACGTTGCTGATGATGCCGCTGTCGCGTTGAATCAGGTAGTCGTATTCAGACCGAGCGATGGTTTCAATGAACTCCGTACGCATGTCTGTGAGGTTGCGAGCGACGACACGAGATTGGTACCAGGTTTGAGCTACCAGGATGATGGCGCGGATCACGAAGAAAAGAACGAGAGCGATGAGAACGTTTGTAAGACTGGGGTTCACGTTCACAATATCGAAGCCCCAGTCGATCATGCTTGCCAGTCGACTTTCGCTGCCCTGATCGCCCTGAATTATCGGCAGGATCAGACTGATGCCGAATCCTTCGATAACAGCCGCGACCTGCATCACTAGAAGCAATACCAACAGCTTGGGACCTACGAGCCGGTAGAAAAGCTTGGCGTACCCGATCACGACGACAATACCTCTGCGACATTAATGGTTTCGTCAGATGATGATTGCACCATCTTGTTGATCAGCGTTAGATATTGTTTATCGATTACTTCCGTCGAAATTCTGTCGTTTACATCGGTGGCTATCTGAGTCCGCCGCGCATCATCGAATGTGGCGACCGACTGTATGGCTGATGCCCATTGTTCTGCATCGAGTGGAACTAACGACCCGTTCTTGCCGTTGACGATCCACTCGACGAAGCTTGGTTCGTTTGCATTGGCGACAACTGGTGTACCGCTTGATAACGCCTCAATAAGGGGCGTACCCATGGCCTCGTTTTCAGCCGGGAAGCAAAAAACGTCGGTGCCTTTGAGAAATTTCGCAGTATCTACGAATTCGGGAATGATTTTCACGCGGTCGGTGAAACCGGCGCGATCTACGCGGCCCCGCAGTTCCGGGATCTGGTCAGATCGCATGCCGTGGTCGATCTCGCCCGATGTAATTGTAGGACCGGCAAGCACTAATTTGTATTCGCTGGGTAGGTGTTTCAGAACTTCGACGAGAAATTCGTGGTTCTTTTGCTTCATGAATTTTGCGACGTAGACGATGATCTTGTCAGGCTCTCTAAAGCCAAAGACATTGGTTACAACCTCAGCGCGCTGCGCTGGGGATGCGGACTGGAATCGTTCTATGTCGACCGGATTGGCCCTTGTCCAGACATTCTCGCTCAGCCCCGCCGTTTTACATAGGTCACCGATGTGCTGGCTGATTGCAACTACCATTGCATTGCGTGTGAGATCGTACGATCTGAATCGTCGAGTGCCCGGCAGGTATTGGTAGGGACTAATCACGTTGTTCACAATCTCAAGAATCAGCGGAACTGAGTTTTTCCTACTCCAGTTTATTGCGGCAACTGTTGCGGGCGAATAACCGAACACATGAATGAGATCGAACTGGGTGCTCGCCAGCAACTTATTTACGGATCGAGATTCCGAGTGAAAAACGGCTGCGTTGGTGAGTCGACGAATCGGGCCTTTTCCGATGCTTTGATCGAGTTTCCGGAGCAACGGTGACACTACTCGATTTACGGACACACCGTCTGTCTGATACTTGGTGCTGTCGGTGAATTCAGTGCTACTACAGATCACCTCATGTTCGATATCGAACTTTTCAGCCAATCTCAGGTAGGTGTTGTGGGCGCGCAAACCGGAACCTGAATATTCAGGTGGGAATTTGCTCGATACGACCAGGATTTTCACGGTTGTAAGTTCAACTGTATGACTAGCGATTGCCGCGAAGGGACACGGGTTTCAGTCATCATCGCAAATACTGGCGGTTGGGCTGAAGCGTAGTCGAGGCGCGTTCGAGCGAATGCGATCTAGATGGCGCTACGCAAAAACTCGTCAATTGTGATGAGAGTGAGTAGAGCGGTGGCTACAGAGTCGTTCCCGGAATTCGAATCATCGATCAGTGTTCTGATCATTCCGGAATCGAATATTCCAATCGACTCGAGATGCTCCGAATGTCGTAATTCGTCAACACGGTCGCGCAGGGCTTGTGAGTTCCGCAGCAGGCTGTCGCCGGTTGGCCACGAGCGGTCGCTGACACTGGGATCAGCTTGTAAGGAACCCCCGAAACCAAGCCTGCGCTTTGCTCCCCTTGCCCAGGCTTTGACAGTGAGTTGGGTGGGCGTGAGGTCGGGGCGCAGGTTTGTGTTTGCGTTTCTGACTTTCAGCAGATCGGGATTTAGTTGCCTGATGGTCTCGGCAAGCAAACGTGTTCCGTGTCTTACTTTGGCGGGAGTCGAGTAGTAAATATCGAAAATATCGTTGTCGAAAGCAATCGTGCGCTGTTCTTTGATTGAGCTTGCTGAAAGCAGGTTGAGGTACGTGTAGTGACGGCCCGGAGCACTGGTTGTTACGAAATCCCAATCGTCGTACGGCTCGGCAGTAACGCCCTCGATTGAACCAAGTACAGATTCGATATCAGCCCTGATTTTGTCGTTGGCCTGTGCAGCGAACTCGGATTTCAGGAGGGTAGAAGGATCGATGCCCTTGAGTTTGTACTTTGCTTTTCGCGTATATTCGCCGGCTAGATCTGGGCCGATCGGGTCGAGCGCCCACGATCGAGTTCGACGACCCAGTATCTGCTGTCTGGTTGATGGCAGGTACATCCCCTGAAATAAGTAATCGAATCCGTGACCGTGGAGAATCAAGTCGGTGTCTGGCATATCCAGACCGAAGAAGTGACCATGCTGGAACATGTACATGCTGCCACCGACTAGCGCCGAATCGGTCAGTGTGTCGGCGTAGTGCGAGGTCGAACGCTGCACAAACGAGTGATCTGCGCCTGCGATATTGGCGAGAGACCGTGCAACGTCAACTTCATTATTTTCGACTTCGCCAATGGTTACGCACAGCGGTAGATTATCTTTCGAAAATCCCCCAAGTACGACCCGAGAATCCATGCCCCCGCTCAGCAGTAGCGACACGTTGGCGGCGTCAGCTGTTTTGCGTGCCACCGACGCTTTCACGGCATCAGCAAGGTCGGTCGCAATTGCATTTAGCCCGTCGGTTCGCTTGGTGAAATCAGGATTCCAATAGCGGGATATTTTGATCGCACCCGTTTCTTTCGATAACGTCAGCAGCGATGCCGGTGGGAGCACTTTCGTCGCTTCGTCGAGGGTCGTTTCGCCGAACAGTCGCTGGAAGTGCAGAAATTCAAAAAACGCCAGCTTGTCGAGCTTGAGCTTGTTTTGATCTTTAAGACGACGCCATATCGCCTGATACGAGAACGTCAGTACGAGCTTGCCGTCTTCGACCATGTAGAACACCGGTAGAGCGCTGAAGCGGTCGTTACCGATAACTATTTCGTCGGCGGTTTCTATCAGTACGACAAATTCGCCGTTGAGTCGTCGAATGCGCCTCGTAGGATCGGATGCCAGCTCACGCAGCTGAGCGCTCTCGATATCGGCGTTAGCCTGACCGACATTAGTAGGACTACCGAACAGCGTTACGTCGTGTTGTTCAGACTCCAAGCGCGCTGCGATTCTCGGTTTATCGCCAAGAACGAGGATCTTTGACGGACCCTCTGAGATCATCCGGTCTTCTCCAGAAGCACCGTACGTAGGCCGCCCGTTCGACAGATCAAGTCGATAGCGTGCTCGTTGCTGATATCGGTGAAAATCGAACGTGATCCAAAGTCACTGTAGAACGGCTCGCCGCCTTCGTAACCGAGCGCTCGCAGTCGCTCCGTTCCCGATACGCTCGACGATGCGGCAGTGCGCACGGTGTATCCGAGATCGAACAATGCGCCCAGTACAGGCACGAAGTCGTTCTCACTCTTATATCGGCTGAGGTGCGTTTCGAAAATGACACGTGGAGTAATCACGTTGTCTTTGACCAGATCGGCCAATTGACCAAGGATTTCGACTTCATGGCCTTCGACGTCCATGCGAATCAATTCGGCGTCGTTCCCGGCATGTTCCGCGGCGTCACGTAGCGTCATGGTCGGCACGTCAACCGTCGTTGATTCGAGGTAGTCTGCCGCCGAGCCGTCCCTATGGAAAGTGTGTAGATTGGAGTGCGTTGACATGTACATCTGCCCGGTTCCAGTCGAAGCGCTAACGGCACCGTGGATTACATCTATGTTGCTGACGCTGTTGAGTTCGATGTTGCGTTTGAGCATCTCAATATTAGGCAGCATCGGTTCGATGGCGGTTATCTTGCCGGAGGCTCCGATCACCTTTGATTCCATCACGGCGTAGTAGCCAATGTTCGCTCCGATATCGAGAATTTTCATTCCCGGTTCGAGTATTTCCTGCAGCATCTTGTAGTGGTCAATTTCACGTTTTCCGAACAGGAACAACGTGCGGGAAAGACCCCTGTCGCTGGTATCGAGATAAAGCTTGTAGTTGAAGACGTTCTTCTTCATCGTCTTGATGCCGATAGTTCGGGCGGTCGCGGTCAGCGAAGCGAAGTAGATCGCTTTGGCAAGACCGAGCGGTCCGAGGTAGCGGAAGATCATCAACATTTTCTGGAGCAACAGGTTTTCTTTCAGGAGCGAGCGTGATTTGCGCTACTAATTCGACTGGATCAGCCGCTAATTTTCTCAGTAAGAACGAACAAATGGTGGGTGTGGCGCGGATTATATTTGTGCCAGAGCACGCGAAGTCCGCTCGATTCGATCTCATTCATGAGTCTGGAACGTGGGTAGCTCTTGCGCCCCACCTCCCAGTAATGCGGGTTCCAGTAATCTTCACGGCCTTCCCACGCCTTTTTGGATAAATCTTTTCCGCGAGGCCACTCCCACGTTAGTGAAAATGCGTGACGACCCCGCAGCCAGCCCAAGCCGATTCGGCGAGGTGCGAGCAATGGCGGGATTTGAATTCCCAGTTCGAACCTGTGGACCCTTGCCGGTACGGAAATGAGCACGTAGCGATTGGATAGGGCAGCAAGCTTCTTCAACGTCGATGAAAGTTCGTCGAATGGAAGATGCTGCAGCATCTCGAATGCCGCAACTAGATCAAATTTTTCCGGAATATCGATTTCGCGGAAATCGCCAAGAAAATCGGGGTTTGATGGAGACTTAATATCGGCTGTTTTGACGTTGTATCCGATGCTTTTCGCAATGGATTCAAAGAAGCCGCTTCCAGGACCAACCTCGAGAATCGACGATACGGAATCGCCCAAATCGGTGACTGAAGTGACCTGAATTTGGGTACTCGAAAAACGCCGGTCGTCTAGCGCCCAGATGCGTTCTTGAATTAGTTCCGGATCGATTTCACTCACGGGATTTGGTCACTGCTGCTAGTTGATCAACGTGTTGGGGACGGTTAATCGGTTAGCGATAGGTAAAGAGATTCAAACTGTCCGCCGACTACATCCCAGCTAAACAATTTTCTCACTGATTCACGGCCGTTCGCACTGAGCTTTGTGCGCAGATCTGCCGAACTTTGCAGTAGTTCCATTTTGCGAGCGAGGTCGATTGGGTCGCCAGCGATAGCGATCAGGCCGTCGACGCCATCGTTAATAGTCTCGATGCAGCCCGGCGCATCGGTCGAAATAACCGGGATTCCCGCGGCCATCGCCTCAATGTTGATCATCGCGAAAGTTTCGATGAGGGAAGGGAACGCACAGGCGTCGGCGCTTTTGTAGAGCTCGACCAACGGTGAGCTGGGAATCTTGAAGTCGTGATCGTTCGGGCCGAATGCCAGCTCTTCGATCAGAGTTATGTGGTCGGCTACTCCCAGTTTTTCAGCCTGGGGCCGGAGATCTGACATGCCCTTGCCAATAAACACAGCGTTATTGGAATTCGATGGCGGATTCACTCCGATCGCAGCGGTCGAATCCAACGCGCCGTCTATGTAGATACTTCCTTGACCGGTCACTGCATCCCAGGTGGTAGCGACATGATATGTTTGTCCCGATTGTAGCGTCGCCGCGCTGTCCATCGACACCGTATTGGCAAACGAAAAGTGCGGCCGAATTTTCCCGGTGTTGGTGAGGTAATTCATAAAATAGAAATCGCCGCCACTCTCCCCGTCGCCGACGATGTTGTAATGAGTGCCGATAGGCGAATTGATCGTCAGCCAATACTCCGTCGTAAAACCTGTTGCGCCGACGCCGAATTTTTCAAAACCAGGAACGGTGATACGATCGGTGCCGACGGTCCGAGCAGCGGTGTCGGTCAGGTTCGGAACCACGTTGGGCTGGCCGAAAGTAACTCCGGCATCAGCGGAACCGGTGTGTTCATTTCCAGTATGGTCGCGGACACTTGGCCCCGCAGCCTCGCCGAGACGCCAGTAAGCCAGAGGGTTGTCGGCCAACACTACCGAGTCGTATTCAATCGGACCGGGAACTGACAAGACAACGTCTTCGCTCGCCACATAGCCGTCGTCTACTGCGGCCGGCGCTGCCAATACGCGTCGTATCTCGAGTGACTCGACTAGCAGAATTCTTTGCCGCCGCTGTCTCGTTCGCTGACGTCGATCATTTGAGCGAAGGGAGTTTCTTCTATTAGTTTCCTGACGGGATGCAAATGGTGTCGTGTTCATTTCGGTACCCATGATGTGGATCGTAGCGAGAGCGAGCAGTAAGAGAAATGCTCGCAAGGAGTGACGCCGGGACAATTGATAAACGCATAAGAAAAAAAATCCGCACCCATTGTGAAATGGGAGGAAAACAGCCTGCCAATTCTCAGTCAAATGTTCGATCCGATTTTTACAGAATTTACATCAAGAGTCTAGCAAATTCCGTCATCTGAAGACGATTGGAAAGCTACTTGGCAATTCAGTGCCAGAGAACTTTTGATTCGAGTACTCAATTGGCGAATTGTAAGTAGAAAGCCACAGATGAAACACGGATTAAACACAGATAAAAAGATTGATATTCTTCGTTTAATCCAGTGTTTAAAGCGTAGGCGTTGTTGGGTGGTGTGAACGCATTCCGCCGTGGCGGTTCTCCGTTCAACATTCGACTCAAACCCGCAGTTCAATTCTTTACGCCGAAGGCGTTGCAATAAGAGCCTAGGGTAAGTTCGACGAGTCCCAGCGAGGAAGAACGCCACCCTAGGTATTGTGGCTAAACTTGGATTAGGGCGAGCTGTCGTGTTCGGCTTCAAAACGCGTTTTCCGAGCCCTCATACGGTCGCTCATCGAGTTCAGCGCGGGAAGATGTCCAAATTCAAATCTTTGGCGAGTCGTCTCAGAACTTTTTGTCCCGATGCCTTGTTTGCAGAACAGTAGACGTACTCGTCGTCATCGTAGCGTTCGTGCGCCACAAGTATTGTGTCATTCGCCAGAAAAAATGACCAAGATCGAGTTGCCTGATCCATACGCACATTAGGGCACAACGTTCGCCACGTCGTTGCGCGATGTCGGCAGGCCGATAACAGTGACACGTCCTCCGGCAGCGCAGAGTCGCTGGTCCAGAGATTGGAACCAAACATTATTTCAATAAGTACGAATGTCCGTAAGCATTCAATCAAACGGATTCCTGTCGCTGACCAGTCTAGTGAGCTTGTATCACTTGAGTAGACGATTGGATTGCGTCCCTTAACGTCCGTACCGAGGCGCCAGCAT
>Ga0209403_10004895_pt1 | contig 14297 bp, 17 predicted proteins | sample ArcticOcean_MG_C_8_FD_187440 | JGI IMG/M metagenome (GOLD analysis project Ga0209403, IMG submission 187440) | Marine microbial communities from western Arctic Ocean - ArcticOcean_MG_CB11_86 (SPAdes) (version 2) | ecosystem: Environmental > Aquatic > Marine > Oceanic | place: Arctic Ocean... | reverse complement strand
GGCATATTCGAGGACCTTATCAACATGGTCGAAATTACCATAATAATAATCGATCGCGAGGTCGAATAGGATGGTCGAAATAATTGCGCCGATGACGATCAAAATAGGCGCCGGCCCGAGCTCAATGATCTGCGCCAGTGTGATTCGCGCGCCAAGAAGGGCCACGCCAAGGCGTAGAACCGTGCGCGAACCAAATTGTATCCCGCTGCTGGTGCTCGCGCTTATCGAGAGAAAGAAAAATGCCATGCCGAGCAACAACGCATACAGCAGCGTCGGCCAGCCATAATGCTCCGACACAAATGTCGAGGCCAAGGCAATAACGATACAAATCAGCAGGCCGGGCGCGATACGCCACGCCCAAGCGACCGGGCGCGGCAAATTCTTCGCATTAAAACCTATGTTTTGCTAGTTCATCTTGCCTTGCAGCCTAAACGCCTAGTGCAAGCCGCGCGCATCGACCGGCCAGATATCCACAAGTGTATCGCCGCGCACGCAGTGGAAAAAATCATGCAGATTAATGGTTGGGTCACAATGCGGAACGATACATTCCACCGCATCACCAAGTGCCAGGCGCTCATTGGCCTGAGCAAATGCAATTCGGCCATGCTCATCGCCAAAATAGCTATAGCTCGACCCAACTGGCGCACCTGAAGCGAAATCGGGCAACGGACCGTCAGTGGCGAAGCATTTTAGCCCGGCATCGATAGTGGCGTGACCGTTATGATTGGCGCTCACCACTGTGGCGCGGACGAACAGCGCCGGCTCAAACAACCAATCCCTGGTGCCATTGCAGTGCACGTCGCGATATTCCACATCCATCACCGTATAGGAGCCGGTCTGCATTTCACTCATCACACCGAGCTCAGCATCAATATCGTAGGTCCCAGTACCGGCGCCGGAAACAATTGCGGGTGTCAAATTCAACTCCGCCAGCGCCGCACAAGTATCTTTCAACGGCTTGGTATGGGCGATGTTGGTCGCCCGCCGCTCGGCGAAATCCTCAATATGCATGATCTGGCCGGCATAGCCCTGCACGCCTGAATAATTCACATTTTCAGCCGCCACCATGGCCTGAACCAAAGCCACCGCTTCAGCCACGCTGGCAGCGCCGGTACGGTGCAGACCGACATCCACATCTGCCACCACATTCAGCACTTTACCTGCCTGTCCGGCGGCCATATCGAGTTTGCGCAAATTCTCTAGATTATCGACCGTTTGCATGAGGCCATCAGCGCGCTGATTAAGCGTCATCAGGGCATCAATCTTATTATCGGCAATCACAGGTGAGGTCACCAAAACCCCGGGAATGCCCGCACCGCCCATGATCTCGGCTTCACCGACGGTCGCGGCGCCAACACCAAGTGCACCCGCCGCGATCTGCAGCCGGGCAATATTGATGCTCTTATGGGTCTTACAATGGGGTCGGAGGTTGATGTTTTTCTCTGCCGCAAAGCTGCGCATACGTTCAATATTGCGTTCCAAACCATCAAGATCGAGCACCAAAGATGGCGTCATCAGACGTGAGCGCGATCCGGGTTGGCCGATTAGTGCTGCATTGGGTCCAAGGTCGTTCACATTTGCCACGCGTCTATCCTCCATGGTGGGGCGGCGCTATCTACAGCGCATGCCCGTGATTAGGAGGCTACCTATGTTAGATTCCATCCGCTAAATCAAGGCGGGCGAACGCGTTGCCCAAAAAGCGCTGCCTGTTATAAGGTCAGCGCAATCAAACGGCAGCGCATCTATGAGGAGTTTGACGAGATGAAAGTGGTTATTACGGGCGGCACCGGTTTTTTGGGATTGAGGCTGGCACGCGCCATTCTCAAGCGCGGCGAGCTAAGCGGCGCATCGGGCGCGCTGGAGCCGGTAGACCAAATGGTCCTGTTTGATGCTGTCACCCCGGCCGAACGCCCTGAGGGCCTCGACGATCGAGTAGAAATCGTCAGCGGCGATATTTCAGACCGCGCTCTGGTTACGAGTCTCATCTCCGGTGAATCATTATCGGTTTTTCATTTTGCTTCGGTCGTCAGCTCCGGCGCTGAGCAGGATTTTGACCTCGCCATGAAGGTCAATCTCGATGGCGGCATCAATGTGCTCGAGGCAGCGCGCGCCGCGCCCGGCCTGCCACGCGTGGTATTCACCAGCAGCTTTGCGGTGTTTGGCGGCTCGGCGCTGCCGGATACGGTCACCGACGCGACCAAGATCACGCCGATGACAACCTACGGCATGACCAAAGTGGTCAATGAATTGCTCCTCAACGATTATACCCGAAAGGATTTTCTCGATGGTCGTGGCGCTCGCTTGCCAACCGTCATCATCCGCCCGGGCAAGCCCAATAAGGCGGCTTCAGGCTTCGCCAGCGGCGTTTTCCGCGAGCCGCTCTCGGGCATCGACTTTGACCTGCCGGTCAAGAACGAGACACGCATGGCGGTGAGTGGATACCGCACTATCGTCGAGGGCATTCTCGCACTTCACGAGGCTGAAAGTGATGCCGTTGGCGATGATCGCTCCGTCAATTTACCGAGCATTACACTGACCGTCGCGGAAATGATCGAAGGCCTGAAACGTGTTGCCGGCGATCGACCGCTCGGCCAGATCAATTCGGCGCTCGACCCTACCATTCAGGCCATCTGCGATGGCTGGCCCGGCCGTGGGCAGTCACCGCGCGCCGATGCGCTTGGCCTGCCGGCGGACAAGGGTTTGGATTCAATCATTCGTGCCTATATTGAAGACTATGCAGATGCGAAACGGCGCCCAGCGGCGGCAGATCAGGTCATAACGTGGTAAACAGCAATCTATCCATGCCGGCGGGGGATCCCTTTGCGGGGTTCTGGCGCCGCGCCGGAGCATGGTTTATCGATGCATTCCTGATCTATGCCGTCTATCTGTTCATTGCGTTTTTTGTCTGGGATGATCTGCTGACCAAACAGGTCATCGAAGACCCGGCCGGCGGGGTATCGCTTTCTGCTTACGCACCAACGCTCCTCGGCCTGCTTATGGTCGGCGTTGCCGTTTGGGCCTATTTGGCGCTTCAGGAATGCAGCAAAGCGCAAGCAACACTTGGCAAACGCCTCTTTGGTCTCAGGGTTTGTAATTATAATGGTGATCGCATCAGTCTGCTCACCGCCAGTTACCGCACCTGGCCTTTGTGGTTACCCGGCCTGATCAATTCGGTCGCCATTCTCGATTTGATCATCAGCCTGGCCGCGTTGGCTGCGTGCGTGAGCGTCGCCTTTACCAAACGAAAACAGGGGCTGCACGACATGATGGCCGGTTGCCTGGTGGTTAAGCGTCGGGCTGTATTTTCCGACCCGCCGCCCAGCACATAAAGACATTGCCGGCGGATGCTGCCTCTCAGGGACAATAATCCGACCAATATCACGCCCTATGTGACGTATGGCTTAATTGCCGTTAATGCCCTGGTGTTTCTGATCACGCTGTCATTGCCCGAGGGTGGCGGGGCGCAGGTGAAGTTCGCTCTCGGCGCCATTCCCGCCGTCATTTTTCAGACCAAGGAAATCGCCGCCCAGGATGCTATATTGCCCGCCAGCGTCGATTTTCTGAGCGTCATCACCTCGCAATTTTTGCATGGCGGTTGGTGGCATTTGATCGGCAACATGCTTTATCTCTGGGTTTTCGGCAACAATATCGAAGACGCCATGGGGCATGTGCGCTTCCTCATTTTCTTCCTGCTGTGTGGTACCGGTGCGGCACTGATCAATGCTGGCATGGAGCCCAATTCCATCACGCCCACAATCGGCGCGAGCGGCGCCATCTCCGGCGTGCTCGGCGCTTATCTTCTGCTCTATCCGCGCGCCAAGGTGCTCATCTTTGCGTTCTACATGTTGCTACCGCTACCGGCATTCCTGGTGCTCGGCCTGTATATTTTCATGCAGGTCGCCAATCTCGGCGGCGGCGGAGAAAGCAACATCGCCTGGTGGGCGCATATCGGTGGCTTTGGTGTCGGCATGGTGCTGGTGCTGGTGTTCAAGCACCGGCATGTAACGCTATTTGGCGGCGGTCATTTGGGCCAAACAGCCCGGCCCGGACAGTCTGGACTGTCTATGGTCGATGCCGTCGAATCGGAACCTGAATCGAACGAGCCTGGGCCTTGGGGCAAAGAAATAAAGAGGCCGTGGGTGCAAACAAAGGCGCGCCCTGAAGCGCCTACCCGGCGTCGCTCGACCATTCCCCAGGCCGGCAACAAAAAGAAGGATTAGCGCGCGCTATCCAGCGCTGATACCAAAACCACGCGCCCAGCCGAGGCCAGCACGCGTTTCGCCCTCGGGGCGATATTCGCAACCCACCCAGCCGTCATAGCCGAGCCGATCAAAGAGATCGAAAAGGTAGGGATAGTTGATTTCGCCAATGGTCGGCTCGAAGCGCCCCGGCACGCCGGCGATCTGCACATGGCTGATAATATCGAGATCACGCTCGAAGCTGTGCGCCAGATTTCCTTCCATGATTTGCAGGTGATAAACATCATATTGCAGATAGAGATTATCGCTACCCACAGCCTCAATAATGCGCCGTGCCTGCTTGGAACCGTTCAGCAGATAACCTGGCATGTCGAAGCTGTTGAGCGGCTCGATCAGCGTGCGAACACCCCGCGCGGCAAAATAATCCGCCGCGTAGCGCAAATTGGAAATATAGGCTTCCTCGAACGGTGCCGGATCGGCACCGTCCGGCACGATGCCAGCCATGACATGCACCTGTCCGCATTGCAGCGCATCGGCATATTCGCCCGCCAGCGCTACCGCCGAACGAAATTCCGCCTCGCGCCCCGGCAATGCGGCAAGGCCACGCTCGCCAGCTTCCCAATCACCGGGAAGGAGATTAAACAAAGCCTGAGCGAGGCCATGCGAGGCCAGCGTATCTCTGATTTTTTCAGGCGCATAGTCATAAGGAAAAAGATATTCGACAGCCTTAAAACCGCATTCGGCAGAAGCGGAAAAGCGCTCGAGAAATTCTAAATCCTGAAAAAGAAAACTGAGATTTGCGGCGAATTTAGGCATAGCTCTCAGGATCTCCCAATTTAATCACAATAGCCGCCTCATTCAGCGACGGTAGGTAATTTGACGATGAAAGAAAGGCGGCAGCCTTTCCCTGGTTCGAGTTCACATTTCAATTCACTGCCCATCATCGCTATTTTTTTTGTCGGCAATTGCAAGGTTGTGCCCGGCGGCGCTTTTCGAAGTTGCGCCTTGCGGCTTGTAGAATGGTTCAAAAATATGCGCCATTTCATCGGATGCAAAGCCAAGCCCGCCACCGACTATGGCAAATGCATAATCATCTTCACCCTGCCGCGACACGGAGAAATTGACAGCAGCGCCCTCTCCTTCTTCTACGGCATTGTTCAGCATGGTTTGCAGAGCCTCGCGCAATAGCCGGGCATCGCCATTGACCATGCCACCCGCCTCGGCCAATGGCACGATGGTTATTTCAGGGGTTTTATTCAGACCATTGATCAGTTCGCCAAGATCAAAATTACCTGGCGCAAATTCTACGCTACCCGCCTCAATAAGCGATATTTCCACGATTCCGCAAATGATGGCCGATAGATTTTTACCGTTGAGGACAATGCTATCGACGGCTTGGCGTTGGGTTTCATTCATATTCTGTTTGCTCCTGAGAATTAAAGCATCTCCCAGAATAGCCCGGATCGGGGATTCAATTTCACCACTCAGATCGGCAAGAAAAGCAGATTTCGCCTGGTTGGCAAAATCGGCCTGCAGGCGCGCGCGCGAGTTCCTCATTCGCTCCGTTCAACTCTTCCACCGTCGCATACATACGCTTGGCCATATCGCCGAGTTTTTCAGCACGCTCAGACAAAACGCGGTTCTTGGCTCACGCATCAACGACAATAGCAAAGATGATCAATATGCCGACCGCAGCAATAGAGATAAAGGAATTGGTGCCGAGAGTCGATTCGCCACCGCCGTCGCCGTCGCCAAATATGATGTCCTTGAAAATGACAAGAACAAGAGCGACACCGCCAATTAAAGCGATAGCGACGCCGAAATAGCGATATCTGTCGAATAGGTTCTTGAGGGGGTGTCGGTTAGGGTTTTCGTCTGTCATCTCACTCATCCTGCTCGCCGTATTGTGCACCATTCAGAGATGTTTGTGTCGCGAAAAAAACATCACCGATACAGCCAAATACTTGACGTTCTATATTTATACCGTAATCCTGCGCGCCCGAATATCACCTGAACAGCAATAGCCTCTTAGGACGGAAATGAGAATAGAACTTGGCGAACTGAGCGATTTGGATGCGCTTGAAAAGATCGTACCGATTAGCGGTTTGAAATTAATTGAGGCTGGTTGCGCGGCGGGCGATGCGGCACGCGTCCTGGCCGAACGCGGCGCGGAAGTACTGGCGGTCGAACCGGATACGATTCAGGCGGAGAAGAACCGCAGCGCACCCACAACAGAGCATGTAGCGTTCCTGGAAGCCGGCGCCGAGGAGCTGCCGGCTGAAGACAATAGCGTCGATGGCGTATTGTTCTTTCGCTCACTTCACCATGTGCCGCGCGAGCTGATGGATGCTGCCCTTGCGGAAGCGGCGCGTGTACTCAAGCCAGAAGGCTTCCTCTATGTCGCCGAGCCTGGCATTGAAGGCAGCCATTTTAAAATGATGCGGCCCTTCAATGACGAACTGGAAGCGCGTACCCTGGCGCAACAGGCGCTCGACCGCAGTGCCGCGCCTCTATTCGAAGAGACGGCGCAATATGTCTATCTGCAGCGCCCGAAGCATGAAAATTTTGACGCCATGGTAAATAAATTTTCGACCATGTCGTACAACCCGATTGCCTGCGAGTTGATCGATCAAGCTGAAGTGCGGGCAAATTTTGAAGCCGCTAAAACAGCCGATGGCTATGTTTTCGAACAGCCCATGTTGGTCAATTTTTATCGCCGCGCAAAATAGCTAGATACCTAATCAGCTTCAGGCGACCATTCGTGCACCGGGCCGGCTTCGATTGTGCCGTCCGGCATGATGGTGCCATCAAAGGTGGCTTCGCCGAAATAGGCTTCGCGCACGTCTGCATCACGAAAATCTGCACGGCTCAGATTGGCTTCTCGAAAGCGCACATCGCGCAATGTCGCACCAGTGAAATCAGTGCCGATCAGGCTAGCGCCGCGCAGGCTGGCGCCGGTTAGATCGGCCTCGCGCAGATTGGCGCCATCGAGCACCGCCTGCTCCATCTTGGCGCTGCCCATTTGCACTTTGCCCATATTGGCATTTTTCAACGAAGCCAGGCGCAGCACTGCACCCCATAAATTTGTCTCGGTAAAATTTGCGCCGTCGCATTGCGCACCCGGCAGATCAGCCTGCGCCATATTGGCCCGGGCCAGCATGGCGCCGGTTAGATTCGCTATCTTGAGGTTGGCGCCCCAGAGGTTGGCCTCCGCCATCAGCGCGCCCGAAAGGTTTGCGCCCTGAAAATTGACGACCCGCGCATTGGCTTCTTCGAGATTGGCACCGGCCAGATTGGCGCCCCAGAAATTTGCCTCGCGCAAATCAGCGCCGGCCAAATCAGCTCCCGACAAATCAGCGCGGCGAAAATTACGCCCTTTCAAATCCATTCCGCTCAGATCAGCGCCGGCAAGCTGGCCGCTGGCGATCTGTTCACTATCCGGCTTCCATCCCGCCATGCCTCACTTCACCTCAATGTTCATGCCGATCGACAGGTTAAGCACCGCCTCGGCGCGCCCGCTATTCACGGCGATTTCAGCTAAACCGTTGGCGTTTTCATACCAGAAAGCAACACCCTTCGGCACATCGGAAAATATGCGCGCCCGATCCAGCGTATGACCTGCCACCGCGAGGCGCGCCTCAGGGCCCAAGCTCGCGGCGCGCATGCCGGTCATGGCATTGCCAAAATGATCCAAATAAATGACCTCAGCCAGCTCATCCGGCCGATCGCCGCCGATCCTCCCGACAGTATCGTTGGGTTCACCGGGGACATTTCTGCCCTGGGCGAGACGGGCGACAACGGGCGCAAACAGATCGCGGCCATGTAAACTCGCCGAGAGCGCCTCGGGCTGCCAGGTGATGCGCCACCACCGCGCAGATTTTGCGCGCCGTGTCACCAGAGCAAGGAGACCGTTGTCGGGGCCAACATACCAGCGCCCATCCGCTTCAAGCATGACCGCATCGCGCGTACTGCCGACGCCGGGGTCAACAACGCAGAGAAACACTGTTCCGGGTGCGAATTTATCACAATAAGAAGCCCGTAAATAGGCCGAAGCCTTGGCATTAAAGGCCGGTGCATCGCTGAATAATTCGATTACCGGCTCGCCCGACGCTTCGCGCGCTAGTACCGCGCGCATTTGCCCGACATAGGGACCGGTAACGCCAAAATCGGTAAATAAAACGATCACTCTACGCCCTCACTTGGAATTCCCCACAAGAAGTCTTACCTATTACCCTAGCGCGCTGTACCTGGGGAGAATCGGCATGTATTTGCAGGAAATCAACCATCTCGCTTTCATCACCAGCGATATGGAAAAAACCATTCGCTATTACCGTGACCTTTTGGGCATGGAACTGACGGCTGGCATTGGCCAAGACGGCTACCGCCATTATTTTTTCAAGACCGGCAGTAACTACATCGCTTTCTTCGCCTATGCTGGTGCCCAACCGATGGAGAAAAAATTCCACGGTTCTCCCAGTACCAAGCCGCTCGGCTTTGACCACCTTTCGATCAGTGTCGCCTCAAAAGAGGATTTGTTCGCCTTGAAAGACAGGCTCGAAGCGGCTGGAGTTGAAGTCACGGGCGCCGTCGATCACGGCTTCATCTGGTCTATCTATTTTTTCGACAACAACAATATCCCTCTTGAGGCCAGTTGGGAGTTTATGGATATCGTCAAGACGCCAGCCATTGCCGAAGACGACCCGCTGCCTGTCGCCGAAGAAGGTTCTGCGCCGCAACCCGGCATTTGGCCAGAGGTCACGTCCCCCACACCACCAGAACAAATGACCGCACATGCCGGCAACGGTCACCAAATGCGCGACGAATTTTTACGCAAAGGCCTGGCCGCGCCCAAGCCTGAATACGCCGGCGAATTTAATTCCGACGCGGCCGATTAAACCACCGCCTATTCGGCCAGAAATTTCTTCCGGATACCGGCGGCGACGCTGTATTTGGGATCGACAAAATTACCGAGGCGCACGATGCCGCATTGGCTGAGCATCATATAAGCGTCCCACTTGTCGTAACCGTAATCAGCTTCCATCCAGCGGATCAATTCGCGGTAGGCAATGCGTGTGGCATCTTCAAGCGGCCGGGCACTGCCGATGCCGAAGATTTTATCCTCAGTCTCAAGCCGCGGCCAATCGAGAGTCCAGCCCTTGATCAGGTCGACCTTGATAGTGGTGATCGAGGAATATTCCACTGCAGTGCCGCACAATTCTCCATCGCCCTGGCAGGCATGCGCATCGCCGATGAAAAGGCGTGCACCAGGGGAGCGCACCGGCAGATAGGTCACCGTACCAGGCCCCATATCAGGCAAATCCATATTGCCGCCATGATTGTCAGGCGTCAGTGAATTGATCGAATCAATTTCCGGCGAACAGCTGAGTGTGCCGATATGCGGCTTATAGGGCAGCGTCACCCGCTTGCTCCAATAAACATTTTCCTCGTCGATGGTGATGCGCCGCACTTTCTCGGGCAGCGGATCATTGAGGGTAGCGGTGTAAGCGGTGCCGGTAAGCGCGCCGAACTCCGGGATCATGGCGACAATACCGTGCGGATCTTCGCCGCGCGGATGCATGGAGGCGATATAAACAGCAAGCGCATCGCCATTCTCCGCACCCTCAACCATGATTGGTCCGTTCTGCGGATTGATGAAAGGCACGCGCAATTTCTCGCTCGGCAAATCACTCTCGCTGGTGATCTTGCCTTCAAAGGCATCGCGGGTATCGACGATCACCGTATCGCCGGGTTTGATTTTTAACACCGGGTCCGAATAGGGGCCCATGGTGTAATGAAAGTCTCCCTGTATTTCCTCTGTGAGATGATGGGTCTCGCCCGCCGCATCACGGCCAACGCCGCGCTTCGCCATGATCGAATCCCCAAGCCACGCCGCTAGCGCTTCTACGTCCATCGCCATAACCGTTCTCCCCCATATATTTTATTTCTTGGCGGCAATCATCCCGGAGGGAGCGCTTTGGTTCAAGTGATATAATGCGGCTTGCACACACTGCAATTAAGCTATTTCATTGCGCGATGAGCGATGTAAAAACATCTCCTTTGGTACAATTCCCCCGATTGGGGTTTTTGCGCCAAGCGACAGGCAATTAAAAAAGGATAGAGTCATGAGCGAATCAAAGGGAATCGCCTATAGCAAGGGACGCTACATGCCGGTGGAGGAAGCGACCATACCGCTACTCGACCCGGCCTTCACCAAAAGTGATGTGGTATTTGATGTTGTCTCCGCCTGGGACGGCACCTTTTTCAAACTGGACGAACATATGGCGCGCTTTCGCAGCTCCTGCGAATACATCCGCGTAATCCCGCCCTGCAGCGACGATGAAATGCGCCGCATTTTGGCGGAGTGCGCAACCCGGGCCGGCTTTGACAACGCGTGTGTATACTTCCTGTGTACGCGCGGCGGCTATGCCGGCGGCGCGGCGACAGGTGACCCGCGAGAATCAGAAAATGAATTCATCGCCTATGCCGTACCTTATTACTGGATCGTACCCACGGATCGACCCAATGCCGGCGCCCATCTTTGGGTCGCCGAGACCGTCCGGCGCGCACCCAATGAGGCAATAAATCAGCGGGTCAAAAACTTTAATCGCATGGACCTCACGCGCGCCCACTTTGAAGCGCTTGATGCCGGTGCCGATGCGCCGGTACTGCTCTCGATGGATGGCTTTATCACCGAGGGGCCGGGCTTCAATGTGTGGATTCTCAAAGACGGCAAGGTGCTGACACCGGGCGAAAATCTGTTGGAAGGCATCACCCGCCAAAGCGTGTTTGAACTCTGCGCCGAGGCCGGGATGCAGGCCGAAACGGCGAACCTCACTAAAGAGGACTTGCAGGAGGCGGATGAAGTTTTCGTCTCCTCCACCGGCGGCGGCGTAATGCCGGTGACTTTGATTAATGACAAGCCGGTCGGAAATGGCGCGCCAGGCATCACCACCGGCAAACTCAGTGACAATTATTGGAAGCGACGCTCCGAGGGTTGGAACAGCACGCCGTTCACCGACCTGCTGGGGCCGGATATGTCCCAGGCAGCCGGCGCCGACTAAGGCCGCCATCATCCAACACAGCAGAAAAGCCGCCTCCGGGCGGTTTTCTTGTGCCTGCCTCTTGAATTTATATTCAAAGTTACTAAATTAGATATTATGAATATAAACCTCTCCACCATGCAAAACTCGGCTCGCGAGGCGAGCGGCTTGCTGAAGGCGCTGGCGAATGAAAACCGCCTGATGATCCTCTGTCAATTAATTGACGACGAGATGACGGTGGGTGAATTGACGGCGCGGATTGGCCTCTCGCAATCGGCAATGTCGCAGCACTTGGCGGTTCTCAGGCGCGATGCTTTGGTCGATACGCGCCGCGAGGCGCAAACCATTCACTACGCCCTGGCGGACCAACGCGCCGCCCGGGTGATTCAACTCCTCTATGACATTTATTGTTCAACAAGCGCGGGCTCCTGCGGCCCAACAGGAAGGAAAAACTCCAATGAGTAAGAAAATTCACGACGTCACCTCGGCCACCCTGGCTGCATGGCTAGAAAATGGCGAGGCCATGCTCGTCGATGTACGCGAAACCGCCGAACATGCCGGTGCGCGCATCGAAGGCTCGCACCTGAATCCGTTGAGCAGCTTCGACCCGACCGCTTTCACGCCGGACGCAGGGCAAAAACTGGTGCTTTATTGCGGCTCAGGCATGCGCTCGCGCAAAGCCGGCAAGAAACTCATTACCACCGGCCACGACGAAGCCTTTCACCTCGCTGGCGGGTTGATGGACTGGAAGAAATCGGGATTTCCCGTGCAAGGCGCCCGTTAGGAGCCTACGCCAATAGTGTAATAAATTAGAATTATCGGCGGCGCATCCTCTGAGCGAAGGGTTAGGCAATAAGAAAATGACGATCCTTGCGCACTATCTGCCGATCCTCGATTGGCTTGGAAATTACCGAAAAAAAGATCTCTCCGGCGATATGATCGCCGGTTTGATCGTCACCATCATGCTGGTGCCGCAGGGCATGGCTTACGCCATGCTTGCCGGTCTGCCGCCGCAGGTCGGGCTTTACGCCAGCGTTCTGCCGCTCATTCTTTACGCTATTTTTGGCAGTAGTCGAACTCTGGCGGTCGGGCCGGTCGCCATGGTTTCGCTGATGACCGCCAGCGCACTTTCAGGTCTCAGCGGCACGGACAACCAAATGGCCGGCGCTCTGATTCTGGCGCTGGCGAGTGGCCTGATGTTGCTAGTCATGGGTATTGCCCGGCTCGGCTTCCTGGTCAATTTTCTCAGCCATCCGGTGATCTCCGGCTTTACCAGCGCGGCGGCGCTGATCATCGGATTCTCGCAGCTTAAGCACCTGCTTGGCATGGAGATTCCGCGCAGCCATCTGATCACTAATATCATCGAGCATGTCATGCGTGAGGCGGAAAGCGCCAACGTCGTCACTGTGGCTCTAAGTGTGGGGCTGGTCGCACTATTGCTCCTCTGGCGCGGCCCGGGCGGCCGCGTGCTGCTGCACGTAGGCATGAGTCCGGCTTGGGTCGGCCCATTGGCCAAGGCAGGGCCCCTTGCCGTCGTCATCCTCGGCGCCGGGTTAGTTTGGTTGTTTCGCCTCGACATTAATGCCGGCGTGAAAATCGTCGGCGAAATTCCAGCCGGTCTACCGTCTTTACATTTACAGGGCATCGATATGGCTCTGGCCCAGGAGCTCTTACCCGCCGCCGCCCTGATTGCCCTGGTGGGATTTGTCGAAAGCGTCTCGGTGGCCAAAGCACTGGCCAGCAAGAGGCGGCAAAAAATCGACGCAGACCAGGAATTACGCGCCCTCGGGGTGGCCAATATCGGCGCCGCATTTACCGGCGGCTATCCTGTGACCGGCGGCTTCAGCCGCTCCATGGTCAATTTCACCGCCGGCGCCAATACCGGCCTTGCCGCGATCATCACAGCCCTTTTGATCGCCCTCACATTGGCCTTTCTCACGCCGCTTTTTCACTATCTACCGAAAGCCGCGCTCGCCGCGATTATCGTCGTTGCCGTTTCCGGGCTGGTTGACTTCCGCTCTCTCTTTCGGACTTGGCGTTACAATGGCTTGGACGGTTTTTCCCAGTTGGCGACCTTCGCCGCAGTGCTCGCCCTCGGTATCGAGATTGGCATCATGATCGGCGCGGCGCTCGCCATCGCATTCTATCTCTGGCGCACCAGCCGCCCGCATATGGCGGTGGTCGGACGTGTCGGCGAGACTGAGCATTTTCGCAATGTCCTACGCCACGACGTCAAGACCCTGCCCCACGTGCTGGCACTCCGGGTTGATGAAAACCTCTACTTCGCCAACACCCGCTTTCTTGAAGACCGCATGCTCGCCGCCGTTGCGGATCATAAAAATATCGAACATCTGGTGCTGATTTGCAGTGCCATCAACTTTATCGACGCCAGCGCACTCGAAAGCCTCGAAAATACCGTTCGCGCTCTCAGTGAAACGGGTGTGACGGTGCATCTGGCGGAAGTCAAAGGCCCGGTTATGGATAAGTTGGAGAAATCTGATTTTCTCAAGCATTTGGGCGAAGGAGAAGTCTTTCTCAGCACCCATGAGGCCATAAAGAAACTCGACCGGCCACACGACACCGGGCCGGTTATCTAATCTTCATCCAGCGTTTCAGAGCGATCATGCGCCGGCGCCAGCTAGCGCGAGAGGCGGTTGATCTCGCCGCGTAGTTCCGCCGTCATTTCGATATCGAGCGCATAGAGGGACGGCTTGAGCTGCTCAAGGTCCAACGCGCCGATAATTGGGCACGTCACATCAGGATGAGCCGCAACCCAGGCAACCGCGAGGCTCACCGGATGATGGCCGCGCGCCTCAGCAAAATCTGCAAAGCGCGCCGCACATTGGAAAATCCAATTTTCATTATAGCGCTTGGCATATTCACTATTCACTACCAGGCGCCGTCTGTTTGACGTCAGCGCCTATGGAACAAACTAGTCGGATTTCATAAGGGAGGGTTTCTGGCTTATCGTAGTGATCGAAGGGAACGAGGATGAGACAGAAATTGCAGACACGCCAGACCGGTGCGGCCAAGGCGATCAAGGACATCCACCGGGCAA
>Ga0209403_10004889_pt1 | contig 14311 bp, 12 predicted proteins | sample ArcticOcean_MG_C_8_FD_187440 | JGI IMG/M metagenome (GOLD analysis project Ga0209403, IMG submission 187440) | Marine microbial communities from western Arctic Ocean - ArcticOcean_MG_CB11_86 (SPAdes) (version 2) | ecosystem: Environmental > Aquatic > Marine > Oceanic | place: Arctic Ocean... | reverse complement strand
TCTTTCGCCACAAACCCGAGCCCAATCAACAGAAACTGCAGGTAGAACCAGTCGTCCGCGAACCAGAGGAACAGGTTGATGCTGAAAATGACGGGAACGGGACCGAACCCCAGGGTGTAAGTGTCGCGGCGTGACCAGCAGAGGAGCATGTCGAACGCGTAGGCGAAGACCAACTGGGCCCCGATGAGAGGGGCCGCGTCGTAGACCGGTCGCCAGTACCATCCCCAATACAGAAGGAAGGCACACTGCGCAAGCGCCTGCACCAGGTGCTGCCGGCGAACACCGACCGTGATCCGCAGGCGCCGGCCTTTGGCGCAGGCCGAGCCGCAGGTCACCGCGCTCCAGACGAGCAATAGGACACAGGCCCCGAGAAACGACCAGCGAAATGGTGGATTCTGCCGAATCCCGTCCAGCAGCCCGAACGCGCCTAGGCCCAGCGAGAGGATCGCGACAAGACCGCAGCAGCCCATCGGCGAGAGGCGCGCGGCTGGTGCCTCTCGCCCTGACCGCGCCATCGCGGACCTCGTCTGGCGATGGTGTGGGACTGGCACTCTGTTGTCTGACCGAGCCGTCTTCAAGAAAAGCGCACACCGGTGGTTCAGATGGGCCGCCAGTGTATCGGATTCTGCGGGCGCGGCGGATGGTGTCGCGCCGTGTCTTTCGAGGAGGACTAGGAGGCTCGCGGAATGCCGCTCGCAGTGGCGGCCCCTCAGGAGACTACGGCAGTGCGCACATCCTGGCGCCAGGATCGAGTCTGCCGCTGACGACGGTCTCGCCGACGTGATGATGGGGCGGGCAGCCTGTCACGCCGCGTCGCGGCGAGGCTCTGGGTGGACGGCATGAGGCTCGCTGACCATGTGGGAAGATACGGCGTGACCGCCCGTCTCCTCCTCGTCAGCAATTCCAGCAACCACGGCCAAGGCTATCTCGACCACTGTATGCCCGAGATGCTCGACCTGCTCGCGGAGCGACGGCGGCTGGCCTTCGTGCCGTTCGCCGTCTTCGACCGCGACGGCTACGCAGCGAAAGCGCGGCAGCGGTTCGGGCGGGACGGCATCGAGACGCGTATGGTGACTGCCGACGAGGGGGGCGTGGAGACGCTGGCGTGGGCTGAGGCGGTGTTCGTCGGGGGCGGCAACACCTTCCGGTTGCTGGCGACGCTACAGAAGGCCAAGCTGATGGTCGCGATTCGTCGCCGTGTGGACGAAGGCCTCATCTACATGGGCGCGAGCGCCGGCTCGAATATCGCCGCGCCCACTATCCGCACGACCAACGACATGCCTATCGTGCAGCCGGCCTCGCTTAATGCGCTCGGACTGGTGCCGTTTCAGATCAATCCGCACTACATCGATCCGCCTGCAGGCTCGACCTTCATGGGTGAGACCCGGGAGGAGCGACTGGGTGAATATTTGGAAGAGAACACGACACCGGTGATTGGAATACGAGAAGGCGCCTGGCTTCGCGTCGAGAACGGGCGGGCGTGGCTCGGAGGCGCCCGTGCGGCCCGCATCTTCCGGCGTGATGCGGCTCCGGAGGAACGCGACCCCGGAGCCGATCTCTCTGATCTGCTTCTTGTGAATGATTGAGGAAGACCCGGGTGGCGTCCCCCAAAACGACTGGAGCATGCGCTGCGGTATGCTGGGAAATGGCTCGCGGGATGACACTGGCGCGCGCCCTATTGTCTGAACACACACCGGGGAAAGTTATTTGAGACTGAACCGCCTCTATCTGTTGCCACTCACGCTTCTCGCGCTGGGTCTGGTCGCCTGGAACACCGGGCTCGAGGCTGCGCAGGAACCGCACCCACCCATCGAAGTGCATCGTATTGCCGACAACCTGCACATGCTGGGGTCCGGCTCAACGACCGGGGGCAACATTGCGCTTCTGATCGCCGAACACGGCGTCGTCCTGGTCGATACGAAGAACGAGGGATACGGCCCGGACATCCTCGAGCACGTCCGCCGGCTCACCGACAAGCCCGTCACGACTATCATCAATTCGCACGTGCACTACGACCACAGTGGGGCGAATACCGAATTTCCGGAGACGGTGCAGTTCGTGGCGCAGGAGAACATCAGGCGCCACATGGCGCGTACTGATTGTCAGCCTATTCCGACCAACTGCGACGACTTCCAGGGCGAGAACGCGAAGTATCTTCCCGCGACCACGTTCTCAGACCGGCTCACGCTCTTCGCTGGCGGTCCCGACCAGATCGACCTCTACTATTTTGGTCGTGGGCATACCGACGGCGACACCTTTATCGTGTTCAAGGAAGCACGCACGATGCACACCGGCGACATGTTCCTGGGCAAGCTGCTGCCGTTCATCGATGCGGAGAACGGGAACGGTGGGAGCGCCATCGAGTTCGGCCGGACGCTGACCCGAGCGATCAACACCATTCAAGGCGTGGACACGATCATCACCGGTCACTGGGAGGTTCCGCTGGCCTGGAGCGACCTGGTGGACTATCGGGCGTTCTACATGGACCCGTACGACCACACGCGGCGGGGTATCGACGCCGGGCGCAGCGCCGAAGAGGTGATTGCCGATTACGTCAAGCCCGCGCGGTTTAGCGACTTTTCGGCGGCGCTGAATGGTCCCTTCAGCGTGACCCCGATCGTGAACTACATCTACAAGGGGGTGTGACCGCGGGCGCGGGACGTCCCGGGGAGGGCTTGCCGGCGAGAGTCGGGCTATGCGCCGCGTGTCGCCACGTGCGTCGCGTCCCGACCGACAAGGGGGAGCTGTTCTTGCGGTGTGCGCTGTCTACGCACGACCCCGCGTACGCGCGCTATCCCCGCCTGCCCGTCGTGTCCTGTCTAGGCTACTCCGTGGCCGATGACGCCGATGCTGAGCGCGCGCGCACCGGGGCAGGATAGTGCACGTTACCCGGCGCAGGTTGATCGTGGCCGGCGCCGCGATGGCACGGGTTGCGTGACCTGTCTCCTGGTCGTATTGTTTCCACATCGAGCATCGAACGGGGTGTATCGTGCGGAATCGGAGGAGCAGATGGACAGAGAAGGCATTGTCGTGACGATGGCACTGGCGGCGTCCCTCGTGGCCCTGCCCGCGTTGGCTGGGCAGGCGCCGGAGGGGCAAACGCCGGACGGGTGGAGCGTGCCCAGAACGGCGGATGGGCATCCGGATCTACAAGGCATCTGGGCCAACGACTCGGCTACACCGTTTCAGCGGCCCGAGGCACTCGGTGACCGCGGGACGCTGACCGATGAAGAAGTAGCGGCGATGCAGGCCTACACGGTCGAGTACGACCGCGTGGGGGGAGACGCGGTATTCGGGGATACGCCGTTCCTGCGGGCGCTGACCTCTCTGGAGCCGCCGGCCGCGGAGACCAGTGGCACGGCCGCGCGAGCGTCGACGCGGAGCTACAACCAGTTTTGGATGATCGACCGCTGGTTCGACAACCGGACCTCGCTGATTGTGGATCCACCCAACGGGCGGTTGCCAGCACGGACGGCCGAGGCTGAGGCTCGGGCGACACGGCAGCGCACCGCCCGGAGCGAACCGGGACCCGATGGTCGCCTGACGTTGGGGCAGGAGGTCGCCAGCGTGGATCCGGCGATTCGGTGCCGGGGCGGGGGCGCGCTCCTAAGCGGACGGGGCTACAACAGTAACTATCAGATCTTCCAGGGCGCGACCCACGTGGCCATCCAGATCGAGATGCATCACGATACGCGTCTGATTCCGGTCGGCGACACCGCCCCGCGGCCAGGTCCCCAGACCGCGCTGGGTAGCTCGCACGGGCACTGGGAGGGCGATACGCTGGTGGTCGAGACCGCCAACCTGAGTCAGGGCACCAGCGGCTCGTCTCGCGATGTGCGCATCACCGAGCGCTTCACCCGGGTCGGCCCAGAGATGCTGCAGTACGAGTACACGCTGGACGATCCGTCCACCTGGGGTCAGCCGTGGACCGCGCGCATGTTCATGCGTCCGGCCCCTGGCACCGGCGCCATCTATGAGTTCGCCTGCCATGAAGGCAACTACTCCATCGAGCACGCCCTGAGAAACGAGCGGCACCTGGACGAAGTCGGGCGATAGGCTGGTGGTAGGGACGGCGCCTAGAGTGCCCACGGCAGCATGGGCTTCAGGGGATACCCCGTTTCGTCCAGCAACCAGGCCGGTCGGCTGTGCGCGACTGCGACATCGCGCGCCAGCGTGATGGCCTCCGCCAGAGAGTGTCGGTCCCCGTGCGTGTCGCTTCCCAGGCGAATCGTCCAGGTGTCCCGTCCCGCCTGGCGCACCTGTTGGCACACCACGTCCGCGTTTTCTTCCGGTCGTCGGGTCATGCCCAGCCTTTCGGCCGAAGGGGGCGCTGACAACACCCCTGGTCTGTCTGGCTACGGCAGGTGTCGATGAGAGGCTAGGCCCTCGGCGCTTATCAATTTTGTGCTTCCGGACCGCACATGTAGTGAATCTCGGTGACGCGCGTGCCTCCGTCGCACGGTTCCCGATAGATCCAGACGGCTTCATCCAGGTGTTCGAGGGCCAGCCGTTCGTATTCCTTGATGAACACCACCGTCGTCGAGGTCAAAATTACCTATTCATCGGCCCAGCAGACCGTGCTGTATGCGTCCCAATAGTAGGCAAATCCGTACCGGACTCGTGGTCAACGAGATGCCGCGCCAGGGCCAGATTGTGGTCCTGCGGAGGGTCACGCACGAACTCCGCTAGCAGACGGCCGTGTCCCCACACCGCCGCGAGGGCCCAGACCGCCAACATGGACACGACCAACCGTCTGGCTCCTGCGACGGCTCGGTGGCCAGAAAGCCGGCGACGAGTCCGACCACGACCAGCAGGGTATGCAGGGTGTATCTGAAGGTGTGGATGTCGAGCGATCCGCAGCGTGAGGTCAGCAGCGCGTCGACCGTCAGTACGACGGTCAAAAAGAGATACAGGGCGAACTGCGGTCGCCCGTGCCAGGGGCGTATCTGGCCGCGCGCCGTCCTCCAGAGGAATCACGCCAGCGCGCATAGCAAGACGCCCCCGACCAGCAGCCACAGCCCGTCGATACCGTGTTCGCTGGCACTCGGCACACCCAGGCCCGAGAGATGCACGCGGCGTCCACCGAACATCGTGGCCAGATGGTCGCCAAAGAGTTGGTCAATCTGGTGAGGGAGTCCCCCCGGGTCCCAACAGAAACGTCCCAACGCTTCATTCACGTTTGACGAGGAGGCGGCAGACGTGAAGGCCGGAGTTGACGGGCCGAAGTCGATCCCGGCCGCCGCGCGGACGAGTCCGACGATTTACCAGACCGCGGCAAAGGCGAACGCTGAGCGCAGATACCGCGTCGCGGTGGCGCGTGAGAACAGTGAGCCGTCCGCCAGTTCGACGAGTAGCAATGCGCCCAGGGCGTAGACCGCGAAGACGCGCTGCAGGAAGCCCACCGCCAGCACGGCCCCGAAGGTCAGCGGATGACGTCGCAGTGGCCACAGCAGTGGGACCATGAGTAACGGCTCGACGTTGCCCCCGCTAGGCTCGATGAGTTGCATCGACGTGTCGGGCGGCGCTAGCAGAAACGGGGTGGCGACAAGAAGCGCCATCCACGGGCGCAGACGAAGCTCACGCTGCAACAGCTGGATCAAGAGCGTGGCCAGTCCAATGTTGACGAACAAGAGCGGCAGCCTGAGCAGGAACTCGGACGGGCCGAACAGCATGAACAGAGGAGCGGCCATCCTCTCTTGGATCGCCAACTGGTAGTCCTGACCATACTTGAACACCGGGAAGGCCCGCCCCTCGATGAGGTGGGTGGTCATGAGCCCGGTGACGGCCTGGTCGGAATTGAAGGAGCCTTCGAAGAACAGGAAAACCGCGGTGCGGACGATGATTAAGGATGGCGGCGACACACAGCACCGCCACGCGCTCGCGGAGCACCGCCGCGATCAGGCGTCGGCCGCTCGCGGCGCTCGCCTCCCGCCGGGGGGTATCGTCTGGCCGCGTCGCATCGTGCCGGCCCGAGGGCGCGTTCTCGGCCACGCCGGGATGCTATCACTCCGGGAAACGGGGCAGGCGCAGTGGCTCTTCACGCCCACCGGCCAATGTGGCTAGGTGGTGGCGGCACGCAGACGATTGACTGCGCTCACCACGGCCTTCAGCGATGCGCCGAGAATGCTCTGGTCGATCCCGCCACCCCAGCGCACGATCTCCTGGTCGCCTTCGGCTTCGACGTAGGCGACCGCCCGCGCGTCGGAGCCGGCCGTGATCGAGTGTTCGGCGTAGTCGTGCACATTTAGGGACAGGTTCAATCCGCGAACCAGGCCATCGACGAACGCCGAGATCGGCCCGTTCCCGGCACCGGTGACGGTGCGGTCTGCTCCGTCCACCCGGAGGCGCACACTCACCCGCGCGCCGTCCGACCCGGTTACCCCTTCGTGGCTGCGGATCTGGATCGGGGCATCTTCTGTCAGGTAGGTCGCCTCAAACGCGAGCCATATGTCCTCAGGAGTGACTTCGGTGCCCGCGTCCTCCGCCATCGATTGGATGGCGCGCGAGAACTCGATTTGCAAGCGCCTCGGCAGCACGAGCCCGTGCTCGGTCTCCATGATGTAGGCGACACCGCCCTTGCCGGATTGGCTGTTGACGCGAACCACGGCCTCGTAACTGCGTCCGACGTGTTTGGGGTCGATGGGCAGATAGGGCACCGCCCAGCTCTCGTAGTTGTCGGGGAGCGCCGCAAAGCCTTTCTTGATGGCGTCCTGGTGGGAGCCCGAGAACGAGGTGTACACGAGGTCGCCGGCGTATGGCTGGCGCGGCGGGATGGGGAGCCGGGTGCAATGCTCCGCGACGCGGCGCAACTCGTCGATGTCGCGGACGTCGAGTTCCGGGTCTACACCGTTCGCCATCAGGTTCAGCGCCAGCGTGATGATATCGACGTTCCCGGTGCGTTCGCCGTTTCCGAACAGCGTGCCCTCTACGCGTTCGGCCCCGGCCATGACGCCGAATTCCGCGGCGGCGACGGCGCAGCCGCGGTCATTGTGGGGGTGGAGGGACAGGATGACGCGGTCCCGGTGTTTGATGGTCCGGCCGAACCACTCGATGACATCTCCGTACACATTGGGTGAATAGCATTCGACCGTCGCCGGCAGATTGAGGACCAGCCGCCGCTCATCGTCGTCCGGTTCGATCACGTCCGCGACGGCTTCACAGATCTCGACGGCGAAGTCCGGCTCGGTCAGGGTGAAGCTCTCGGGCGAGTATTCGTAGCGCACCCTTGTGTCGGGAACCGTATGTTCGAGCGTCCGGGCGAACGTGGCCGCGCGTGTGGCGATGTCGACGATGCCGGGCTTGTCGAGTCCGAAGACGACGCGCCGCTGGAGCGGATTGGTCGAGTTGTAGAAGTGGACGAGTGCCCGAGGCGCTCCGCGAAGGCACTCGTAGGTCCGCTCGAGCAGTTTCGGTCGACACTGGACGAGTACCTGAATCGTGACGTCGTCCGGAATCAGCGATTCTTCGATCAAGAGCCGCACAAAGTCGTAGTCCGGCTGGCTTGCCGCAGGGAAGCCGACCTCGATCTCTTTGAACCCCATCGTCACGAGCGTCCCGAAGAGGCGGCGCTTGCGTTCGACGTCCATTGGGTCGATCAGCGCCTGATTGCCGTCGCGCAGGTCGACAGAACACCACAGCGGCGCCTGCTTAATCTGTCGATTTGGCCAGGTCCGATCGTCGAGCACGATCGGGATCGACGGGCTGTATCTCAGAAATCCAGGCGTGGTGGGCGCGTCAGACACGGTCGGCATGGGGGAGTCTTTCGCGCTGGGCAACGGGTGCATCCTACTTAAAGAGATCTATCGGTCGAACCGGCGTCGCGGGAGCGTGCTGACGCGATCTCGCGGAGGGGTGCTCGCGGCCAGCCCGGATCGAGATCGACCAGAATCGCCGGGCGAACATTCACTGACCGATACTAATTTAGGGCCCCGTTGATGTCTCGTCGGGTGCGTGGCGAGCCGAGTCGTCGTGGGTCAGGTGCGGCTATACTCGGAGTCCAATCGCTCCATGACCGACCACAGGGGGGTGCGTATGCTACGTCGATTGTTCGGCTCTGTCCTGGGCCCGGTGGCGTTGTCTATCGCACTGTGCCCGAGCTTGGCGCTGGCCCAATACGGCGCGACCAATGGCGAGTGGCGCACCTACGCCGGTGACCTCGGTGGTACCAAGTACTCTCCGCTCGATCAGATCGATGGGACGAATTTTTCGACGCTTGAGATAGCCTGGCGATGGACGTCGGCCGACGGGGCGCTCGATCTGGATGCCCTGCGCGAGCTGCACCCTGAGATCGGGATCCGTAACTTCAAGACCACGCCGCTGATGATCGACGGCGTCGTGTATGTCTCGACTCCGCTCGCCTTGTCGGCGGCGCTCGATGCCGGCACGGGTGAGGTCCGCTGGCAGTATGACCCAGAGGCGTATCGTGCGGCTCCCTACCCTCATGCCAGTGTGCTGAGCTACAACAGACGCGGGCTGGCCTACTGGGCCGAGGACGATGGGCGCGATGCGCGCATCTTCTACGGTACGAATGACGGCTATCTCCTGGCCGTCGATGCGCGCACCGGGCAACCGGTCCGCAGCTTTGGCGACAACGGCCGGGTCGATCTCGCGGAGGGCATTCCACGTGCGCCTCGGGGCACCACCGACCAGCTCGGCCATAGCTGGCTCGGCGTCGCGTCAGCGCCCATCGTCGCCCACGATGTCGTCGTGACCCCGACGGTCATCTCCGACATTGCCATCACGAAGGAAGCGCCGCCGGGGTGGATCAAGGGCATCGACGCCCGGACCGGCGACACGAAGTGGACGTTTCGTACGGTGCCCCAAGCGGACGATTTTGGGGCTGAGAGTTGGCAGAACGAATCGTGGCGCTATTCGGGGAATACCAACGCCTGGGCCACGTTCGCGGTCGACGACGCGCTGGGCTACATCTACGTGCCGACCGGTACCGCGACCAGCGACTACTACGGCGGTCACCGACTGGGTGACAACCTGTTCGCCGAGACCCTGATCGCGCTCGACATCGAGACGGGTCAGCGCATGTGGCACTTCCAGGCCGTGCACCACGGGGTGTGGGACTATGACTTCCCGACGCACCCGAATCTGCTCGACGTGACGGTCGATGGGCGCGACATCCAGGCCATCGCGCAAATCAGCAAACAGGGGTTCACGTATGTCTTCGATCGGACAACGGGTGACCCGGTGTGGCCGATCGAGGAGCGGAGTGTCGAGACCGACACGGATCTAGACGGCGACGTCTTGTCGCCAACCCAGCCGTTCCCCACCAAACCGCTCCCGTTCGAAGACCAAGGGGCCTCGATAGACCAGCTTGTTGACTTCACACCCGAGATTCGGGCCTTGGCGGTGGAGGCGGTGCGGAACCATCGGCTCGGCGGACTGTTCACGCCGCCGATGCTGTCTGAGGAGAACGGCCTCCAGGGCACCATCCAGCGCCCGGCGATTGCCGGCGGGGCAAACTGGAACGGGTCGGCCGTCGATCCGGAGACCGGGTTGCTCTATATCCCATCGGAGAACGCCTTCTCGGTGATGCACTACTACACACCCGACCCGGCGGACGGAGGCAATCTAAATCTGACGCAAGGCGGTTTCGACACCGCGCCGCTGATGCCGCAGGGGCTTCCCCTCTTCAAACCGCCGTACTCGCGAATGACCGCCATCGACCTGAACACCGGGGATCACGCCTGGATGCAGCCTAACGGCGACGGCGACCGCTACCGTCGGCACCCGATGCTGCGGGGGCTGAACCTTCCGCCCCTCGGCGGCGAAGGGCGGGGTGGCCCGGTCCTGACCAAGACGCTGCTGATCAGTGCGCTCACGGCCGGTGGCGCGGACGGCGGTCCGCGCCTTGTCGCGCGAGACAAGACGACCGGGGTCATCGTCGGGTCGGTGGATCTCCCGGCGGGTGCGATCGGTACACCGATGACCTATATGCACGAGGGCACGCAGTATGTTGCGCTGACCGTCGGTGGCGTTGTGCCTGAACTCATCGCGCTCGCACTGCCCTGACGGCCTCGGGAGGCTGGTGCGACGAACGCGTGCGATACTGAAACGTATGAGGCGGGCGCGGCTCTGTCGGCGCGCCCCGTCGGTCTCCGGACTGCATCGCACGTCCGGCAGCAGGAGAGGAAGAGCATGATTCGAGTAACCGCGGCGGCGGCGGTCGGCATCGTACTGTTGGCCGGAGAGCCGACAGCAGCCCAAGAGGTTTTCAGGTCGGCCCTGCACGATTATCGTGTGACGACCGTGGCTGAGGGCCTGGTTAATCCCTGGTCCATGGCCTGGCTGCCCGATGGAGACATGCTGATCGGCGAACGGCCTGGCCGTCTGCGCATTGTGCGGGACGGACGGCTGCTGCCCGATCCGGTGCAAGGCGTGCCGGCTGTCTTCGCAGAGGGCCAGGGTGGGTTGTTTGACGTGCTGCCACACACGGACTTCGCCTCGAATCGACTCCTGTACCTGAGTTACGCGCGCCCACAGGGGGACGGCTCGACCACGGCGGTCATACGCGGACGGTTCGAGAACGACCAACTGACCGACATCGAAGAGGTGTTCGAAGCAAAGACAGCGGGCAGAGGACACTATGGCGGGCGGCTGGCGTGGGATCGAGATGGCTTCCTCTTTCTCTCGGTGGGCGAGCGGATGGTGCCCTCCACGGGGGACCTCTCGGCGCATCCCGCGCAGGATCTGTCGAACCATCACGGCGTCATGATCCGGTTGCACGATGACGGGCAGGTACCTGCCGACAATCCGTTCGTGGGGCAGGAGGGAGCCCTCCCCGAGATCTGGAGTTACGGCCATCGTAATCCGCAGGGTCTTGCTATCCATCCGGACACCGGCGATGTCTGGATTAATGAACATGGGCCTCAAGGTGGCGACGAACTCAACCTCGTGCAGCCGGGGCTGAACTACGGCTGGCCCGTCGTCGGCTACGGCGTGAACTACGGGTCCGGGTCTGCCATTCACGGCGGCACATTGCGCGACGACATCGAGCCGCCGACGCACTTCTGGGTGCCGTCGATCGCGACCTCGGGATTGGTGATCTACTCGGGCGACCGTTTCCCTGAGTGGAAGGGCAGCGTCTTCGTTGGCGGGTTGTCCGGACAGCAGCTGGCCCGGCTGACACCGAGCGTAGACCAGCCACGGCGTTTCGAGCGGGAGGAAACGCTAGCTTATGGGATTGGCCGGGTGCGCGATGTCCGAGAGGGACCGGATGGGTACCTCTACTTGGCGATCGAGGACCGCGGCGGCGCGCCGACCCCGGTTGTGCGGTTGGAACCGATCACCGCACGGTAGCCTAAGGTCCGACTTCCTCATTTCGGGTGGCTAGCGACGCGTCCGGCACAAGGAGGAGCGGATGGCGAAGGTCATTGGCGCGGATCATGAATTTCACGACGCTGCCTATGCGTCCGGATGGGCGGCGCGCTTTCAGCCGACGCCCGACCGCCTGCGGCTCTTCGACCTCATCCTGGCCGAGCTCCAGGCCCGAGTAGCGCCGGACGGGCTGGTCATGGAGCTTGGGATGGGACCCGGTTATCTGGCCGAGCACCTGCTCGCCGCCATGCCCCGTCTTCGGTACTGCGGTGTCGATTTCTCTCGCGCCATGCTCGACATCGCCGCGCAGCGGCTCTGCGATCATGTGTCACGGGTTGATTACCGACAGGCTGATCTCGTCAGCGCCTCGTGGTGGGCTGACCAGACGCTGTCGCCTGACGCCATCGTCTCCACGTGGGCGTTGCACGACCTGGGCAGCCCCGTACACGTCCAGACTGTCTACACCGGCTGTGCGCAGGCCCTCGGCGGCCGGGGCGTTCTGCTCAACGGCGATTTCACCAAACCGGTTGGTGCCGTGCAGGATTACGAGGCTGGTCGGTTCGAGATAGACATCCACCTCACCATGCTGGGTCGTGCGGGTTTCAGCCGGGTCGACTGTCTTGAAGTGTTCCAGGAGGAGCTGGACTCGCCGACGGCGGCACAGAACTACGCGTGTTTCAGAGCGCTGTAGTGGTGCGGCGGGTGTGCGCAGGAACACCGCGTCACGACCGACCCGGGGGCGGCCGGTGAGGGGCCGCTGGCGGGCCTGGTCCGATCGGATGCGCGAGTGTCTGTCACCGGCGGACGGTCATGGCGTTCAGACCAGTAGACGCAGCGCGAACTTGCCGAGCGTCAGCAACAAGGCCATCAGCGCCGTCATGGAGAGCGACGGGATCTCAAAATCCTCGACGAGCTTGTCCGTCAGCCACAGGAGGAATGCGTTGATCAGCAGTCCGAACAGCCCGAAACTCAAGAGCATCGGGATGAACGCGACCAACGCGATCAGCCAGAACAGGAAGTAGTTCAGGAGGCCGTACACCAGCGCCACGACTAGCGCCGTGCCGAACGACTTGATTCGGACTCCGGGGAGGACCGACGCCAGGCCGTAGAGCAACCCGGCCATCACGAGTACGTTGATGATGAGTCCGATCATGTCGGGGTTCGTCCCTTTCTGAGGTCAGGCCATTAGCATATCAGGTGGTCGCTGGTTGGGAGGGCGAGCGCTTGTCGCGTCGTGCGTGTCACACCATGGCATCCACCGCGTAGAACCTCCTCCCTGGGGACGGTCTTTCAGATGGACCTGGATATCGAACGAATCCGGACGAGGCGCCCGGAGGTACGCGCGGTTCTTCACGCTGCGGGCTGACCTTGCGCGCGCGAGGATTTTCGAGCGCAGTCAAAACTGCGTACGGATCATCCGTCTGCGCCGTATCATGCGTGCATGCGTGTCGCGCGGATCACCACGGCGCGGAAGCCGAGCCCATGGGACGGGTGTGTGTTGACGCCCGTCCGGTTCCACGGGACCGACCGGGACGCCCAACCGCCGACGGCGTGAACTCTAACGATACCGCTGGTGGACTGATGAAAGCGAAGCCAGAGACGCACCCCTAATCCCAGGAGAACATCATCATGTGTGACAACGATACTCAAGCAGATGTCGACGAGTACCTGCGACGTTCAGGTATGACTCGTCGTGAATTTGGTAAGGGGGCCGCCGCGGTTGGTGTGGCGATGATGTTGCCCAAGGTTGCCAACGCCCAGGCGGTGACGGAGACGGACGTCAACGTGACGACTCCGGACGGCGTGGCGGACTGTTACTTCGTCCACCCAGCGGCGGGACAACATCCGGGCGTCATCATCTGGCCGGACATCCTGGGACTACGTCCCGCGTTCCGGGCGATGGGCAAGCGCTTGGCCGAGTCCGGCTATTCGGTCCTGGTGGCCAATCCGTTCTACCGCAACGAGCGGTCGCCCGTGGTGCCTGATGGTGCGCTGTTCGGCCAGCCTGAGGTGCGGGAGAAGGTCATCGGGTTAATGCAGACGCTGACGCCAGAGACCCATTTTGCCGACGCGCGAGCATTCGTGGCGTTCCTGGATCAGCAGTCCGCGGTGGACACCGGTCGAAAGATTGGCACCACGGGATACTGCATGGGCGGCCCGATGGTCATGCGCACCGTGGCTGCCGTGCCCGAGCGGATGGGTGCCGGCGGCACCTTCCATGGCGGAGGACTGGCGACAGATGCGCCGGACAGCCCCCACCTGCTCATACCCGACACCACAGCCCACATGCTGCACTGTGTGGCGGCCAATGACGACGAGGGGAACCCGGAGGTGAAGGACACCTTGCGCGAGGCGTATGCGGCCGCAAGTCTCCCGGCAGAGATCGAAGTCTACGATGGGACCATTCACGGCTGGTGCCCGCCGGATTCGGCGGTGTATCACGAGGCGTCGGCGGAACGGGCTTGGAGTCGGCTGCTGGCGTTGTTTGACACCGCCCTGGCGTAGAAGACTCGTGTAGCGTGGCTTGGCAAGGGGACGACGGGGCGCACGCTCCGTCGTCCCCTTGCCGTTGTGGCGGACAGCCGGAGATGGCGTTCGATGGGTTGTCGAACGCCGGTCTGCGCTTTCTGACCACTGTCGTCGCCAGCGCGCCCGCCCTTACGGCTGGAACTGCACCGGGTGTGTGGTGATCTGGATGCGGGACTCCATATAGGTCAGCGAGTCACCGTCGATTGACCGGAACCAGTGCGGTGTGCCTGGTTGTAGCACCAGGATGTCGCCCTCTCGGACCTGTCGAGCCAACCCATCGCGGATGCCCCGTTCGGTCCGGATGAGATTGGGATTGGTGGACTCGGCCAGCGGGAGATCGAGGAAACCACCGGTCACGAGGGTCCCACTCCCCTCCAAAATGCGGTAGATCTCGACGCTGAACGGATGCACGATCGCGAACTGCGGGACGGCGCTGCTCCGGCGGCGCACCGAG
>Ga0209403_10004888_pt1 | contig 14313 bp, 18 predicted proteins | sample ArcticOcean_MG_C_8_FD_187440 | JGI IMG/M metagenome (GOLD analysis project Ga0209403, IMG submission 187440) | Marine microbial communities from western Arctic Ocean - ArcticOcean_MG_CB11_86 (SPAdes) (version 2) | ecosystem: Environmental > Aquatic > Marine > Oceanic | place: Arctic Ocean... | reverse complement strand
TTTTTTTTTACTATATTCGTATGGAGACAACTTGTATTTTTTTACCATGGAGTTAATCTTTTTTTTAAAATAGAATTCGAAGAAATAATCGTGATACATATCATAATTTTTATTAATTTTCATAAATGTTAAGATACTCAAAGCATCATTACATTTCTTGTTCACATTGTCATACCCCCCTCGAATCATTTTCAATACCTCTATTTCTTCAGCCCCGACTGGAACTTCCAAAGCCTCCCATTCATTTCTTTCAAGTTTTTTTTGTATGAAATCCATTTATATATATATGTGTATAATTACATAACTAAATCAATTTTGTTATTGATTTGGTTTAAAGATTGGTCACGAAGATAAGATAGAATGGTAAAAATATTCAGCATCGAAGGAAGTATTGGTTCAGGAAAATCTACATTAATAAGAGAATTAAAACAAAAGCTTGACACTGATTGGCTATTTGTTTTGGAACCTATCGCTGAATGGAATGATATTAAAGATAATAAGGGTGAAAACATATTGACAAAATTCTATAAAGATCAACAAAAATATGCCTTTTCTTTTCAGATGATGGCATATATTTCTCGATTAGCACGGTTGAAACAAATAATCAAAAAAAATCCCGGTGCTATTATTATAACAGAAAGGAGTATATTTGCCGATCGCCACGTGTTTGCCAAAATGCTGTATGATGATAATAAAATAGAGGAGGTTAATTATATCATCTATCTTAAGTGGTTTGATGAATTTATTGAAGAAGTTAAGCAGGATGGAATTATTTACTTGCAAGTTACCCCCGAGACGTGTTATAATCGTGTGCAAAAAAGGGATAGAGACGGGGAAACTATTTCTTTAGAATATCTGAATAGTTGTCATAAATATCACGAAAAATGGTTAGCCGGGGAAAAAAATGTATTACTATTAGATGGTGAGCAGGATTTTGAGAATAATATACTCACCCTGGGTGAATTATGGAAGAAAATTAATAGATTTATAAATCATACCAAATGGACATCCTTGGGTGTGGGGGAAATGGAGGAAGAGGATAATTTAGAATGGAAAGAAATTTCTCATTGTTAATTATTCTTAAGAAGATATTTACCGCTAATTTGGGATATTGGCTTGAATTTTAGAATATCTAAAAGCTTCCCTCGTGTGGGAAATTTTTCGTATCCATAAATATCTTGGAGACATAACCATTCAAATAACCCCCCCGGATAAATATATATCTGTGTAAATCCTAATGTTAAAAATTGTTGATATTTTTTTGCAATACTTTCATCATTGGCATTTCTTCCATAAATAATAATTCTAATTTTTTTATTATTTAAATGATCATTTATTATTGTTACCTCTCTATCTATATCTATTGTTTCTTTTATTAGGCAGCATTGATCTTTTATATCTAATGTATTAATCAATAAGTATTTCTCACTTTTCCCCTTAATAAACCATTGGACGTCTTCAAAGCTAACTTTATTCATAGAAGACAAATGAGTTCCCATTTAAACATTATGATATTTTATTTAGTGAAATCAAACTATGAAGCATATTTTCTCGTCCAATAACGTGCAACCTTATCAAATTCCTTCTGACTTTTTCTATACATATTAGCAATGGAGATTACGAGCGGATCATCAGGATTTGGATCCGTCAACAAAGAACAAATGGATAATAAAACTTTACTTATGGTTAAAGCGGGTGACCATCTATCCTTTAATATATCTAAACAAATTTGCCCCTTACTATTAATATTAGGATGATAAATTTTAGTTTTGAAATTAACCTTAGGGGCACTAAATGGATAATCAGGGGGAAATGTAATGTTTAGATTAAATATACCCCCTTCGTAAGCAGAATCATTAGGACCCATTAAAGTAGCTTTCCATACAAATAAATCTTCGTCTGCTGGACCCGCACTACAGTTTGCAGGCGGATCTTTGCGCAATTCTTCCAGTTCTTTGGTAATACGTTTAAGAGACATTTATATTATTATGACTATTCTTTTCTAAATATATTATATATTAAATGTCCCCAAAATCAAAAAAAAGAGCAAAGCGTTCTAAAAAATATAAAAAACTAATTCATATTTCTAAAGACAAAGTACGTATAAAGACGCGGCGAAGACCGCGGAGCAGGCGAAGACCGCGGAGCAGGCGAAGACCGCGGAGCAGGCGAAGACCGCGGAGCAGGCGAAGACCGCGGAGCAGGCGAAGACCGCGGCGCAGGCGAAGACGGTGTTGTTCGACGAGGAAAAAAGTAATTCAAGCTTTACAATTGTCTCGAGCTGCGTCGAGGGAATTAAAAAGGGGTAATATAAAAGATGCTTTTACATTATCCGTAATCTCGCAAGCCCTTATTGAGTCTTAAAATTTTTAATTATATAATTATTATTATCTTTAATAAAATGTGCAGTATCTTCATCCTTCCCACTCCACATTCCGGGTATAATGTTTTTATTGTTTATACCTTCCAAGGTGGGAAATTGTAAATTATTTTTATATTGATGACAAAGCAATTCTTTTGTATTAGATGGGCAATTAAGACTTAACGGTCCAAAAGGACATTTTTTAACATTAAACATCGCTTTTGCTTGTGCTTCACTGATAAGCCGATTATTTCCATACACAGTATACATACGTCTATTCTGCTTGTCATAGATAGGTATTAGGTGAAAAACATCAATATGTACATCTCCTCTCTTAAATACAAAAAAATATTGTGTATCTCGACACGGTTTTTCCATTGGTATTGGAGAAAAATTATTGTCGATAGTGCTCCTATCATTTAAATATTTGCATACGTCATTATAAACGCCACTCCAACACGCTAAACAGCCGTTTTGCAATTCTATGCCTTTCTGCTTAAAAATTGGACGCAATTCTGCCAAACGTTCATGATCTTCAAATCGTATACATATATCTCCATCGTCATCCCAAGGAATAATATCCCCGTGTCTATAACTTCCTAACAGCGTTCCAGCCCCTAACACATATTTAATACCGTTATTTGTTAATATCTCATGAATATCTTTTAATAGACCATAATATGCTTTTTTGGTTTCTGCATTTATTGTATTTTTAGTGGTTGGGACTCCTCTCATACCCCAATCCCCCATAGAATCCCAATTTGTTTCTGTACTATTACCACAACGCAGTTCGGATTCGCTTCGGGTTCTAATTACATTATTTGGTGTCTGGATATAATATAGAGCTACGCATACTATAACAAATATACATATATATATTACCTTTTTTTTTGATGACCTCATTACTGGTATAATAATATATATTAATTAAATTTAACAATAATTTCTACCTTTTCTTTTTTAATACTTTTCGATGCTGAGATAGATAATTCTTCTCTTTTCTTTCGTGTTTTTTTATTAGCCTTATCTTTTCTTTTGGAAGTACTATTACGGCGATTCATATCTTTTTCTATCTCATCTAAATGCTTATCGATATAATCTAATATTTTGTTTTCTAAAACCCACTTGAAAAAATTTAATTGACCAATGGTGGTCTGAATATTATTTTCTTCATCATAAGGGATGATGATTCGATCCCACCGACAAAATGGGTCGAATCTCTTTTTAGAATAAGCTTTTAATTTTAATTTATAATCTGTATAAACCTTGAATCGCTTTGGTTGATCTCCATCTAAAATATTATATACGGTGTAATATTTCTTTGCCCAGTTGGTTACAAACCAATCTATTAAACGTAAAGACATTATATTTTCACCGTTAATGATTGTTAAAATCTTCTCCAAATTATTATCTACTTTATAAAACTTCATTAATTTTGTTAAAAGTAAATTATTTTGTGTCGTGTATAATTGTGTCATTATATATTTCATTTAATTGTCGTTTAAATCCTTATTTGTTACATTAAAATTGCTATTTTTGGGGCGAAGGAAATTATCTTGAACAGAAATATCATCGACATAATTATTTCCTATTAAGTATGGATTAATTTGTCTATTGGTCACTAATGTACGTTTCGACAAACGATCAGAACTTATCTCTCTTTTATTCTCTTCTTTAAATGGCACTTCTAATGACTTATCATTTACTTCTGGTTTAATCTCAATTATTGTCCTTTGTGATTTATAGCTTTTTTCCAGATGTTCTCCTTGTTTACTCCATGTCCAATAAATAATATCCATTACTATGGATATATACATTTTTAATATTATTTATACTCAACCCTTCTTGATAATTTTCATTTGTTTTCCAAATAAAAATTTTTTATCATCTTGTCGCCGTCTTTCTAAATTACACTTCAAACACGCAATGACGACATTGTTTTTATTGTGTCCTAAAGAGTTATCTATTCTATCCAAAGTCCACTGTAAAGGATCTCTTGATAGTGTATAAAACAATAAAACTTCAAAGCAACAATAATGACATTTCATCTTAGATGCAACCATTTGTTCAAGCAATTGGTTATATTGAATTATTTCTTTTTTATCATATCTGTTTTTTTTCTTATCCTGTTGTCCATAACTACTTAATTTTCTACGTATTATTTTTTCTGCTTCTACAGCCCCATCAAAAGAAATATCAAGGTATAATTTATTTAATACAAGAGAAGGTGATAATTTCAATAAATCTTCATCTACTATATTTTTCTTCTCATATTGTTTTGCTTTAATGATAATCGTTTTATTCATATATAATAAAATGATTACATCTTTAATAGGAACGCGCTTTCTATTGCTATTAGCATTATAATTATTAGTAAAGTGATGATGATACTTTTTCTTGTATTGCTTCTTGGAGAATGAGGGTGACTTTTTGTATTGGTTATATATATATATCTCAAAAAATGCCTTATTTGACTGACATTAATAGAAATATTGGGTAATATCTGCCCATAAGTTTCACCCCCGGTATTCATTATTTTCGGTATATTTATATGCATATTTATTGTAACAAAATAAACAAGAACTATTATTCCTATTTTTACCAAATTTAATTTATTTTTTTTATAATTATTGAAGCTTGTATTCAATACTATAAACAATAAAGAAAAAAGTGATATAAAGAATAAAATAAAATGTGATATTTTTTCAAATAGGGTTTCTTGAATTTCTCTATACAAAAAAGAAAAATAGCGACTCCCAAATAACCCATTGTGAAAACCAATAGCTGTTGCAAATAAAGGGAGATTCGCTGTCCATACAAAACTAAAAAGAATATTTTTTGAAATATAATAAATAATGAATGGGAAAAATACAGCAAAAAGACAAATAAAAATAACTAATCCAATAATGTGTTTCCTTGGGTTTTTATATTTAGGTGACCCAACACCTGCATTAGTACCATATAGTTGCGCATGGGCACTATCCTCACAATAATCCCAATTTTCATCTTTATCTAATACCCCGCCCCAATTAACACCTCGATAACCACATTTTCCTTGTTCTTCAACTATACATCGCGGTCTATATGCATCTTTTATACATTCTTTGGAAAGATTCTTACGGTCGCGGACGGGAGGACAAGTTCCTTTTTTGCCGCCAGCGCCATCATTTCCTCCATATACGCAAACCCCATTATCAAATGCCCACTTTCCAACTTTATAATTTTTTTTGCACCTGCAACCGTGAATTGTTTTCATTAATATATATATAGAATAAATTTAATTATAGTTATCGTTAAGTTGTTTTAATAATACCCCTTCTACAAATATCATTATTAAAGCAATCCCCATTCCACCAATGGCGGAAATAAAGCTTCTTTTTCTTTTACCCCAACCCGTTTGTTTTTTCGTTAATATTTTATAATATAGATAATTGTTCGTTTTTTTAATTATATTAACACCAACCAAATGTGTCATTGTAAGAATTATAGCTCCAAATACGAGTCCATATGCTATATTTTTTTTTATTGAATTTATTATCACAATATATACTAATCCTAAAAGGGAACATAAATCTAAAATTTTGCTTGAAATTAGAGCGACTGTATTTGGCGCGGCTTCATTGACGATTAAAAAAGAAAATTTCGAAGTATCATATGAACCTGTGTGTGTCGCGGGAAAACTTAGCGCCGTTGCAAAAAGGTGAAAATTGGGAAGTAGGGAATTAAGTAAAAATAATTTATTAGTAGCATAAAATATCCAAGGTATGATAAAAGTATAAATAATAATAAATATACCCAACCCTATATAGTAACGTCTCGGGTTAAGAATCATCGGGGGGGTATTTCTCTCCTCGCCAAATGAAAATGTCGACCAATCACACCAATCAATCCCTTGTCCTTCTTGTAACCCTGAATCATTTTTTTTTATCCAGCCACAGTTTTTTTCTTTAACCGCACAATAAGGCCTACTCTGTGAAGAGCCAATGCAACTCTTCTTTAATTTATTACTATCTTTGGTCAGCGGGCATAATGCATTATCTGGTCCCCCCATCACACATCCTTTGTATTTTTTTCCACCCGGCGCAAATGACCATTCTTCTTTGCATGTACATCCATGAATAGTTTTACTCATCCTATATTGTTATCATAAAATAATATAGAATTATAATGATATTATATTATAATGAGTAATAAAAATGACGAGTGCGTAGAATTAAAAAACATAAAATATCAAACAATGCTTATGAATAAAAAAATGCAAACGCCCCAAACGGAAAACAGTACAATAAATATAGAAAAATTTTTACAAAATGAAAGAACCCAAGTTATAAAAAAGCCTTGGAGCAAATTAGAAAAAACGATTAAACGGAAAAAATTATATAAATTCGCTGAAACATATAACACTAAACATAAGGAAATGCTGAAGCAATATTTATTTCACTGTCTTGAAAGAAAAAAATTGCAGAGAACCAAAGATGTTATTTATGATATAACTACCGGAAAGATAGAAAAAATACCCGGATTATCTTTTAATAAAAATTCAAATAAATATACCTTACGACGCATAGATAAAAAAGGGTCTACCCTCAAGTCCCTTGCGCCTAAAAAAAAGAGAAAGAAAAACAAAAATTGATATACATTTAAAAGAATGACAGCATAATAAGTAATGTTAAGTAATATTGATGGCAATCTATCAGAAACTATTTTGAACTATACAGATTTATATGTAAAGGAAACCCCCGAGATATATTCACAGGAAAAATTCATAACTCTTATTTTTAATAGTGTTTATGAATTGACTCGTTTGACCTTAGGGGAAATAATAGATATCAACGATCCTAATTTGGTGGATATTATTTATGAAAATATCCATTATTATTTCAAAACCTGTGGGTTGCCTCGCTCATATGATAATTCTTCTATATCAAAAATCAATATAGAAGAAATGGAAAAAAAAGTCCTATTTCTCCAGAGTCTGAAACAACCAGAACAAAAAAGCAGAGAATGGTTTATGGCTCGTTGGACAATGCTAACCGCTAGTAGTATATGGCAAGCCCTTGATACACAATCCGCCCAGAATCGTCTTATATGTAAAAAATGTGCTCCAGTAGATATCAATAAATGTTTTCGAGTAAATATTAATTCTCCCTTGCACCACGGACAAAAGTTTGAACCGATCTCTGCTATGTTTTATGAAAATTTATATAAGACGACAATTAGTGATTTTGGTTGTCTACGACATAGAAAATATCCATTTTTGGGTGCATCTCCAGACGGAATTAATACAGATAAGTGCAATCCACGTTATGGGCGCATGCTTGAGATCAAGAATATTGTAAATCGTGAAATAACGGGTATTCCGAAGAAGGCGTATTGGATACAAATGCAGATGCAAATGGAGGTATGGGATTTGGATGAATGTGATTTCTTAGAAACCCGATTTAAAGAATATGAAAATGAAGAAGAATTTTTAAAAGATGGGGGGTATGATTGTTCAAAGGTAAAGGGTGTAATCCTATGTTTTCATAGTAGAGGCGGACCGGTGTATAAATATTCGCCATTCTTAGCCATTTGCGAAGAAGAAAAATGCCGCAAATGGATGGATGATTGTCTGGAAAGTAATAATACTATGACGTGGACGCAAAATATTTACTGGTGTCTTGATGAATTTTCGTGCATTCTTGTTCCAAGGAATAGAATTTGGTTCGCCAGTGCATTGCCGAAATTTAAGGCGTTATGGGATACTATTTTATATGATCGTGAGCATGGCTATGATCATAGAAAACCAAAAAAAAGGGTGAAGGCTAATAATATTATTTTAAAAGTTAGGACTGAATCATTCAATGAAACCATTATTCCCAAAGAATCTGCAGACCTTACTGTTGTGCAACATAATAGTTGACCCGCACGCCTATATGTGGGTTATTTGGAGGCATAGGAACAGGAGCCGGATACACTACCTTTTTTGTTCCATATAATCCTCCATTTATTTCTGGTGGGGTACTTGTTCCATTATTGGGATTACTCCAATATTCCTTATTATTTGTTACCTGTGCATATGATGCCATTGGAGTATAGGGATATTCTTTCCACTCTTTCGAATATGATTCATCAGAAACGCCCGGTTTACATTTGCCTTTTGGCATCATTGGGTAATATCCGTTTGGGGGTGATAATATAGCGGTTTCCATTGTCGAAGGAAAAGGCATTGATGACAAGAAACCCTCTTGTCTCTTACTTAATATATATAATACTCCTAAAATAATTAAACCTATTAATGTTATGCTACACATATTTGATGATAAAAATTTCATTATATAAATCGAATATATTATTTTTTAAGATAATATATTTAAAAATGTAAATAGATACTATATAATCAGATGGATATTGAAATGAGCGTAATCAAACGAAACGGCGATAAAGAGATAATATCTTTTGACAAAATATTAAAACGCATTAAAAATCTCGGGAAAAATACCTTGCAAGTTAATTATACAACATTAGCAATGAAAATTATTGATCGTCTATATGATGATATCCCAACAACTAAAATAGACGAATTAACTGCAGAACAATGCGCATCCCTTTCAACTTCGCATCCTGATTATGAAACATTGGCGAGTCGTATCCTTATTTCAAATCATCATAAAAATACAAATGCAGATTATTCTATAGTGGTTTCTAATCTTTATAACTATAAGGATAATAAAAATAAGCCTTGTCCTTCAGTGAACAAAGAATTCTATTCTTGTGTTATGAAATATAAAGATGAAATTCAGGAAATATTCGATTACGATCGCGATTTTAACATAGATTATTTTGGTTTCAAAACATTAGAGCGGGCATATTTAATGAGAATTAATGATAAAATTGTAGAGAGACCGCAACATATGTGGATGCGTGTTGCCATTGGCATCCATAAAGAAAACATAGCGAAGGTTAAAGAAACCTACGACGCAATGTCTATGAAATATTTTACTCATGCTACCCCAACACTTTTTAATGCAGGAACGCGGCGCCCCCAACTTAGTTCTTGTTATCTCATTGCCATGGAATCCGATAGTATCCAGGGAATTTATAATACACTTACCGATTGTGCCAAAATTTCGAAATGGGCTGGGGGTATAGGTATGCATATCCATAATATTCGCGGACGAAACAGTCGTATTCGTGGTACAAATGGAAAAAGCAATGGTATTGTGCCGATGTTGAGAGTATTCAATAATACGGCTCGTTACGTGGACCAAGGCGGTGGTCGCCGTCAAGGTAGTTTTGCCATCTACATGGAACCATGGCACAGTGATATTGAAGATTTTCTTGAAATGAAAAAAAATCACGGTGATGAAGAAGCACGCGCCCGAGATCTTTTTTATGCTTTGTGGATACCGGATCTTTTTATGGAAAGGGTAGAGAATGATGAAGAATGGACATTGATGTGCCCTGATACTTGTACAGGTCTTTCTGATTGTTATGGTGAAAAGTTTAATAAATTATATAAATCATATGAAGAGAAAAATATGGGGATAAAGACTGTGAAAGCCCGTGATATATGGTTTAAAATGCTCGATAGTCAAATAGAAACGGGGACACCATATATGCTTTATAAAGATGCGTGTAATAAAAAATCAAACCAAAAAAATCTGGGTACAATAAAAAGTTCTAATCTTTGTACAGAAATTATCGAGTATTCAAGTTCTACGGAGACTTCGGTATGTAATCTCGCCAGCCTCGGGTTGCCTATGTTTGTAACAGACGGCGGCGCATTCGATTATGAAGGATTACATAAAATGACCAAGTTAATAACCGAAAATCTAAATAAAATTATTGATATTAACTTCTATCCTACAGAAAAAACACGGCGCAGTAATTATTTACATCGCCCAATTGGCATCGGTGTGCAGGGATTAGCAGACGTTTTCGCAAAAATGGATATTCCATATCATTCCAATGATGCAAAAGAAATTAACCGCAATATCTTTGAAACCATCTATCACGCAGCAATGGAAAAAAGCTGTGAAATAGCGCGTGACAGAAAAGCGGGAATGATTTATCTTAAGGAAATGCGCGTCTTCTGGGGAGATTCGGATGATGCTGCATCACATTCCCGGTTATATCGTAAGGTGGGACATCCCGAGAAACAAGTTCTCGACGATATCAATAAATGTCTTCATAAGTATAAACCTATACCCAGTGAAATCTATAAATTACCTGATAAATGGGCGGGAGCATATAGTTCATTCGGTGGTTCTCCAACCAGTGAAGGTATATTACAATTTGATATGTGGAATGTAATCCCAAGTGATCGTTATGATTGGGAGGTATTGCGTAATAATATTAAACAACATGGGATACGAAATTCCTTGTTGGTAGCACCTATGCCCACAGCTTCTACAAGCCAAATACTCGGCAACAACGAATGTTTTGAAGCATTTACGAGCAATATATATACGCGCCGGACTTTAGCTGGGGAATTTATCCGTGTTAATAAATATCTCATTGCAGAACTACTGAAACTTAATCTATGGAATGAAGATATTAAAAATAGCATTATTGAACATAAGGGTAGTATTCAACAACTAGAAAATATTCCACAGAAAATTAGAGATAAATATAAGATCGTATGGGAAATTCCTATGAAACACATCATTGAAATGTCGCGGGATCGCGGTGCTTTTATATGCCAAAGCCAAAGTTTGAATTTGTGGCAAAAAAATCCTACATATAAGAGTTTGACGGCAATGCACTTTTTTTCTTGGAAGCAAGGTCTTAAAACAGGGCTTTATTATTTGCGCTCTCGTGCAAAAGCATCGCCGCAGCAATTCACGATTGAACCAACACAAAAGAAGGATATCCCAGAGGAGGTGGGGGATGTTTGCGAAATGTGTTCGGGGTAATGTTTAAGTGATCGAGAGAAATCGGTCTTTGAACGCCGGGTTATCTACGAATATGTCTTTATCATATAACATCTTATAAAAGCAGCGAAAGCAAACAAATACATCAATCAATGAATTATGTAAATTCTGTGGAGTACTATTAAATAATTTTTTATATAATTCAATCAACTTCGGAGGTTTCGTTTCCAATCGCTTTGTCCAACTGTTTAGTCGAGAGATATTGCAAATCATAGCCCCATCCGTCATTGTGCAAACTTCAATACATTTTGTTCTCTTATACATATTAAGAAACCCATTTCGATACATTTCTACACGAGTGATGGTTTTATCAAAATTTAAATTATGTGCCACAATATACTGTGATTTCTGTAAATCTCTCCAAAAATCCTCCAATACCTCTTTGATTGAGATCCCCTTCTCTCGCATGATCTCGTTTGTAATCCCATGAATATTACTGGCTTCTATCGGGATCGAAAGATGATCGTCCAAGCGAACTATATAATCTTTAATGGCACATATCTCTCCTGTTTCCATATTACACGTCAACCAGCTCATTTGTACAATATATGGCCAATTTTCATTGTCTTTTAAACTGGCGCGCCTTTTTTTGGGCAATCCTGTTGTTTCTGTATCGAAAACTAAAGCAATCATTTTAAATATAATAAAAAAGTATTATATTTAATCAATTTTTAAAATTAAAATCTGGTAGCGTACAATAAAAAGGGTATTTTGTTTTATAAAGATGGGTTTCTCTCAACACGAGAGAAAGTGTATTGTTAGGATTAAAGCCCTGTAGCACTACCCGGAATCCTGTAGCTCCTTGTGCCGCATCTTTAGGCAGCTGAGGCGTTATGAATGTGTCGAGCACTTTAATGAATGGATTATCTATTAGAGAGAGACCATTAATAATATTTTCTATTTTTTGTGTCCTCAAACCTCTTACTGTTTGAATAATCATAAATGTCTTCCCTGCATAAATAGGACAGTCAAACCAATGTGAGACAATAAATTGCCCCATTATATTTTTTTTCGTAGTTGTTGTTAAAAACCGATGATATACAGCTTTCCATCTCATCGCATCATCGCACCAATGTACGAATACATAATCACAGATATTGAGTGGTGGTGGATCCAAATACATTGGGAGTTTCATATACTATGACCGAGAGAAACTAAATCAATTTTTCTATGATTACTTTTTGAAAAAAGGTCTATACACCTTGCGATACCCCTCAGCCGTCCGGTATTTAGATTGAGCAAATTCCTCCAATGTGTTAAATGTACTCTTTTCAAAACGTAAGATAGCCCCATCTAAGGTTATCGACGGATTCTGACATTTATATAAATGAAAAACACTTTTAGTTAGTTGCTTTTCATCTATTTTATAGCCCGTTAGTTCGTACGCTGTAATGAACATTATATATATATATATATTACTGCCTTCAATATTTTTTACAAATACCGAAGCTTTTTCGGTGCCATTGTGTTATTCCGTGCGCTTGTATCCCTTTTCGGTGCGCTTCAGTTCCATATCCCTTATTCTTGCGCAAATTATAAAATTCCTCTAAATTTTCATACTTGTCACACAATTCCTCGATATATTTATCTCTCGATACCTTCGCCAGTATCGACGCTGCCGCTATAGGTGTATACTTATCATCACCCCCCACAATGCATTTATATGGGATAAGTTTATGATTGCGAAAATATGTGTCAAAATGATCCCCATCTACCAATATGTGTTGGGGAACGACATTTAGTTGGTTAAGTGCCTCGTGCATACCCTGCTGCGTAGCCCGAAAAATATTTATTGAGTCTATTCTATCCTCGTCGACAAAAGATACCGCGAAATCAATCGCGTTCTCTCGAATATAATCATATGCAATAAGACGTTTTCTCTCTGATATCTTTTTACTATCCCGCATTAGAGAGTGGTCAAATGAGCGATCCTGTGGCAGAATTGCAGCTGCAACATATACCCGCCCAAATAAAGGACCCCGACCAGCTTCGTCAATTCCAGCTTCCACCATATTTTGAATATAATGCGATTTCAAAGACATATGTATTATGTGTTTGAAAGTATTTAAATTAAATTAGAAGATACTTGGATAGGATTAAGAGAAAGTTTAATATTTTGAAACCTAAGCATTTTCTTTTGTGTAGAGAGGGGTGCGTATAGGTGTGAAAATGCTTTCTCTCGTTCTCTCATACTTGTTGTAAGATTGGCTACCTTGATTAGGGTGTTGTTTTGTCGTATAACATTTTTTTCTTCACAATATGTTTTCCATCCCGAAAAATATTTTAATAATAGCATCTTTTCATATAAATTTATTTTTTTTAGATAATACATTTTAGGAGATTTTTTTTTGAATGAATTAATTGTTTGAATACCATTAACTATATCTGGTTTATGAAAAGATATTTTATTAAATTTGGAATTAAATAAATTGGCAATCGTTTGAGGAATATTGGGCGATTGTTCCAGCATTTTATCAAATTCAAGGCGTTTCATAGTGATAAAATCATTGGGTGGGCTTCGGTGTTCAGGATCCATGCTTAATTCACAACTTATCTCTCGAAAGAACGAGAGAAACCGCAAACTTGAAATTTTATGTTTTTCGCTTTGTTCCTTAAAGGTAAACATTTCTTGGAAATTAGTCAATAACCCGGCGATAATCCCGCAAATCCCGATTAACCCCTTAATGGCTGTATGTTTACCAATATCATCTGTAAGGAGAGTTGTTGTTCCTGCTATATATCCAAAAATAGATGCTGGTATGGATATGTATAGATTTCTATGTTTAAAATAATTTACACTCCGAGTATGTAGCCAAGCGTATCCAGATGCCTTTTCTGCCCAAATAACTAACAATTGTTCTTGTTGATATGTCCAATTTATTTGTCTATCCATAAATACTTGAAAGTTTTTTTTTCACACAATAGAATATACTATGAAACTTAATATATTTTTGGTTTTATTGGCGTTATTGCTTCTCTCTTGTTTAGGATCTAATATACAAGAAGGTTTTGGAATTGGTCAGGGAATAGCTAATT
>Ga0209403_10004883_pt1 | contig 14321 bp, 13 predicted proteins | sample ArcticOcean_MG_C_8_FD_187440 | JGI IMG/M metagenome (GOLD analysis project Ga0209403, IMG submission 187440) | Marine microbial communities from western Arctic Ocean - ArcticOcean_MG_CB11_86 (SPAdes) (version 2) | ecosystem: Environmental > Aquatic > Marine > Oceanic | place: Arctic Ocean... | reverse complement strand
CTGGAACTGCCTTATGAAAAACGAGAAGCCCGGCGGCCACGGCGACCGCTCGGTGGCCGTCGGCGTCATCGACATGGCCGTCTGGGACGCGGTGGCTAAGATCGCGGGTGTACCGCTATGGCGCTTTCTCGCCGACCGCTACCGGGGGGGCGAGGCCGAGGAGAAAGTCGCCGTCTACGCGGCGGGGGGCTACTACTATCCGGGAAAAGATAATGAGGCGCTCAAGCGCGAGATGAGGAGCTACCTCGACCGGGGCTACACTCAAGTGAAGATGAAAATTGGGGGGGCCACTCTGGCCGATGACCTCGGGCGCATCGAGGCCGTGCTCTCGGTGGTCGGAGAGGGGAAAAACCTCGCCGTCGATGCCAATGGAAAATTCGACTTAAAAACGGCGATTGCCTACGCCGAGGCGCTCACCCCCTACGGTCTAAAATGGTACGAGGAGGCAGGCGACCCCCTCGACTATGAGCTTCAGGCAGCACTTGCGAATCATTACGAGGGCCCGATGGCCACCGGGGAGAACCTTTTCTCCACCCTGGACGCCCGAAACCTCATCCGCCACGGAGGAATGCGCCCGGACAAGGATACCCTCCAGTTCGACTGCGCGCTCAGCTACGGCCTCGTCGAATACCTCCGTACCCTCGATATGCTCGAGGAATATGGCTGGTCACGCCGCTCGTGCATCCCCCACGGGGGGCACCAGATGTGCCTCAACATCGCGGCCGGCCTTGGCCTTGGCGGCAACGAGTCCTATCCCGATGTGTTCAAGCCCTTCAACGGCTTCGCCGACGACGTGGCCGTCGAGAACGGCTACGTCGGATTTCCCGACATCCCAGGCATCGGCCTCGAGGCCAAGAACGAGCCGTATCGAATCATGAAAGATCTTGCGGGGATTTGAGGGTTTCTTATGAGAACACCGATACAATATTGATTTGAAGGAGAAGCGCGGAACTTTCGATATGAACGCTAGTACGGAAGGGGCGCATGACCAGGATTCGCGAGCAACCGATTTTCATCTACCACCAGAGCTGCGACTACCCGGTCGAGCAGATGCATTACGGTGTCACCCTGGCGGCCATTTGCTCGCATCTCGACACCCTGAAAGAGTTGAACCTCGAAGGGATTCCGCTGGAGAAGATGCTGGCCCAGATTAAAAGAAATGCCCCTTTCTCCCCCCGCGCGGTTACGTTCACCTTTGACGGCGGCTTTCGGGACGCTTACGACAATGTGTTTCCAAACCTCAACGAGCGCGGGGTCAAGGCCGCGATTTCATCCCTATTGACTACGTGGGGAAATCGCACGGCCTTTATCGCGCGGATCTTCCCTGCATGGACTGAGACCAGACAAAAAAGCTCCAAGAGTCGGGGATGACAATCGGATCGCTGGGCATGCGCGGGCTCCAATTGGACGAGATGAAAGAGGCCGAGTGGCGCGAGGACGCCCGCATCGCGCGCCAGATACTTGAGGACAAGCTAGGTGCCCCCAACTCACCACCATGCCTACCGCGAGACGTTCCCGAACCGGCGGCTCCGAAAATGGTTCATCAATGAGGGCTTCGAGGCTGTCTTGACGATGTGCCCGACCCTCCGGCGGCCGGACCTCTACCGCCTCGGGCGAATACAGGTGGACGATGAGCCCCCAAACGTCTTTCAGACCAAGGCATCGAATCTATATCTGTTCTTTAAAGACAAGCGCACCTGGCGGCTCATCCACCGCTTCAAGATGGACCGCCTCATGCACTGGGTTTATGAGAAGTTCGAGAGATAAATCCTTCGCCCCCCCCCTACTTCGGCTTGCAGGCAAACGGCCAGACAACCTTTGTGCCCTCGGGAACGATCTTTCCGGCGGTGGTCTTGTAGGCGAATTTCACGGTTTTTTGCGCGGCGGGAAGCGCTTTTAATTCCGAGGATTTGAGCCCCCCCCTTGTAGAGCGCCAGCGGGTCGAGCCACTCCCCCTTGACCGGAATGAATATCCGCTTTGCCTTGTACTCGCTCGACGGGCTGAAAAAAGCGCTGAGGTGAAGGTGCGAGTACCCGAATGGGCCGTAGTAGCCGCCCGTGGTGCCGGTGGTGCCCGCGCGGGCGATGACCTCGCCCATCTTGACCCGCTGGCCGATTTCAATGTCGGGCTTCTCGCGCAGGTGCTTATACTCGGTGTAAGTCCAGGCCGAAAGGCCGGTATCCTCGGGGGAGTGCTGAAGAAATATCCCGATGCCGCCGATGCCCCGGCCCTCTTTTTTATGAATGACTCTTCCATCGGCGACAGCGAAGATCGGGGTTCCCTCCGGCGCGGGAATGTCCATCCCGCCATGGTAGCCACCGTAGAATTTATCGCTGCGAAAGCTCCCGTCCCCCCGGGTATCGGAGCCGAACGGTGAATTCATGACCAGGCACTTGAGGTCCACTGGATAGACGGCCTTTAGGCCCGTTGCGATGAAACCCTTCCCCCGCATGTGATCGAGGTTCGACCTGACGGGGGAGAAAGCGCCGATGACTTCGGGGCTGGGCCGCTGCCCGCCGGAGCCGCCCGGCCCTCCGCCGCCCCTTTTCTGCATTCCGCCACCAAACCTGCCTTTCATGCCGCCGCCACCCCCTCTTCGGCCCATCTGGGAGTCCACGCGTTCCGGCGCGGCAAGGCCGATGGCAGCGATGAGCAAGACAATCAGCGATAGCCGCTTCATGGGCCTCCCCCTCGTTCATCCGCTTTCCTGACGAAACATTATCGTCAATTCTCCGGGCGGGCACAATGAACCTCTCCCCTGCCCCCCCTTGCGTCCGGCCACGCTCTGTAGGAAAACTAGGTTGCCCTTGGGGGCATTCACACCAATCTCATGATCGGAGAAAATGACTTGGCCGGGCAAACTGCGGTACAGAAGATTATCGCCCGCGCGAGCGGCCTTGTTCCATACCTCCGCGAACAACACTTAAACAAATAGGAAAAATTTTAATGCGGGATGTCATTGTAGTCGGCGGCGGAATAATGGGCCTGATGACGGCCCGCGAGTTGGCCCGCGCGGGCCGAAGTGTTCTTCTTCTCGACAAGGCGCAGCCCGGTACGGGAGCGACCTGGTCCTCGGCAGGCATTATTTCGCCCCACGGCTCAAGCGGCGCCGCCGATCTGGCCGGTGAGGCGGGGGTGCGTCTCCGCCTTCCTTCTTATGAGATGTGGCTCGATCTGCCGGATGCCCTTATCGAGGAAAGTGGCATGGACCCCGAATTTCGACTTACGGGAGTCCTCCTCCTCGCCATCAATGACGAAGAGAAACAGGTTGTTCTCGATAAAGCCAAGACACGCCAATGGGGCGATACAGAATGGATCGAGCCCAAAGATCTTTCCGGCGAGGAGCCCGCACTTTCGGAAAAACTCGTGGGGGCCCTTTTGGTCAAAGGTGGAAACGTCGACGTACGCCGCCTTGGAGCCTCCCTTGAAATTGCCTGCCGTCGCGCAGGGGTCGAGATAAGAGCCGGTGTTCTCACCCAGGAAATAGTTTGCGATAAAAATTACGTTCGCGGCGTAAAAACATCAGAGGGAAATTTTGAAGCTCCGCTCGTCGTAATTTGTGCCGGTGTCGGTAGTGCCAGCATTCTCGGCGCCAAACCCGCACCGCCCGTCACCCCGCAGCGGGGGCAACTCGTAGCATTAGATGCGAGGGAAATCGGGATTCGCCGAGTGCTTATGAATGTAAGCGACCCTTACTTTGTCCCGCGCTCGGACGGAAAACTTATCATAGGTGCCACTCGTGAATTCGCGGGAGAAGACCCTCGTCTCACCGCCGGCGGAATCTCTCTCCTCTTGGGGGGCGCCATCGAAATGATTCCCGCCCTCGAAAAAGCCCCAATTCTTGAAACATGGACGGGCTTCAGGCCCCTTTCCTCGGACCACCTCCCTCTTATCGGCGAGGGCCACATTCCCGGTCTTTTCTTCTGTACTGGCCACGGACCGACGGGCATCACACCAGCCCCGTTGAGCGCGGCTCTCGTCACATCAGCTATCACAGGCGCGGAATCGTCAATCGATCTAGCTCCCTACGATCCAAGACGATTCGCTTGATGGCTCCATATCATTCGGGAGGATTTCGATGAAAGAAGTCATGCTGGCGCGCGGCGCACTTAGGCTCGCAGAGGTGAACGGACGGGGAAAGGTGGGTGAGAGCGTTCTCGTAATCACCGATTGCAACACGACCACTCTTGCCGAGCGCGTTGCCCGTGCGGCAGCTTCGCTGGGAGGCGATGTCGTCACTCTTATCATGCCGCGAGAAAAATTCACGGCGAAGAGCCGCCCCCGGCCATCGCCGCCGCGATACGTGAGGCGACCTGATTTTCATTCCGGTTTCGATCTCCATCACGCACACACGCGCCGTGAAAGACGCGCTCGCCTCTGGGGCCCGGATTCTGGCCATGAGCGACTGGTCGGATGAGATGTTCATCAGCCCCGCGCTGCTTGAAACGGATTTTCACGCCCAGGCCGAAGCCTGCCGGAGACTCGGCGCGCCTTCACTGAGGGGGTGTATATTCATCTCACCTCGCCGAGCGGAACAGACCTTCATTTCGAGGGTGGAGGGCGCAAAGCCAACGTGACGACAAACATACCCGATCCCGGCGAGATGTCGCCTGTTCCCACCATTGAGGGAAACGTCCTTGCCCATAGAAGGCTCGGCGGAAGGCACCCTCATCGTGGACACATCCATCTCCTATCTGGGTATTGGCTCTCTAAAAGAGCCCTTCACCTGCACGATTGAAAAAGGGTTTATCACGAACATTTCCGGCGGCGGCGAGCAGGTGAAAATCCTTCAAGACGCCATCACCGTGCACGATGACCCGAACTGCTGGAACATCACCGAACTCGGAGTGGGACTGAACCCCAGCGCCAGTATGGCGGGGAGGATACTAGAGGACGGGGGGTGCTCAACACAATACATATCGGCATCGGCACGGCCTCATGCTCGGCGGAACGCTCAAGGCGGCTACCCACCACGATCTCATCATGTGGGACTCGGTCATCGAAATCGATAGGGAGATAGTCTGGCGCAGTCTCGATATTCTCGTTTAACCGAGAGAATGCCCAATGAAGGCTACAGTTACTCAGAAGATCATCATCAGCCGCAATTAGTACACGGGCGTCAGTCCTTGCTCATATGCCTCGTCGGTGCCCCGCACGGCGGAGAAAAAGACATCCTGAAGCTGGCGCGTAAGCGGGCCCGGCTCGCCATTTCCAACGGCGATGCGGTCCACTGACACGATAGGCGTGACCTCCTCGGCCGAGCCGCACATGATCGCTTCATCGGCGATATAAAGCTCAGTCCTATCAAGAGGGCGCTCGGTGACGGGATTGCCGATGTACTTGGCGTACATTTCCAGAATGCACGTTCTCGTAATGCTCTCCAAAATACTATCCGTCACCGGCGGCGCGATAAGCTCACCGTCGCGTATCGCCAGAATGCATGCCGCAGTCGCCTCGGCAACCTTGCCGTCCCGGTTAAGCATGATGGCATCGTCGTAGCCGTTCACGCGGGCTTCAACGCCAGCGAAACGGCTGTTCTGGTAGTTGGCTGCAGCCTTAACGCGCGGCGGGATACTGTCATCCGAGATGCGCCGCCAACTGCTCACCCCGAGGTTGACGCCGTGTTGAAGGCGCTCGGGCGCTTTTTTCAGCCCGCCCGAGATGAACATCCCGGCTTCGACCTCATCGGGACCGTAGCCCTTCATATCAAAACGTCCGGCATCATCGAGATAGACATAGAGGCGGCAGTGCATGTCCTCCCTGAAATCGTTGGCGCGAATCCAATCTACGACAGCCTGCCGAATCTCCTCCCGGCTGTACGGCGATTCGATGCGCATCACCTTCATGCTGTCGAAAAGACGATCAATGTGAGGATCAAGCATCCAAACGAAAAGGTTGTCTCTCTCCGGCCCCCAGTAGGCGCGCAGGCCTTCATATACGCTCCCGCCCCGGAGTACCGCCTGGGAGAAAACGCTGATTTTCGCCTCCTCGGGCGGAACGATCTCTCCATCCAGCCAAACTTTGTTCTGTGGGTATTTCGGCATTTCGTACATTCTCCTGAAATTACGCACTCTTACGCGAACGAGGTGTCCGAGAAATATCGAAAATCGTTTTTTACGGGACCATTTACATGGAACACTAGGAATCCACGAGGCCCCTGTCAAGGAAGGAGCCGCGCCCAGCATGAAACCCGAAGAAAGGGCGACGGAGGACCCCAACCATGAAAAACGCATCCCCCCGGGGAGGACAGCCGGAATCGTACCCAGGGCAGCCGCACCGGCGGTAAGGGTGGAGTGAAAAGCACGACCAAGATAGGATCATGGGCATACATCAACCCGGTATCCCTCAAAAAAAACTAATGGGCGACGGCAAGTCAATCCCTTACTTCATAACGAATCGCCGCCCGGGCGGAGCGGAAACTCGGCGGGCCGGTGGCTTGACTGACTTCCGGCGAGAGGCTACATTCGCCGCGAGTTGAAGGTGGCCTCGCCGTTTCGGCTATATGTGGCCCCATCGTCTAGTGGTTAGGACACAGGCCTCTCAAGCCTGGAACGCGGGTTCAAATCCCGCTGGGGTCACCAGAGACCTCCCCCACCATCCCCTGTTTAGACACTCAAATCACGCCGTATCCCTTTTACTTGTTTCCATATGGGCCCTTCGGGGTGGCACTCTATCTTTGGGGTAAGTTTGTACCCATATAGACCCGTAAATCTCCGGGCAATATATAGCTAAATGTGTGGCCCGATTTGGGGGCAATCGGGGGTGAAGTGGTAGAGGACGGGGACGGCCCTTTACATAAGCGACTCATCGCTTCCCCTCAGTTTTCATGGGATAATGCATTCCTCGCTCCCCTTCATTGCGGTGGACCACTTGCTCGAACTTCTGGACCCCAATGTATCAGCACTTATTGCGGCCTTTTTCGTCGCCTCGGCTCGCGCGTTTTACCGAGGCGCATTGAATTCCCTGAGCCCGGCCGCGACCACGTTAATGTCCCTTCTCGTAACCGTCATTTTTGCATGGGGCTACTACTTCCTGACTGAAAGAGTAGAAAGCTGGCCGCCTAGGGGAATTTTGTGGTTCGCAGCCGTGGGGATTACGAGCACCCTGATCGCCCGCTACGTAAGTTTCATTTCAATCAATCTTGTTGGCCTGGCTAGGGGCTCCATTCTCGTCCAAACCAGCCTCATCTGGTCCGGGGCGATGGCTGTGTTCCTTCTGGGAGAGGAAATCACTTGGGGAGTGGGATTCGGCACCTTGTTCATCATGTTCGGCTCCATACTCCTGGTTGCAGAAGGCGGCGAGGTTCGAAAAACCATCCCCTATCACTACTACCTGGCTCCCATCTCCGTGGCTTTGTTCCTGGCACTTGCCCATTATTTCTTGAAATTAGGGTTTTTCTGGCTTCCGTCGGCCTCGGCGGGAATTGTTATTTCCTCATCAACGGCACTGATGGTCCTTCTCGCCATCCTTCCCTTCACGAAAGAGGGCATACCACGCACCTGGGAGTTCCGCCCAACACTTATTGTTGTTCTGGGGGGGCTTGCAAACGCCCTCGCTGCAGTATTTTTCCTGGCCGCCATCAAAAACGGAAAGCTCGTCGAGGTGATCCCGATGAACCGCCTCTCGGTGCTCATTATTATCTTTTTTTCGTGGTTTTTTTTCCGAAAACAAGAGGCCATCTCATGGCGGGTGGTTGCGGGTGGTGTTCTCTCGGTTATGGGCGCCTGGATTATCTTCGCGCTATGAGGAAGATAGCTAGGAATGGAGGAGGCCAGCAGGAAAATGGTCGGCCTGGGGAGTGCTGGCGGCAAGATAGCCTGGCCGCACATGAGTGCAACATGCCGCTCATAGGCGGCAGGCCGCGCGCATCCAGACTAATCAGCGGACAATTAGCCCGTTATATTTATTTTGCGCACCGCACAATCCGGTGATTATACTTTAGGGAAATAACATATCTATTTTTTCATTCATGGAAACAATCATAGTCCGTTTAATTTACTTTAGGAGCGCTCAAACTCGATATCCCGCGCCAGAACAAGGAAGCACCGCGTCGTACCCCTAATCCAGAACTAGGAGCACTCATCCAGACCCTGATCAAGAACGCCACCATCATATCAATGGACCCAGCCCTGGGAGACTTCGCCCCCGGCGACATCCTCATCGAGGACGCGCTCATCGCCCGCGTCGGCCCCGGTCTCGACCCCCCCCCCGGCGCAGAGGTCATTGAGGCCCGGAACATGATCGCCATTCCGGGCCTCATCAACGCCCACCTCCACACCTGGGAGACCGCCCTTCGCGGCATCGGGGGCGACTGGGCGGGCCGCGAATACTTCCGGATCGTCCATGCCGGCCTCGCCCCGATCTACACCCCTGAGGACACCTACCTGGGCAACCTGGCGGGGGCGCTATCTCAACTCGACGCCGGCGCCACCACCCTGTTCGACTGGTGCCACAACAACGCCACGCCCGCGCACTCGGACGCTGCGGTCGACGCCCTCTTTGAGTCCGGCATGCGCGCCCTGTTCGGGCACGGAACCGTCAAGCCCGATCCCAAGGAGGGTGAGCCACACTATTCCCAAATCCCCCATCCCGCCGCCGAGATTCGCCGCCTCCGCACAGGCCGCCTCTCCAGCGACGACGCGCTTGTAACCCTCGCCATGGCGATCCTCGGCTCCGACTATTCAACCCTCGAAATCACCCTCCACGACTTTCGCCTCGCGCGCGAATGGGGCCTTCTCTCCAGCGCCCACATCTGGGGCGACGCCGCCCGCCTCGTCCCCGACGGCTACGCTCACCTGAAAAAAGAAGGCCTGCTCGGGCCCGACCACAACATCGTCCACGGCAACTACCTGACGGACGACGAGCTGGCCCTCATCATCGATTCGGGCGTCTCCGTCACGGCAACCCCCCCGGTCGAGATGCAAAAGCACCCCGCCGAATCCCTATGCGGCCGGGTGCTTGCCCTCGGCGGAAAACCCTCTATCGGCGCCGACATCGAAATCTACACCGCCGGCGACATGTTCCACGTCATGCGCTTCTCGCTTCAGAGCCAGCGCATTTTCGACAACGTGCGTTTTGACGTTGACGGCACAGAGGGAGAAAAAACCATCCTACTCGCTCGCGAGGCGCTCGCCTGGGCTACCATCAACAACGCCCGCGCCCTTGGGCTAGAGGCCCGCATCGGCTCGATCACCCCCGGCAAGCAGGCCGACATTGTTTTGTTGCGCACAGATAGCCTCAACATGATGCCCGTGAACGACCCCGTTCAGGCCGTTGTATTCCATGCCGGACGCGAAAATGTGGATACGGTTTTTGTGGCGGGGAAAAAAATGAAAGAAAATGGAAAGCTCATTCGGTCGGGCGAGGTGCTATCGCGCTTGAGGGAGCGCCTTGCGGCCTCGGCGGAAAGGCTACTCAACAAAAAATCCGGCTAGGACGCCTAATACACCTTCGGCAGCGTCACGCGCGGCGCCGGTTTCGGCTTTAATATCGCCTCACCACCTCGAGAAGGCTAAAGGGTTTGAGGACAAAATCGCTGGCCCCCGTTTCGATATATTCCATGATAATACCAATCGATGTTTTCGAGATCAAAATATTTCTTCAAATCAAATTGAGAATATGCTTTCCGTTCACAGACATGATCACATCTTGAACAAAGCGCCGGAGCTCGGAGCCCAGCAAGTGGCGCAACGCCTCATCGTGAACAGCTACCAGAATATCAGCCAAGACCCTGTCACCTTACAATTCCTAGAAAGAGAAGAAAAAACAACCCGCCTTTTAAGCCAGTACGTCCACGACATTGCCCGTTAAAGCCTCGGGAGACGCCGAAAGTGCAGGCTCTGGTTCCGACTCAGGCGAGGCACGGGTGCGGCCTCAAGCACCGTCGAGCCACTTTCCTTCGGTGGCGAGCTGGGCGCTGCGACTGGCGCCGTGCCAGTGTTCGAAATAGATGCGATATCAGTTACAATAGACATATTGACTTATATCAAATAAATTATTTTCATGTCAGATAATCCTGATATAGATGTTGAGCCCTTTTCCAAAAGGTCACGTTCTATTCATTGCATTGTTTTAAATAGATAAAATTTCACGTTACTATTGAATGGGCATGACAATGCGTAAAAAAATACTGATCTCCCGTATATTGAGAAACGGAGAGCAATGAAAATTCGACAAAGGTCCACCATTTTTATTATATAGCCTGAGGTGCTCCTTCATGTTAGTGTTCTAACGTTTTTGGCCGCTCCACTGACAAGTGCGTATTTCCATGGCGGGAAATTTCAGCCTTCTGGAGTCATCGATTGAGAAATAAACGACTGGACTTGCGCGGGCTCTTTTCTCTCGCGGCGCGTCTGATGATTCCCCTTGTCCTGGTTGCGGCGCTGGCCGTTGTTTCCACATCTCCAGTTTCGGCCCAGGAAAAAGAAGACCAATCCAAAGAAGAGACAATTGATCCCATCGAGCCGTTCAACCGGACGATATTTGAAGTCAATCTCTTTCTGGACAAACTTATCGGCCGCCCCCTGGCGGAGTTATACCAGGCGATATTGCCTTTCGAGGCGCGCGATTCGATCCGGAATTTTATCCGCAATCTTTCTTCCCCCGTCATCCTGGCGAATGATCTACTCCAGGGCGAGGGAGAGCGGGCCGGCGACACCACCATGCGTTTTTTAATTAACTCCACCCTCGGGGTCGGCGGCCTGTTCGACACCGCCTACGACATGGGCTTCAAATATCACAGCGAGGACTTCGGCCAGACGCTTGCCGTCGCCGGGGTTGGAGAGGGGCCCTATCTGGTGCTCCCCATTTTCGGGCCATCGAACTTCCGCGATGCCGCAGGTAAGGCAGTTGACTCCTTCATCAACCCACTGACCTATATCGCCGCCCACAACGATGCGGAGATATGGTTTTACGGAATGCGCGGAACCGAAGCAGTGGACTTTCGCGCCCGCAACATCAAGACACTCGAACAACTGGAAAAAGATTCGTTTGATCACTACACCCTGATCCGGAGCATCTACCGGCAGCATCGCAAAAACGAAATCCTAAACGGCCGCAAAGGCAAGTAGCGACTTCGGACCAATCCTTTCCAGAGCGCCAGCCTCACATTCCCTCAGACCCACCAAGCAATTCATTTAATCTTCCGTTCTCCCTATAAAAGAACAGATGAACAGTTACGCCCGGATGCGCTAGAATCCCCCACCGGTTAACCACGCTCCAGGGAGACACTCATGGCAAATAAAGACCACCTCGACATTTCGAAAAAGGGCGTCCCTGTCTTTAATGAATGGCGGAATGAGAATTCAAGAATTAAACCTGACCTCAGCGGGGCAAACCTCGCCCGGGCAAACCTCTTTGAAGCGGAACGCATCAGGGCGAACCTCATCGGAGTGAGACTCAATCGAAGGGCACGGAATATTCCCCTCTGCCACCGAAAAGACTTCGCCAAAAAACACTTTATAAATCGGTCTGGGAGTGGTACAAATCAGTGACCGGGCCGGTTTTTCGACATCCCGGCCTAACTCCATAATCCTGAATACTGTCTGATCTGCCGGTCATATCTTATATGCCGGGGCCGACGTGGATAGAGTCGAATTCATTCCGTCATGGGGAATACAAGTCATGAGCATTCATCTTATCGAGCGCAAAAACCGGGTGTCGGAGCTTCTTTTCGAGATCGAGGCGATTCACTGCAACCTGGAGCACCCTTTTATTTTCACCTCGGGTTGGGCCAGCCCGGTTTATGTGGATTGCCGGAAAATAATTTCCTCCCCGCGTCAGCGCCGCGAAATCATGCAAATCGCCGCCGAGGAAATTGATACGAACATCGGACGGGACGCGTTCGATACTATCGCGGGCGGGGAAACGGCGGGCATTCCGTTCGCCGCCTGGCTCTCGGATTATTATTACGAACCGATGATTTACGTTCGCAAGGAAGAAAAGGGATTCGGGCGCAAGAGCCAGATTGAGGGAGATCTCGAAGAGGGGCAGCGAGTACTTCTGGTGGAAGATCTGGCCACGGACGGAAAAAGCAAGGTGAATTTCTGCAACGCCATCCGGGAGGCCGGGGCGATTGTGGAGCACTGTATCGTCGTTTTTTTCTACGGGGTGTTTCCCACCGCGGAAAAAATAATCGACGACGCCGGTATCACCCTGCACGGGCTGGCCGACTGGCGCTCTAATCTCGAGGTGGGCACCGCCAAGGGGTATTTCACCGCAGCGCAATCGACCGAGATTAAAAATTTCCTCGACGAGCCGGAAATCTGGTCAAAGGCGCACGGCGGCATTTAAACCACTGCTAGAGAAAATCCTTTACATTCACTGTCTTAGCGGCGCGCGAGCTTTCCGCCGCGGCGTATACGACGGCGAGATCCTCGTAGGCCACGCGCCCGTCCACCTCGGGATTGCGATCCTCGCGCACGCAGGTGGCAAAATCCTCCAGGGCGTCCCTGAACATGTCCCCTTCCGGCATATCTAGAACGGTTTTCTCGCCCAGCGGCTCGCGGTCGATGTGGAGCCGGATGGGCTCAAGGGCCTTGGAGGGATCGCGCCATTGCTGGCCCGTGATGCGGAAATGCGCGACGGCCTTTGTTCCGTGAACGTTCATATGGAACGCCCAGGGGCAGGCCCACCCTCCGCCGGTGTAGGAGAGGACGCCGTTTTCGTGCTCCATGATGATCATTGCGGAGTCCTCGACATCGGCGGTGGCGAAGGTTCTCTTCATTTTCGCGGTGACGTTTTTGATGGGGCCATAGAGATAGCGGAAGGTGTCGATGTGGTGAATGGATAGCTGGATGACAACACCGGTCGGGTTGAGCTCGGCGCTCGACCGCCACATGTCGGAATTGAGCTCAAGCCCACGCTCGGTACAAAAGTTACTCTCACTCATGGAGATATCGCCAAGCTCGCCCGAGTCGATCAATTCCTTGAGGCGGCGGGAGACGGCCAGACGGCGCGCGCTGTGGCCAATGGCCAGGCGGGTTCCGGCCTTCTCAACCGCATTGACGATTTTTTTGGCATGCTCGAGATTGTGCGCGATAGGTTTTTCACAGTAGACGTGCTTGCCCGCCGCCGCGATGGCCTCGATGTGCTCCATATGATTATAGTTCGGCGTCGTGACGATAACGGCCTCGACTTCATCGTCATTCAAAAGAGCCTCAAAGCTATCGGCCTCGCGCGTTCCATAGCGCTCCATGAAATTCGCTCTTTTCTCGACCGTGCGGCTGAAGCAGGAGACCAGCTTGATTTTTTCGCCGCGCAGCGTGGCATCGGCCAACACGTTCGCCCAGCGTCCCAGGCCCATTGAAGCGACGCGCACAGGTTCAAAAGACATGAAGTACTCCTAGAATAGTTTAATCCGGAATTATGCGGCAACTGAGGCTCCTCCCTGATTTTGCACCGAGCGCCCACATTTCGGTCATATTTCTCAAATGGAGTTCATTAAGTTTAGCAGGTACCGCCATATGAGGCACCTCCTCTTTTCGAAATTCCAACGGGAAGGCGGCTTTCCCCTTTCCGGGGCGCAATGATCCCTTCTCCTCCAGGCCCAACACCACTTGCAGCCCCGCATCAGCCAAAGCCGAACACAGCCCGGTAGTAATGGGCCAGCGGGAAAGCAGAGGCCACGTGAATGTGCCACCTTTTGGCGTGATAGGAGACCCTGGCCCCGACCTTGATGAGCCGTTTGGTCAGCCACTCGATGGAGCGCCTGACCTCCTCGCCTTTGATGTATAATTGCCGGAGCATATGAAGCAGGTTGTAGGCCAAGGCCCCCATCTTGAGGCGGGCCTGATTGGCTTCAAAGCGGTGGCAGCTAGTCTTGTCCCAGCGAAGGGAGTTCTTCCCCTCCTTGATCCGGTTCTCAACATCACCCCTACCATTGTAGGTCTTCACCACCTTCGCACCGTGGAGTCTGGAGTTGGTCACGATGAAATTGATTTCAGGAAATATCTCTCCCTGGGGCCATTCCAGCTTGCAGACCACCCGGCGGGGCCTCGTCCAGCTCTTGGCACGGTAGCGAAAATCGAGAACCTTGACTTGAGGCCCCCACTTGGGCTGGCGCCCCACTGGCCGTGCGAGATGGGGATCAACGAGTCTCTCCAAGTTCTGATTCTTGGGCAGTCTGATGAAGTAGGTGATCTGCCTCTCTTCGCAGTACTCGTAGATGTCCTGATTGGAAAAGGCGGAGTCGCCGCGAAGTGACCTGCCCCCAATAGTAGTACCACTAGCTACGAGAGTTTTGGAACCATGGACGACGGGCGAAGCGGAGCGAAGCCCGGAGGCCATGGTTCTTTCGTCTCGGGTGCTGGGGGTTTGTAGC
>Ga0209403_10004875_pt1 | contig 14332 bp, 14 predicted proteins | sample ArcticOcean_MG_C_8_FD_187440 | JGI IMG/M metagenome (GOLD analysis project Ga0209403, IMG submission 187440) | Marine microbial communities from western Arctic Ocean - ArcticOcean_MG_CB11_86 (SPAdes) (version 2) | ecosystem: Environmental > Aquatic > Marine > Oceanic | place: Arctic Ocean... | reverse complement strand
CGCCTTATGGCGCCTATCCGGTGGGCGACGGCGGGCGCATTGTTATTGCCATCCAGAATGAGCGCGAATGGGCGCGCTTCTGTGCGCAGGTGCTGGGTGATGCCGTTCTGGCCGAAGATTCACGCTTTTGCAGCAATGCGCTGCGGGTTACCAATCGGGGCGAGATGGATGCCCTGATCGCGGCCTGTTTTGCCGGCCATGATGCGGAATCCCTGGGCGCGCTATTGCTCCGGGCCGGCATTGCCTTTGGCCGCTTCAATGAGGTGGCGGATTTGGCAGAGCATGACCAGTTGCGGCGTGTTTCTGTGGATAGCCCGAGTGGTCCGGTGGAGATCGTCGCACCGCCGGCGCGCTTTGCCAGCAGCGCTGACGATTTCGGCCCGGTGCCGGCGCTCGGTGAACATAGCGATGCCATTCGCGCCGAGTTCACAGCAGCTAAATAAATTAAAGGGGCGCAACATGGGCGAAGATATATCGAGTTTTAACGAATGGGTGGGAACATCGCGCGAGCAGCATGCTCGCATCGATGGCGCCCCGCTCGCCGGCATGAGCGCTGCCCTTGATCGGGATGACCCTGCGCCCAAGAACGGCGATCCACTGCCGCCGTGCTGGCACTGGATGTATTTCCGCGATACCACGCGCCAATCCGAGCTTGGCATTGATGGTCACCCCAATCGCGGCGGTTTGATGCCGCCCATTCCGTTGCCGCGCCGCATGTGGGCGGGTAGCCGGATAAGCTTTCATGCGCCTTTGAGAGTTGGCGAGGCGGCGTGCAAGCGCTCCGAAATCGAGAGCATCACGCCCAAGAGCGGCAAAAGCGGCGCGCTGGTTTTTCTCAATATCCGCCACACGGTGTTAAACGCGGCGGATGAAGTGGCAATCGAGGAAGAGCAGAATATTGTCTACCGCGCGGCAGCCAAGCCAGGTGATGTTGCGCCGGCACCGCGCCCGGCGCCGCAAGAGGCGCCCTGGCGGCGTGATATGCAGCCGGATCCGGTGCTGTTGTTCCGCTATTCGGCACTGACCTTCAATCCGCACCGCATCCACTATGATCGGCCCTATTGCTTGGAAGAGGAAGGCTATCCGGGGCTGGTGGTGCATGGCCCGCTGATCGCTACATTGATGGTCGATCTCTGTCGTCGCAGCCGCCCAGATGCGGATATCGCCGAATTCTCATTTCGCGCCACGGCGCCCTTGTTTGATATCAACGCGATGATGGTAGGTGCCGCGCCCAATGATACGGGCTCAAGCGCTGCAGTGTGGGCTGCCGACGATAAAGGCGGCCTCGCCAGCCAGGGCGAGGTGGTCTTCGCCTAGGTTTTTTTGACAGGGCGCGACAATATGCACCATTCCCCAGGGTGTATTGAGTAACTACTCTTAAACCATAATTAAATTACTATTACTGGTCATCGCGTAATTGCGGCGGGCACTGTGTTGACGTGCATCTGCTCTGTATCCTGGGGAATTTATGAATCATCAAATACTCAATCGCCTATCGCCGGCCCTTCTCGTGTCGGCCGGTATCTTTCTCGGACTCATGGCGTTTTCCACCGCCGCTATCGCCGATCAGCATAGCGGAGCAAAAACGGAGCATGGCAAGTGGATCGAGGCGGTCAAGGCGACCGGCGTATTTTTCAATGCGCGCTACCGCTACGAGCATTTGGAGGACAAGGGGTTTACCAGGCGCGCCAACGCCAACACGCTGCAAACCCACCTGGGCTACAAAAGCAATATTCACCACGGTGTGAGCGGCCTGATCGAGTTGGAAAATGCCCATGCGGTGGGGGCCAACGATTACAACAGCACCACCAATGGCCGAGCCGATTTACCGACCGTGGCGGATCCGGAAAATACCGAGCTTAATCAGGCTTATCTTTCCTATCATGATCTGCCCGGCACGGTGGTATCGCTCGGTCGTCAACGCCTCGCGCTCGACAATCAACGTTATATCGGCGCTGTCGGCTTCCGCCAAAATGAGCAGACATTTGATGCCCTCACGGTGATCAACAGCTCAGTGCCCGATTTGGGCCTCACCTATGTCTATGTGAAGCAGGTGCTGCGCATCTTTGGCGATGACAATGTTCTGGATAGCTTGAACTCCAACAGCCATGTCTTGCACGCTGCCTATAGCGGCCTCGATATCGCCAACATCGTCGGCTATGCTATTTTCTTGATGTGGATGATGATGCCGGCAACGCTCTCTTCAGCGAGCATGGGTCTGCGTGCCAGCGGCAAACATGCGCTGGGTGATTCCTTCGCGCTGCTCTATACGGCCGAATATGCCCACCAAACCGACTATGCGAGCAATCCCAACAGCTATGGCCTGAATTATTATTTGCTGGAACCCGGCATCAAATATGACGGGCTCACCCTTAAATTTGACTATGAAGTACTTGAGGGAAACTCCACCGCGTCATTCCAAACGCCGCTGGCGACGTTGCATAAGTTCCAGGGCTGGGCCGATAAATTTCTCACCAGGCCAGCAGATGGCATCGAGGATATATATGTCACCGCCAAATATGATTCCGGCAAGATCGGCTTTCTCGACAGTTTATCCGCGCTCGCCGTCTATCATGACTATTCGGCGGAGGACAGCAGTCGGAATTTGGGTAATGAAATCAATGCCGGCGTCTTTGCCAAATTGCACAAGCGCTTCAAAGTTTCGCTGGAATATGCCGATTTCGATGCCGAGGATTTCTCCACCGATGCCGAGAAAATCTGGCTGACCCTGGGCATGAAACTTTAGGCGCGTCTACGTAAAGCGCAGTTCGCGCTCGGATCGTCGCATATAAGACTGAGGTGGGCCGAAGCCCGGCTTCAGGCGTGTTACTTGATGCCGAAGCCGGCGAAGCGCTTGTTGAAGCGTGACACCTGTCCGGCGGTATCCACCAGCCGTTGGTTGCCACCGGTCCAGACCGGGTGTGACGTGGGGTCAACGTCGAGCGTCATAGTGTCGCCCTCTTTGCCCCAGGTCGAGCGGGTCTTAAAGGTGCTGCCGTCGGTGCGCACAATGTTGATTTCGTGGTAATCGGGGTGGATTTCTTTTTTCATGACTTCAGCCCTTCGATGAGGGCGCTTATATATAACCAGGAAGGTTTTCTGGCAAGCCCTCAGTAACGGCTTTTGACGGGGCCTCTAAATTAGCCATGTTTATCACCAGCGGTCTGTTGTTGTTGGCCCCTCCCGCCCCGGCTGATATACCCAATTCGTACTTTGAAATCATTTAAAAAAACTGACGGCGTATCAGAATTTGCCTTATCAATTGATGCATAGCGGCGCGCCCGGCGTATGAGTATCTTTGGGCCCGGCGGCGGCCAGAAGGAATCGCGCGGCGACAGGGAAAAGGGTAAGAATCTCAGTCAGATACGCCCTCTGTTCCGATTTGTTAGGCCCTATCGTCGGATGGTCGTGGGGGCGCTTATCGCGCTCACCATATCGGCGGCATCGGTATTGGCCATGGGTGTCGGTCTCCGACTGCTGATCGATCAGGGTCTCGGTGGCGATAATATTCACCTGCTAAACAATGCGCTGCTTTATCTGATTGGCATGGTGGTTTTGCTCGCAGCCAGCACTTTTTCGCGCTTTTATCTGGTTTCCTGGCTCGGTGAGCGGGTGGTCGCGGATATCCGAAACGCCATCTTTAGCCGAGTCCTCCGCCTCAGCCCGGCGTTTTTTGAGACCAACAAGACCGGCGAGCTGTTGTCGCGCCTGACCACCGATACCACCTTGCTGCAAACCGTCATCGGCAGTCAGGCGTCCTCCGCGCTGCGTAATTTAATATTGTTGACCGGCGGCATCGTCATGCTGTTCATCACCAGCCCGCGCTTGACCGGCCTGGTATTTCTTCTGGTTCCAGTGGTGGTGGTGCCGATCATTATTTTGGGTAAAAGGGTGCGGCAGCGCTCGCGCCTCAGTCAGGATCGTATCGCTGATCTCGGCGGGCAGGCCGAAGAAGCGCTGAACGCCGTCCACACCGTGCAGGCATTCGGCCAGGAGGCCAACATTGAAGCCCGCTTTACGGATCGGGTGGAGAAAGCCTTTGATACCGCCATTTCCCGGGTGCGGGCGCGTGCTTTCCTCACCGCTTTCGTTATCCTGTTCGTCTTCACTGGCATCGCTTTGGTGCTGTGGCTCGGCGGTCATGATGTGCTCGATGGTCGGCTGAGTGGCGGTGAGCTTTCGTCTTTTCTGTTTTTCGCCGTTGTGGTTGCCGGTTCGGTTGGCTCGTTGAGTGAGGTTTATGGCGATTTACAGCATGCGGCGGGCGCGGCGGAACGGCTGGTTGAGTTATTGCGCCAGGATTCCGATATTGCCGCGCCGGAAAATCCGGAAGCGCTGTCCGAGCCGCCTGAGGGTGCCGTTACGCTTGAGCAGGTCACCTTCAGCTATTCCTCACGCCCGGACGAACCGGCGCTCAGCGATTATAGCCTAAAGGTTGCGCCCGGTGAGCGGGTGGCGCTTGTTGGGCCATCGGGCGCCGGTAAGACCAGCGTGTTTAATTTGTTGCTGCGCTTTTACGATCCGAGCCAGGGCGAGGTGCAGGTCGATGGCATGGATTTACGCCGCGTTCAGCCGGAATCGGCGCGCGCGCGCTTTGGCCTGGTGCCGCAGGACCCCGCCATCTTCGCCGCCAATGCATGGGATAATATTCGCTTTGGCCGCCCCGATGCCGATAACGAGGCTGTCCGAGCGGCCGCGCGTGCGGCGGGCGCCGAGGCATTTTTGGATGCCTTGCCGGAAGGTTTTGATACCTTCCTCGGTGAAAAAGGCATGCGCCTCTCGGGCGGGCAAAAGCAACGCCTGGCAATTGCCCGGGCGATCCTACGTAACCCGACCATTTTGCTGCTCGACGAAGCCACCAGCGCGCTCGACGCTGAAAGTGAGCGCGCCGTGCAGGAGGCGCTGGAAACCCTGATGGTCAACCGCACCACTCTGGTCATCGCCCACCGCCTGGCTACCGTACAAAAGGCGGATCGCATCATCGTGATGGAGCAAGGCCGTGTGGTCGCGGAAGGCACGCATGATATGCTGGTCGCCGAAGATGGCCTTTATGCCCGCCTGGCGGCATTGCAGTTTGATCGCAGTGGCACAGATAGCGGCACAGAAAACGACAAAGAAGACGGCACGCCGCTTAACGCTGAGTGAGCTTCAGCTCGATCCGTCGGTTGCGCCGATAGGCGATCTCATCATCGCGTGAATCAATCGGCTGAAATTCGCCGTAGCCGGTGGCGCTCAGGCGCGTTGCCGGAATGCCCTCCGTCACGAGATAATTGACCACTTCAATGGCGCGCGCCGCCGATAGCTCCCAGTTGGAGGGGAAGCGAGGCGTTTGGATCGGGATACTGTCGGTGTGGCCATCGACCTGCAATATCCACGGTAAATCAGCCGGGATGCGTTTCATCACGTCCTTTAGCACATTAGCGAAGGCGCGCAGCCCTTCTTTGCCGGGCGCGCCGAGATCGGCTGAACCTGAGCCAAACAGCACTTCCGATTGGAAGACGAAGCGGTCGCCGATGATGGCAAAGCCCGGGCGCCCGGCCAACACCTCGCGCAACCGGCCAAAAAATTCGGAGCGATATTCGGCCAACTCTTCAATCTTGGCGGCCAGCGCTAAATTGAGGCGCCGCCCCAAATCGGCGATCACCACATCCTGTTCGGCAGTAGCGGCTTCCGAGGCGTCAAGTGCGGCCCCAATGCGCGATAGCTGAGCGCGCAAGGCGAGGACCTGCTGATTGAGCACATCGATTTTGCTGGTTTGCCGCTGGCTCAGGTCGCGCGTTGCAACGAGCTGGTTTTCCGAAAGCATATAAAGCTCTTGAAGTTCGCGCAGGCGAATTTTGCGTTCGCCAAGCTCCTTTTGCGCCAATGCGGTGCGCTCGGTTTCGTCCGATAGCTGGGCCATCAGCTCGCTCGAGCGGTCGCGCGCGACGGTCAAGGCATCATCAAGCCGCACCTTGTCGCTTTCGCTATCGGCCAACGCCGCTTCGCTTTCCGTCAGCGTCGTCTCGTTCTCCTGCAGGGCGGCGGCGAGGCGCTTGGCCTCGTCTGCGCTGATCCGCAATGTCGCGGCGAGCTCGCCAACTTCTTTTTCAAGGTCACTGCGGACGGTCTGCAGGGATTCAATATCGCGGCGCAAACGCTCGACATCGCCGAGCATCACACCGATTTTCTCCTCACCCGCTTCGGCCCGCAGCAGCGCCTCGGCGGTTTTGCGCTTGGCTTCTGTCGCCTCGGCAAGGGCAGTCTGGGCTTCTGACGTCATATCGCGCAGTCTCAGGCGCAAGGTATCCGTTTCATTCTCGGCTTTGGTCAGTGCCAGAGTGAGCGAATCGCGCGCGCTCAGGGAGCTTTGCAATTCGGCTGAAAGCTGCGAGATATTGGCGCGCATATTGCTGTTGGATTGGCGTTCGATCGATAGCAGATCAGCCAGTTCGGTAACTTGGTGATCGAGCTCGCTCAGCGCTTCACTTTTCTCCGAGACCGAGCGTTGCAGAAAATATTGCGCCAGCATGTAGACGACGAGCAGAAAGATCATCACCAGCAGCAACGTCGACAGAACATCGACAAATCCGGGCCAAATATCGGCGGACGGGCCGCGGTGGCGGCGTGAGCGGGAGGCGTATGACATCGCGGCCGGACCGCGTCAGGCGCGCCCGTCGCGCCGTTCGTTTTCGGCGATGGCCGCGATGGTGCGGGCGAGCAATTTGAACTCGCTTCTGAGCTCGTTCACGCTTTGCTCGCGCCCGGCCACCATCTCTTCCAACAACCGGCCCACATAGACATCGAGATTGCGTAAATGTGAGCGGCTGGCCTCGTCGAGGGCGATCGGCTTACGTTCCGATTCCGCCAAACGCTCCAATACGGGGCGCATTTCCATCTGATTTTCCACCAGCTTGACCATTAAATCCTGCTCGGAGCGCATTTGATCCGTCAATGTCGCCAGGTGCTCGGTGAGCGAGAGCAGGTTGGTGCTGGAGGAGGCGCGGTTATTTTCACCGCGCGCCAATGTGCGCTGAAGGTCATCCAGGCTATCCGCCGTGCGTTCCAGCAGCGCACTGACATAGGCTGGTACCGATTGATCGCCGCCATCAGCAGAGAGCGTGCCGCCGGTCAGGCGGGTGTGGGACGACAACCAATCCTCAATATCATTGTAAAACCGGTTTTGCGCCTGAGAGGCCTGCAATTCGAGAAAACCCAGCACCAGGGAGCCGGCGAGGCCAAACAGGGAGGAGCTGAACGCCGTGCCCATGCCGGCAAGCGGTGCTTCGAGGCCGCCCTTCAAGTCATCGAAGGCCGAGCCCAAATCCTCGCCGCCAACCGAGAGCCCGCCGATTACATCGCCCACGGAGGAGACGGTCTGCAACAGGCCCCAGAAGGTGCCGAGGAGGCCGAGAAAGATCAGCAGGCCAATCAGGTAGCGCGCCAGGTCATGGCTTTCATCAAGGCGCGAGCCAATGCCATCCAGCACGCTCCGCATGGAGACGGCGTTGAGCGATACCCGCCCGCGGCGCTCGGCAATCATGGTGGCGAGCGGTGCTAACAGGCGCGGTTCACGCTGCACCGATTGGCCGGGTTCGTCGGAGCGGGTGGCGGCCAGCCAGCTGGCTTCAGGCGCCAGACGCAACACTTGGCGATAGGAGAATACGATGCCGATCACGAGAACGCCGAGGATAACGCCGTTCAAAGCTGCATTGGCGAGGAAGGCTTCGAGCAGCGTACTGAACAGGCCGGCGCAAATGGCGACGACGATCACCAAAAAAGCGCTCATGCGGATCAGGAAGGGGCGCAATTCGTTCATCGCGGGTGCCGTCCTAATATCTCTACTATGCGCGGATTAGCGCTGGACCAGGATGACATCCACCCGGTCACTCGTTCCGTTTTTGGACTTATTGCCGAGCGCACGAACATCAATCCGGGTGCTGCGCACGCCCTGCTCGATCAATTCCGAGCGCACGGCAAGCGCGCGCGAGAGCGATAACCGGCGTGCGTGCGAGGCTGATTTGGCGCCCCCCCCGGCATAGGCCTTGAGCTGCAGGCGGAGTGTATCATCCGCCGCGAGCCTAGCGGCAATGACCGCGAGCGCGGCTTGCGCTGCACCGGGCAGCGTCGCTTCGTCGACGGCGAAGGTGATTTGCATGCTCTGGCCGGGCATCGTCGGCACGTCCGCTGGGTTGAGCGCCGCCATTTGGGTTTTATTAGCCGATTTTGCGGCAGCCGATTTTGTTGCGGCCTTCTCGGCAGGTTGCTTCGCCGTTGTAACAGTCGTTGTGGTTGTCGCTGACTGCTGCACGGTTTTGCTCGCCGCCGTATTGCTGCTGCCACTGCGCGCCAATTCGTTGGCAAAGGAAGTGCTCGAGACCTCATTTTTATTGCGCGCAATCGCGGCAGCGTGCTCTTCTTTTGTCATTTGGTCCGGGTCACTGGCGCGATCCACCACGGGTGAGGCGGCTGGTGCAGGCTCTGGCGTTGGTGCTGGTTCAAACGTCGCCAGGTTTTGCGCCGGCTCGGAAGGTGTTATTGGCTTTATCGGCGAAATTGTCACCGGCACCGGGGCGGGGGCGCTTGCCGTCGCGGTTTGCGCTTCATCGCTGGGCGGGCGCAGGGTCACCGGCGCGAGGTCGGCGGTGTTGGTGACGGGGTGGCGCAAGCCGAACACGGCGCTGCGCGGCGGTGTATATTGATCGAGGGCGTGCAGGTTGATTTCCACGCCGGTTTGGCCGCTGCCGCCAATATAAATGGTCTTTTGGGCGAGCGTCGGCGCGGCTGCAAATAGTGCAACTGCGGCAGGCAGGATTAACAGCAAGCGTCCAGAGCGAGACATGGCAGCGGCTTTCCCGGAAATGATGCGAGCGATAGAAATATCCACTCTCCCGTTTTGTAACACGCTTACAATAGTATAGCGGGCTGCCGCCGACAACAGGGTCGTCACGGTCGCTGTCAGGGGCGCTGTCATGGCGGCTGTCAGAGGCGCGCGCAGGGCGGTTATATCCGCCTAGCGCCTAAAGGTCGCTACTTTGCTGAACTGTCCGTGGCCTTGGCAAGCAGGTTGCGCAGGTCATTGTGCAGCTCGCCATTGCTGGCCAAAATATCGCCTGAGCTCATCATCTGGTCACGGCCATCCACTTCCGTGACGATGCCGCCTGCTTCGCGCAAAATGACCAATCCAGCGGCAATATCCCAAGGTGACAGGGCGAATTCCCAGAATGCGTCATAGCGCCCGGCCGCCACATAGGCCAAATCGAGCGCCGCTGAACCCATGCGGCGGATACCGGAGGTTTCGCCGGCGACCATATCGAGCATGGTCGGGTATTCAGGATGGCTGGCGCGCGCCTTGAAGGGTATGCCGGTGGCAATCACCGAATCCGCCAATTGTCGGCGCGAGGAAACCCGCAGGCGCTTCGAGTTGATAAATGCGCCAATGCCGGTCTCGGCCCAAAAAAGTTCGTCGCGCAGCGGGTCATAAATCACCCCGGCATACATCTTGCTGTCGCGCTCGAGGCCGATGGAGATGGCGAAATGCGGAATGCCATGGAGAAAATTGGTGGTGCCGTCGAGCGGATCGATGATCCAGCGGTTGGAGCTGTCCTCACCTTTGATCACGCCGCCTTCCTCCAACAGAAAGCCGAATTTGGGCCGCGAACGGCGCAAATCCTCGACCAGCGAACCTTCGGCCTTGTGATCCGCTGAAGAAACGAAATCAGCCGGCCCCTTGCGCGAGACCTGAAGCTGCTCGACCTCGCCAAAATCGCGGCACAGACCCTTCGCGGCTTTGTAGGCGGCGTTGGCCATAACGGTAATAAGCGGGGAGCGGCGGGGCATCGGTTAGGTTCTTTTCAGTTTGTCAGAATACATGTGAGTTAATCGCGCGCGCGTTCGACATAGCTGCCGTCGCCGGTATTGACCACAACACGGTCACCCGGATGTATATGCGCTGGCACCATGGTGCGCACGCCATTATCGAGTTCCGCCGGCTTATAGGAGGCCGCTGCTGTCTGGCCTTTGATCACCGGCTCGGTATCGGTGACCGACTGAATTGCCGTTTCCGGTAGCGCGACGCCAATGATCGTGCCCTCATGGGATTCGACCGTCACTTCCATGCCGTCCTGCAGGAAAATAAACGACTCGCCAATGAGGTCGGCGGGCAGGGAAATTTGCTCATAGCTTTCCGTATCCATGAAGGTCAGCATATCGCCATCGGCAAACAGAAATTGATGTACTTTCTGATCAAGCCGTACACGTTCAATATTTTCCGAGGCGCGGAAGCGTTCGTTGAGCTTGCTGCCAGAGAGCAAATCCTTGAGCTCAACCTGCAGATAAGCGCCGCCCTTGCCGGGTTGGGTGTGTTGAATTTTGGTCGCGACCCAAAGCCTTTTTTGGTGTTCGATCACCATGCCCGGGCGAATAGCATTACCGTTGATTCTCATAACGAATTCTCGAATTCTGTGAGTGTGCCGATAGCCTGCTGGGGGCGCTGCTATATCAAGTGGCGTCAGCTTCCGCAATGGCGTCGTTGATTGCCTTCACGCCAGCCGCAGCACCTTCCGGATGATCCCACACGGCGGCGATAACAGCCAGAAAATCCGCACCGGCTTTCACCAAGGGCGCGCAGTTATCTGCCGTAATGCCGCCGATAGCGACGCTTTGCACGACCGTCAATTCGCGCCACCAATCGAGAATCTCTGGCTCAGCGCGCGAGCGCGGCGTTTTACTGGTGGTTGGATAAAACGCACCGAAAGCAACATAATCGGCGCCCGCTTCGCCGGCTTCCATGGCGCGGTGGCGCGAATCATAGCAGCTTACGCCAATCGCGGCCTCGGCACCGAGCAACTCACGCGCCGTCTCATATTCACCGTCATCGGCGCCAATATGCACACCATCGGCGCCGCATTCGGCGGCCAGGTCCGGGCGGTCATTGACGATAAAGGCGACGTCACGCTCGTGGCAAATGGGCATTAAGGTTTCAATCGCCGCACGGAACGCAGCATCTTCGGCGCCCTTCAGGCGAAGCTGCAGGCAGGCCACATCGCCGCCATTCAGGGCGCTCGCAAGCGTATTGGCGAAGGTTGCCAGCTCAATTTCGGGCGGGGTGATGAGATAAAGGCGGCATTTTTCGGGCATGGTGAGGCGGTGCGACCAATGAATATGATTGTTATGAAGTTATGGCCCGAAGCGGTTTACAATGGTCGGGCGCGTCAACATATCGCTTTTGAGGATCATGGCAACTCTCGTCAACGAAACCAAACACAGACTGCCCGATGCGGAGGCGCTCGGTCGCTGGATTATTCAGCAGGGCCTTGATGGCAACGCCGCCAGCGCCGTGTTTGAAGGTTTTTGCGGGCAAATTTTAGCAGGCGGTATTCCGATTCAGCGCGGCCTTTGCGCTATGCGTATTCTGCATCCGCTGCAAATGGGCTCGGGCCTGGTATGGCGGCGCGGTGCGGAAGGCGTTGAGGAGCAGATCTATACAGAGGAGAATAATGTTCCTGGCGCGTGGGAGAAAAGACCGCTAAAAGTGATGGTCGATGACGGCGAGCCAGAATTGCGCCGCCGTATTCTTGGCCCCGAGGTGGGCGAAGAGTTTCCTGTGTTGGAAACGCTCCTCCAGGAAGGGGCGACCGATTATTTTGGCATGATTTGCGGCTATGCTGTTGAAGCGGTCAATGCACAGCGCTTTGGCGTTGTTTTCACCTGGACGACGGACCGCAATGCTGGTTTCAGCGATGCCGAGCTTGATTTCTTTAGAGTCATATTGCCGGCCCTTGCCTTGGCCGTGCGCGTTGCCGCCAATCGACGTTTTACCCAAGCTGTGGCCGATGCCTATCTCGGGCATGATGCCGCACGCCGGGTGTTGAGCGGCGAAATCCAGCGCGGCCATGTGCAGACCGTGTCGGGTGCTGTTCTATTGTGACCTTTGCGGGTTTACAGCGCTTGGCGACAGTCTGGGCGGCCAGGAATTAGTCGAACTGCTCAATGATTATCTGGCCTGCATGGCAGAGCCCGTAGAGGCGCGCGGCGGCCAGGTATTGAAATTCATGGGCGGTGGTATGTTGGGCACGTTTGAATTGCCGCCTGTGGGCGGCGCCAAGACGCGGGGAGAGATTAGTGTCGCGGCGCTAGAGGCGGCGTTGGATGCATTGGCGCGAATTTCACAATTGAACGAAAAGCGGCGTGCCTCGCAGCAGTCGACGATGGCGCTGAATGTCACGCTCCATCTCGGCGATGTTGCCTATGGCAATATCGGCTCGCCCATGCGGCTTGATTTTACCGTTATCGGACCGGCGGTGAACGAGGTTTCCCGCTTGGAAGGCATGTGTGATCCGCTGGAGCGCCGCCTGTTAATTTCAAAGGCTTTTGCCGATGCTATCCCCGAGGGTGGCCCCAGCCTTCTGCCGCTTGGCCGCCATGGCTTACGCAGTGTGCGCGAACCCGTACACCTCTTTACGTAGAATAGCTGCCGTTTGGGAAGGTTTATTCACCCTAACGCGTCAGCTCTTCAGGCCTTGTTCTGATAAATCTTGATGATCGTGTCGAGCATCTCCAGGGCTTCTGCGCGCGGGCGCTGGAAGGTGTTGCGGCCGATAATCGAGCCTGAGCCGCCGCCGTCGCGAACGGCGCGGACCTCGTCATAAAGTCCATCCAGCCCCTTGGCCGCGCCGCCCGAGAAGACAACAATGCGCCGCCCGGCAAAGGATGATTGCACAATATGGGCAACGCGCGCGGAGAGGCTTGAGCCGTCAATGTTTTGCGCTTCATAAACTTTCGCGGCTTCGCTCTGTTCCATATGCGCTGCCGGCGGTTTGACCTTAATGATATGGGCGCCGAGAAGAGCCGCCATATGGGCGGCATAAGCGGTCACATCAAACGCCGTTTCGCCTTGCTTGGAGAGATTGCCGCCGCGCGGATAGGACCAGACGACCACGGCCAGGCCATGCGCCTTGGCTTCAACCGCCAATTCACGCAATTCTTCGATCATCTCAAACTGTTCTTCCGAGCCCGGATAGATGGTGAAGCCGATTGCGGCACAGCCGAGGCGAAGCGCATCTTCAACCGACGCAGTCACCGCCTGATCCTTGGTGACGGCGTGGGAATTGGCGCTGTTGACCTTAAGGATGGTTGGAATGGCGCCGGCAAAGCTATCGGCGCCAGCCTCGATCATGCCGAGTGGGCTGGCGAAGGCGCTGAGGCCCGCATCGATGGCGAGCTGCCAATGATAATGCGGGTCATAGCCTGCCGGATTGGGCGCGAAGCTCCGCGCCGGGCCATGTTCGAAGCCCTGATCGACCGGCAGGATCACCAGCTTGCCAGTGCCGCCCAGGTGGCCCTGCATAAGAATACGCGCCAGATTTGCCTTGGTGCCGGGATTATCGCTCTCATAATTGGCCAGAATTTTACGGACCCGCTGGGTAACTTTCATTTTTTCTGACCTTATTTTGTTGCGCCTGGAAGCTTTGATTAGCGCAGGGTAGGGGCCATTTCAATCGCCCTGCTGCAAGTCCGTGTTTTTCCTAGTTTTCTGCGTTCTTCGTTGGTCCAGATAGGTTCCGCAAGCGTCCTCCGGATGGGGCGAATCGAGAAGGTCGAGAGCATGTGCGGGCGGGCGCGCCGGAGACAGCCTGGCGCCGCATTTTTTGCCGATTTGGGCAATCTTCTCGGCCATGGCGCTCGGCCCTGAAAAAGTAATGCGCTGAAACCCCATCACCATCGCCCGGTGGGCCAGTGCCGCGTCACTGCCGCAATCGATAATGACGCTGTGTTTGGCTTCTGGGTTGGAGCGGGCAGCAGCCTCGAACAGGGATTTTAAGAAGCCTAAACCAACATAATTTGCCGCGCCCGGAGCGGAGCGGAGTGTAACGGGCAGGGAGCGCGCATGCGCGGCACGGAGCGCCGCTTCGGCTTGCGCCAGCGTATGGACTACAACGATGTGTGCGTCTTCTTTAGCTTTGATCTTTCAATGCCTCGACACCGGGCAACGCCTTGCCCTCCAGCCATTCTAAAAATGCCCCGCCGGCCATGGAAACATAACTGAAATCCGCCGACACGCCGGCATGGTGAAGTGCGGCTACCGTATCGCCGCCACCGGCCACTGACAACAGCCCGCCATCCTTGGTGCGTGCGGCGGCAGCGCGCGCCGCGCTGTTGGTTGCGCTATCGAAGGGCGGAATTTCGAAGGCGCCGAGCGGGCCGTTCCATACCAACGTACGCGCCGCATCGATGGCCGCTTCAATCTCGCTGACCGTCTTTGGCCCGAGATCTAGGATCATGCCGTCGTTTGGAATTTCGTTGATGGCGCAAACTTCACTGGCCGCATCGTGCACAAATTCGCGGGCCACCA
>Ga0209403_10004871_pt1 | contig 14343 bp, 12 predicted proteins | sample ArcticOcean_MG_C_8_FD_187440 | JGI IMG/M metagenome (GOLD analysis project Ga0209403, IMG submission 187440) | Marine microbial communities from western Arctic Ocean - ArcticOcean_MG_CB11_86 (SPAdes) (version 2) | ecosystem: Environmental > Aquatic > Marine > Oceanic | place: Arctic Ocean... | reverse complement strand
TACCAAAAACCAATTCTGGAATATTGTTGTGACGAGCTAACGTTGGAGAAAGTGTTGTGCGCGGTCGCCTACCTGGTGCGAGGCTTTGGTTTAAACCCTCATCAAGCCAAAACATTTGCGCTCTTGAATTTAATTGAAACCCTAATTTTGGAATAATTGGGCTAGACTGCAACCATCCTCCAGAGGGAGTAACAGAAACCATATTGCCCCACTTATCGATAGCATCAATATGTACCGTGTCACCGCGCTTTTCAGACAAATGTGTCATCGTAGGTTCACCTGCATCAGGGGCACCAGATATACTTGAAAGCCTAGCAGCCCTAATTTTTGTTTGTTCAATTAAGTTTTCATATCCAGAAAGTTTTGTGGGTCTTTGCTCTAAGGAGGCATTTTGAGTCAGAAACTTTGAGCGCTCTTTAGAATATCTATCTGATAACAACTCGGCCATAGGTACCTGAACAAAATCAGGGTCTCCATAATATGTTTCCCGATCAGCAAATGCTAACTTTAGAGCTTCCACAATGACATGAACAAAGTCTGATCCATTCGGGTCCATTGCTCCTAGATCAATTTCTTTTAACAAAGATAAGCATTGCAGCATAACCGGACCCTGCCCCCATGGACCAGTTTTTTCGACTTGCCAACCATGATACTCATAAGACAAAGGCTTTTCATACGTTGCTTCCCAACCCGAAATATCATCACTAGTTAGAACACCTCGATGTCGCTCGCCGGACGAATCTAAAACTTCTGTCTTCCGAACAAATACATCAATATCTTCAGCTACAAAGCCGGACGACCATGTTTTCCTTGCTAATTCAATTTGAGAAGTGCGGTTTGACACACTCTCAGCCTCAGAGAGTATTCGAGAATACGTATCAGCCAATATCTCATTTTTAAAAATATCCCCGGCTTTTGGAATGTTACCTTTGGGTAACCATATTTCTGCTGAAGTAGGCCACTCATTTTTAAAAAAGTCTGATAAATCTGAAATTGTTTCAGAAACACGCGGCAATAAAGGGTGGCCGTGTCGAGCATAATAAATTGCTGGCTCAAGTACATCCCGCAATCCTAAGGTCCCGTAATCCCTTAGCATAGTCATCCAACCGTCAAACGCACCCGGGATAACAGTTGCTAGCAACCCCGATCCCGGAACTAGCGACAATCCCTCCCTACGATAATGATCAATAGAAGCTTTTGCTGGTGCGGTTCCCTGAGCGCACAAAACCTCAGTTTTTTTAGATTCAGCAGAATAAAAAATCGCTGGGAATTCTCCCGCTGGCCCATTTAGGTGAGGTTCAACAACCTGAAGAGTAAATCCCATTGCTACTGCCGCATCAAAAGCATTTCCACCCCGTTCTAAGATTCCAAAACCAACCGCACTCGCTATCCAGTGAGTCGAGGTTACAACTCCGAAAGTACCAGATATTTCTGGCCTCGTAGTGAATTTCATAAAGTGTCCTTTTTATTTATAATCGATGGCGCTCTTCCGCCCTTTACTTAATAGGGTAAAAAAAAGACTAATTACTAGACCTGACTTTTACTAAATAGAAAATATTATATAAATTTATAAAAAAATAAATTATATATATGATTTTGTAGACTCAAAAGTTGTAATATGTTTCAATGAGATGAAAGAAGCGGTTTTATTTAAAATTGTTACTAAATGTCAAAAATCTATCGGTAACCTTAAACCAAGATGAAAGATTTATTTCTCTAGTTAAAAATATTTCTTTCTCCATTGAAGCTGGTAAAACCTTAGCGATAGTTGGTGAGTCAGGTTCGGGAAAGTCTATCTCTTCGTTGGCATTGCTAGATTTGCTTCCCAAAAACTTACAAAAGTCAGCGGATTGCATCTCCTTCAACGGCCAAGATTTGATGGCTTTAACACGGGAACAAATGAGAAAGCTTCGTGGGACTGAAATTTCAATGGTATTTCAGGAACCTATGACTGCACTCAACCCTGTTCGTTCAATAGGTGCACAGTTGACCGAGCGGCTGTGTGAAAATATGGGGATGTCGTTGCCAGAGGCAACGAGGGTCTCAATCGGATTATTAGAGGAGGTTGGCGTTTCCGACGCCGCAAAGAGAATGAAGCAGTACCCCCATCACTTCTCTGGTGGAATGCGTCAACGGGTCATGATTGCAATAGCACTTTCTGTAAAACCAAAGTTAATTATAGCAGATGAACCGACAACAGCTCTAGACGTAACAATTCAAGCACAAATATTAGATCTGATGTCCCAATTATGCCAAAACCATGGTGTCGCATTAATATTAATTACTCACAACCTTGGGATTGTCGCAAGGTACGCTAATAACGTTAACGTGATGTATGGAGGCACAATTGTCGAAACAAATTCATTAATGGAGCTCTATAAAAACCCGCGTCATCCATATACCTTAGGGCTCCTGCGTTCCGTGCCTCGCCTAGATCAAAATCGCAGTCATGCACTTATTCCAATAGAGGGAACACCTGCTGACGCATTTTCAAACATTAGTGGCTGCAGATTTCATCCACGTTGTCCAAAAACTCAGGACAAATGCAATCAAGAGGCACCAAGTTTTATCGATGATGTTGCGTGCCACTTCCCACTCTTACCTGAGGAGGTTTCATTGACATGAGCAATGCGTCTCCCTTGCTTGAAATAGAAGATACTTCAATTTTTTTTCAAGTAGGAAATCAAGGGTTTAGCCGTAACAGTAACCTCATTAAAGCGGTAGATAGAGTTAGCTTGAAACTCTATAAAGGAGAAGCTGTTGGTTTAGTTGGTGAGTCTGGTTGTGGAAAAACCACTCTGGCTAGAGGCGTTTTAAAGCTGGTAGATCTCACAGGCGGTTCAATCTCTTTCAACGGTAGAGATATCTCAAATCTAAAAGGATCAAATCTTAAAAACTATCGCTCTAAAGTCGCCGCTGTTTTTCAAGATCCCTTCTCTTCATTGAACCCAAGAATGACCAGCGGAAAAACCATTTCAGAAGTTCTCCAAGTACATAATTACACAGGAAATATTAATGGTAGAGCAATCGAATTGCTTGAGCTATGTGGCTTACAGGCAAGGTTTTTTAATCTATACCCTCATCAAATGTCAGGTGGGCAACGGCAGCGAGTCTGTATAGCGAGAGCTCTCGCGATAGAACCGGACTTAATAGTTTGCGATGAGGCCGTGTCTGCCCTGGATGTCTCTATCCAGGCGCAAATTATAAACCTACTTGCTGAACTTCAGCGCAAACTAAACCTTACATATTTATTTATTGGACATGATTTATCTGTTGTAAGGCATTTATGTGATCGCGTTGCCGTAATGTATTTAGGAAAAATAGTTGAGCAAGCTCCTTCAGAGGAACTATTTTCAAACCCACTTCATCCATACACCCGGGCACTAATAGACGCAGTGCCAACCCCAGACCCACAAAAAGAAATGCATCGCACAATCAAACCCCTTAAGGGGGAGCCACCGAGTGCAATGAACCCGCCCACCGGCTGCGTATTTCATCCACGTTGCTCAATTAAATTACCAAAATGCACTACAGAAGTTCCACAAGTTTCTGACGTACCGTCAGATCATCTAGCGGCCTGCTTTGCCGTAAATACAATTGAAACACGAAACTAAAACACAGGGAGTATAAAAATGTCAGATTTCTACAAAATAAGAAGGCGTGCTAAAGACGAATTGAAAACTGCCTATGATTTCGATTCTAAAGATCCTCTTTTCGGACTGTCGAAAGAGGAAATAAGAGGACCACAGTTATCAAGGAGGACCACCCTTCGGTTGATGGCGGCAGCCGGTGGGCTAACGCTTGCACAAGTACTGCCGGGCTTGGCGCCCAAAGCAGTCCTCGCTGGTAGTCATGGTGGAGGACACTTGCGCTGCGCTTGGGCAGGGGTAGGTGAGATAGTTACACTAGATCCAGCTCGCATAAATCAAGTGCTCCAATTTCAAATAGCATCAAACGTTTTAAGTGGCCTTATGCACATCGATAACTCACTCGTAGCTCAAGGGGATCTAGCGGAAAGTTGGGATGTATCTTCTGACGGCCTTGAATATACAATCACTTTAAGACAAGGCGTCACCTTTCATAACGGCGACAAATTTGATTCTGATGATGTACTCTATACATTCAACCGCTCAAAAAATCCCGAAAAATCAATGCATAGTAGGGTAATTGGAAATGTTAACGAAGCTGTTAAACTAAATGATCATCAAGTAAAATTTATACTAGCAAAACCTCAAGCAAGCTTTCTAACTAAAGCATTAGAGCGTGCATCTGGTAGGGCCATGACTATAGTCTCAAGAGGTGGAATAGAAGCTCTAGGCGATGCTGCGTATGGTCTCGCTCCAGTAGGAACAGGTCCATATATGGTAACTAGCCATGTATTGGGTCAAGGGGTTGTTCTTGAAAAATTTGCGAACTACTACGATTCAGATAGACCAAAATTAGATAAAATTACTATCACACCCGTTGATGGAGCCGAGCCCCTAGCTGCAGCGATGGAAGCCGGAGATGTGGACTATATAGGAGGAAATCCAGTTCCATCTCAATTAGTAGAACGCTTTAAATCAAATTCAGACTTAACTGTTGATATAAAACCAGGACCTGGCTTTCAATCTGTCTGGATTAATCCCTGGAGGGATTTCATGCGTGTTGATAACTTCAACAAACCTATTGAGGAGCTCAAGAAGGAAAATGGTTTCATGGTTAGGTTGGCTTTAGCTAAAGCTCTGGACCGAGATCTATTCGTCACACAAGCGAAGTTTGGATACGGAGTACCTGCACACGGAACAATTAATCCCGCGATGGGCTACTATTTCGACGACACCTTATCTAGTACATCTGAACAGGCATACGATCCCGAAGGCGCACGGGCATTACTAGCAGCCTCCGGTTATCCTGGTGGAAAGGGATTTCCAACATTAAAACTTCAAACCACTCCCAACACAAAGCGTGATGGACTTGTTGTAGCAAATATCTACAAGAAAGTTCTTGGCATAACGGTTGAAGTCGATGCGAAAGACTTTTCAGTTGGTATCGAAGAGTTTAATAAAATGGACTTTGATTTAAGACTTGGTGGATCTGGGGGCGACTATGACCCGGATGATGGTATCATAGATTGGATGCAAACAAGTTCTAAATTTAACGGTAGGGATCGCAATAAAGAACTTCATCCTTTCGGGTTTTTTAGTTCAGATCAAGCTGATGCGGCAATTGCTAAACAATCTGTTACAGCTGATCTCTCTGAAAGAAAAAAACTAGTTCAAGAAGCTAATGCTATTACCTCTAATAAAGTAGCATGTGGATTTTTATACCATCCAGTTGATATCTTAGTTTATAATAATAAATTAAATGTACCAAATGATGCAAGGATCCCTGGTCTACACGAGCTGGATCGAATTTCTTTAAGCTAAATCGGAAAGGGGGCGGGCATTTAGTTGCCCGCCCAACATAAATGTTAACTTATATTCTTAAACGTTTTATTGGAGCGATATTAGTTATGCTAGCGGTGGCTACCCTAGTGTTTTTTATGCTTCGACTCGTGCCAGGGGATCCAATTGCAGCCATGTTAGCTGATGCAGGTAGCGAAGAAGCCCGTATAGCAATGGTGAAAAGGCTTGGGTTTGACAAATCAGTCTCAGTACAATTTTTAAAGTGGTTCGAAAATATGTTACACGGCGACTTAGGTGCTTCAATATATGGTTCGAACCAACCCGTATCAACAATTATTCTTGAAGCCCTTCCTCGTACATTATCATTGGCCCTCATTTCTTTTATAATTGCCTTAATCATTGCTCTTCCTGCTGGCATTCTTTCTGCAACCAGAAAAAACACAACAACCGACCATGTGGTCTCTTTTTTTGCTTTTCTAGGGTTGTCTATGCCGGACTTCTGGTTGGCAATTCTACTTATAATTGTTTTTGCTGCTAATCTGCACTGGCTCCCAGCAATTGGTTACTCTCCTCTTTCCGAAGGTTTTTGGCCCTGGTTTAGCCATTTAATTTTACCATCTATAGCTGTTGGAACTGGTTTTTCTGCCATTATCGCAAGAATGATACGTTCCTCTATGCTAGAAGTTTTACAAACAGACTATATGAGATTTGCAACCTCTAAGGGCTTAAAGGACTGGACTTTGTTGATTAAGCACGCCCTTCCCAATGCACTTATTCCAGTTATAACTGTAATTGGTATAGCCTTTGCACTTCTTATATCTGGTGCAGTTGTTGTAGAAAATGTCTTCGCCATAAAGGGTTTGGGACGTGTATTAATTCAAGGTATACTTAATAGGGATTATCCAGTCGTTCAGGGAGCTGTTTTAGTAGTTTCAGCAATTTTTGTTTTATCAAACCTGTTCGTTGACCTTCTCTACGCAATTATTGACCCTAGAATTAGGTATTCATAATGGAACACATGGAAGGGTCAGATACAGAAATAAAGGGAATGTCACGGTTATACTCTGTAATATGTAAAGACAGAAAAGCCCAGTTTGGCCTAATTGTTCTCAGCCTATTCATTTTATCAGCAATCTTAGCGCCCTGGATTGCTCCATATGATCCAAATGAGATGACCCTAGATATGATGCACTCTCCCTCCCTAAGCCATCTTCTTGGAACAGATGACTTAGGAAGAGATCTGCTATCTCGGATACTTTGGGGAACTCAAATTTCTTTATTCGTCGGAATTAGTACCGTTAGTATTTCACTTTTCTTTGGTGTCATTCTTGGTCTGCTCTCGGGATACTATGGTGGATGGATAGATATGATCATTATGCGCTATATTGATCTTCAGTGGGCTTTCCCTAACTTTATAATAGCTGTTTATTTAGTTGCGGTTTTTGGAACCGGGTTACTAAACGTTATTGTTGCAATCTCTCTAGCATTTTTAGATGACTTTGCTCGTATTGCAAGATCGATGGTTCTAACTTTAAAGCAGGAGCAATTTGTAGATGCTGCCAAAGTACAAGGTTTTTCGAGTTGGCGAATTATGATAAAACACATTTTACCAAATTCGGCCGCGCCGCTAATTGTTCAGGGGACAGTCAGTGTCTCCTACGCCATTTTAGGAGAGGCCTCTTTGTCTTTTCTAGGGCTTGGTGTGGGAGCAAATACGCCTACTTGGGGCCTTATCTTGGCTGATGGACGGAGCTTCATAAGTCAAGCCTGGTGGCTAGGTGTATACCCAGGGTTAGCAATAATGTTGGTCGTTTTATCAATTAATTTTTTAGGTGACAGCCTCAGAGATACTCTAGATGTAAGAGAATCCACTTCGTAGAAAGCACAATTATGCACCCCCCCAATCACTTATATGACCTTGTAGGGACTATAAAATAGATCACACTATGCGAGATTTAAACCAATCAATCATTACCAAATCTCATCGGTTCTCAACATCAACTTTGACATTAATTGCGCGTCGCTTTAAGGACATGCGATATAATTTAAAAAACTGGCTCTAATTTTTGTTCAGTAAGGATTTAATTTTTATGATTAAAGTTTTAAAGAATCCCTATATTAATATAGGACTTCAGCAACCTGGAGTACCGGAAATAAGCCTAGATGTTGAAGCTGTTAACGCACTTCTAAAATATTGTCCAAAGGCTCTTAAAACACCTCTTGTAAGTGAACCCTCACTTGCCAAAGAAATAGGCGTTTCTTCACTGTGGTTTAAAGATGAAAGAAACAGAATGGGGCTCGGCAGTTTTAAGGCTCTAGGAGCCGCATTTGTAATCGCTCAAGAAGCAGCCATAACAAAAAATAAAAATTCTACAAATACTGAGTGGAGTAAAACACTTTCTGGACGCCTCTTTGTTTCAGCTAGTGCAGGAAACCATGGTCTTTCAATAGTAGCAGGCGCAAAAGTTTTTGGTGCTAAGGCTGTGATCTACCTTAGTACAGCAGTTCCCAAATCTTTTGGAAATAGATTAAGATCTTATGGCGCAAAAGTTTTTATCTCCGGAGAGACATACGAACAAAGTATGGATGCCGCTATCGACGCAGCAAAAACTAATGGGTGGACGCTTTTGTCTGATTCAACTTGGGAAGGTAACTACGGTGGAGTTAACGTAATGCAAGGATATTTGGTTGCCGCACAAGAAGCGTGTGAGGCATGCCCCGAGGCGCCCACCCATGTTTTTCTACAAGCGGGTGTAGGTGGCTTTGCCGCTGCAATGGCAGGATATATTAGAAAATTTTTCAAAGCGGCTCCAAAAATAATAATTGTAGAACCAGAAGTGGCCGCCGCTTTACTAGAGGCGGTAAATGCCGGACACCTAATTGACGTCGGGGGTGAGGCTTCTTCAATGGGTAGGCTCGATTGTAAAATCGCATCTTCAGCAGCTTTGGAAAGCCTTACAAAGACCAGCAACTATTTTATTACACTAACAGACCTAGAGGTTGAAGAAATTTTACCAATTCTTAGCCAATACGGTCTGGAAACATCACCTTCTGGCGGTGCTGGATTCGCAGCCGCATATCTTGCTCACAAGGAAAAGCTATTCAACTTAGGAAATGATAGTAAAATTTTAACATTCCTATCAGAGGGACCTATAAAAACCTAGGGCGTATTTAACGGTAAAAATTAGGAACAGAAAAAATGCCAAAACTAAAACTAATCTACTTTAAAATGCGAGCACTAGCAGAGGCTCCCCAAATGATAATGCATTATGCAGGCATTAAGTATTTTTATATAATGGCTTGGGATTTTTATAAAAAACCTTGGATTAAAGCAAAGGGAAGTGTTCCCTTCAATCAACTTCCGGTTCTAGTGATTGATGATAAAACACACGTTTCTCAGAGCGGTTCGATCGTTCGGTATGTTGCAAAACTTGCAAGTATCGTTCCTGATAACGAAATACTAGCAGCAGAAGTTGATGCTGTTTTTGAAACTACTCAAGAAATGTTTTTTCCTCTTAACCCAACAATAAATTTTGCCGTTGGGGAAGATTACAAAAAGAAACAAACCGCTTTACTTGAAAGTCTATCCGGAACCCTTTCAAATTTTGAACGTATTTTAAAAGGCTCTTCAGGAAAATATTTTTTTGGCTCAAATCCTTATTATTGTGATTTTAGCGCTTATCACCATATATCTTTAGCACAAATGCTCGACGAAACATTGCTAGATGATTATCCAAATATCGAATTTCTTATGCATGGAATCGAGACGCTTCCAGGTGTTGTAGACTATCTGAAAAACAGGCCTCGTCTTGTTGGGATCGGAACAGAACCTAAGTTAATTATAAGCGGTGTTTCACGCAAAACCGGGGTAATAAAAGATTAAAGTTTAGTAAAATACATATTTGATACGTTAAAGATGTCCTATTTATGAAAACTCGGTAGAATATAAAACAAGTATTTCTAAAAAAATTAGTGCGGAGGGCGGACATTATCGGTGGTAAAGCTTTATGCTAATTGTAATAAATTCGAACCTTGATATAAAGTAAGCGATTTTGTTTAGAGGAAGATTCCATGGAGCTGACAGCCATTCAGTCAGGAGCTTATCTACACCATATAGCTTTTGAAAGTAGTAATCCCGAGCGTCTTGCATCCTATTATTCCGAAGTCATGGATATGGATTTACTAAAGATATCTGACTCAGAGTGGCGTTGTGAAGGCCCCTCTCGTCAGTTAATTGTTGTACCCGGAACAAACAAAAAAATGGCATTTGCCGGACTATCCTGCAGGAACGAAGAGGCATTAACTGCTTTACGAAGACATATCATACGAAACAATATAGAAATATTCGAAAATATATCCCCCTATTTCGATATAAGCGCTTTTTCGATTAGAGATCCAGATGACCACATTATTTGTTTTGGGATTCCTGATAGTATTAAAAAAATTCAAAAAAAGGCTATTAAAGGACCGATTCAACATCTGACTTTTACCTCTCTAGATGTGGAACGGTTCGTTGAGTTCTATCATGGTAAGCTCGGCTTTCAAATTACAGACCGGGTCCTTCACAAAGATGGATCTCTTGCAACATGTTTTACTACCTCAAACCATGAACACCACACCATCGCTTGCTTTAAGTCAGATCATAATGGTGTTGACCACCACTCATATGAAGCTGGGGACTGGGATCGGATTCGTGATTGGTGTGACCATTTTACGACAAAAAATGTGCAATTAATGTGGGGTCCCGGACGACACGGACCAGGAAATAACTTATTTGTATTTATAGAAGATCCAGATGGTAACTGGATTGAAGTATCTGCAGAATTAGAAGTTATCTTTAATCGAAAAACTAAAGATTGGCCTCAAGCCGAACGCACCCTTAATCTTTGGGGTGATGCTATTTTACGCTCTTAAAAAGGAAAAAAAATGAAATTAATTAGCTTTACACGACTTGGCAAGACAGGATTTGGTGCTTTTGTTGAGGGAGGGGTTATAGATCTCACCAACCGTTTAGAATATGGGGTAGACTCACTAAAAATGGCAATAGAGACCGCGCTTTTAAACGAAGCTATAGAGTATGCTTCAGCTCGCACGCCAGAATTTTCTATGTCAGACATTACTCTCTTGCCTGTTATTCCAGATCCAGCAAAGATAATCTGCATAGGGTTAAACTATGAAAAACATAGGGCTGAAACCAAACGTCCTGACGTGCCATATCCAACAATTTTTACTCGATATCCAGATTCTCAGGTTGCACACGGTCAGGCGCTTGTAAAACCAAAACAGACAGATCGCTTTGATTATGAAGGAGAAATGGCCGTTATAATCGGAAATGGGGGTCGGAATATTTCCAAAGAAAAGGCACTGTCTCATGTAGCTGGTTATGCTTGTTATAATGATGGTAGTGTTCGTGATTGGCAACGCCATACATCTCAATATACCCCAGGAAAGACTTTCCCAGGTACAGGAGGGTTTGGTCCATATATGGTAACTACTGATGAGGTTGGTGACTACACAAAGCTTCCAATTCAAACGCGGTTAAATGGAAGTGTTATGCAAGATGCGACACTATCAGATCTTATTTTTTCAGTACCGCACCTTATTAATTATGTTTCCACATTCACTCCCCTAGCCGCTGGAGATGTTATAGTATCTGGAACTCCAGGTGGAGTGGGGGATAAACGTAAACCACCAGTATATATGGTTCCTGGGGATATTGTTGAAGTTGAAATTGGTATTCTGGGTACATTGGTTAACCACGTAATTTCCGAATAACAGTAAAACCCAAAAAATGACGCCTAATACGAAGATTTTGTACACTGACATACTGATTGTGGGGGCTGGCCCAACAGGTCTTTTGTTAGCAAACCTTTTAGGCACTATGGGCATAAGTACTATTGTTGTTGAAAGGAACTCTCATACTGTTAGGGAGCCCAGGGCCGTTTCTATTGATGATGAGTCAATGAGATCTTTACAAACCATAGGGTTGGCAGAAGAAATTACAAAAATCCTAACCCGAGGCTATGGCTCAATATACAGAGGGCCGTCAGGACGCGTTTTCTCAACAGTTAAACCAACTTCTAAGGAATTTGGTTTTGATAAACGAAATGCATTTCAGCAACCGGAATTGGAAGAGGTTTTACTTAAAGGTCTAAATCGATTTAAAAAAGTGGAGGTAATTTTTAATGCTGAGTTAACTAAGTTTAGTCAGACGACCAAAGAGGTAATTGCAAATATAAACAGTAAGAAACAAAAACCTTTTCAAATTCAATCCAGATATATGGTTGGATGTGACGGAGGGCAATCTTTTACTCGAAAGTCATTAAATATTGATATATCGGGCTCTTCCTTTGAAGAGCCGTGGTTAATAATAGATTTAAAAACAACAAAAAACCGTTCGTTTCATACGGAGGTTTTCTGTAATCCCAGGAGGTCCTGTATTACACTACCTGGGCCAAATGGTATCAGGAGATATGAATTCAAACTCAATTTGAAAGAGGATCCAGACTCAGCCATTAAGGAAGAAAACGTCCGAACTTTATTGTCATCTGTTGGCCCGGACGAGCACGAGGAATTTCGGAGGGTTAAAGTTTATACATTTCATGCCCGATTGGCAGAGTCATGGCGTGTTAAGCGAGTTTTTTTAGCGGGAGACGCTGCTCATTTAACTCCTCCCTTTGCAGGACAAGGTATGAATAGTGGTCTGCGAGACTCCTATAACTTGGCTTGGAAACTAAATATGAAACTTAATGGCTCTACAGGAGAAGAAATTCTAGACAGCTATGAATTAGAGCGTAAACCGCACGCTGCTTCTATGATAAAACTTGCTAAACAGATGGGCCAGATAATGATGCCAACTTCTCAATTACAGGGTGCCCTGGTGAGGGGTGCATTCTATGTCTTAGGGATCTATCCTCCAGCTAGGGATTATTTTTCTCAAATGCGATACAAACCGAAGCCACGATTTAAAGAAGGTTTGATATGGCCGGACAGGAAGACCCCTAAGTATTCTGTAATCGGCCAAATGATTGTTCAACCTATTGTTGAAACCGTTTCTCGTGAAAGAGTATTACTTGATGATGTTTTACCAACCGGTTTAGCTCTGTTAGTTATTTCAAAAAGCCCTGATCATGTTATTTCCAACCACACACTCGAAAACTTTAGACAAAAAAACATCCCTATTATTGGTATAACCCCGGAATGGATTAACCCACAAAAGTCTTCGTTTGAAATTGTTAGAGACGTTAGCAATTTTTTTGGAAAAAAACCTCTAGTTGAGTACCTGGAGCACACACTATTATTAAGGCCAGACAGATATGTCGCTGCATCACAAAAGGTAGAAAATACAGATAAACTATTAGAAGTTGTGAAATCGCTACAAGAATAATAAGCAATTACACCTAGTGATCTTTGGTAAATAGATTTGAAATCATATTATGTTTACTATCTCAAAACTTGTTCAAACCCACTTAATGCTGTCGCTTCCTTAGCTCGAATTAGTATGCCTGAGAAATATCGTCTTTAGAAGCGATCCAGGACCCCCCAACACTTGGAACGTTTGATAGTGACAGCCAGTTGGGTGCAGTCACTGCCGTAATACCTCCGGTGGGGCAAATTTGCAAAAAGGGCATCGGGTTAATTAGTGATTTCACAAACTCTATACCCCCGGCTGCAACCGCTGGAAAAAACTTAACCTCGGAAAACCCCTTTTCTGAAAGACTTATCATTTCTGACACCGTGGCGGCTCCGGGAAGCAACGGTAGATTTACTTTTTTACACCCTATTATTATATCTTCAGATGTTCCCGGAGACACTCCAAACTTTGCTCCAACATCTTTGGCATACCTCGCCTGTTCAGAACTCAAAATTGTCCCAGCGCCTAAAATAATTTCTGGCCGGCATTTCGAAATTTCTTCCATAACCAATAAGGCTACTTTAGTTCGCAGTGTAACCTCGATAACTTTAATTCCGCCTTCTAATTAGGCATCTACCAAAGCTAAAGAGTTTTTTACCTCATCAATTACTACCACTGGTATGACTGGACCTAACTCAAGTATTTTCTTAACTGATAGCACACGCATTACTCCGTTCCATATACAAGATTATTAATTCCCCCACCCGCCTCTGCATTATTTGCGTGCATTCTCATAGAGAAAAACAGTTTACGACCAAAACCAGTTTTTTCAAAAAAATCTCTCTGTGTAAAGCCTACCCTAGTATTTAAATTTGCTGACACTGATAGTTTTCCGAGCACCGCATCTATTGTTATCATATCCCCGTTCATAATTTTACCAATTGCACCCCCACTTGCAGCCTCCGGGCATACATGAATGGCAGCAGGTACAGATCCCGAAGCCCCCGACATCCTTCCATCTGTAACCAAAGCCACTTTGTGTCCTTGGTCCTGTAAAATTGAAAGTAACGGTGTGAGACTGTGCAGTTCAGGCATTCCGTTGGCTATAGGTCCCTGCCCAATAACTACAACAATAACATCTCTCTGGAGGTCGCCAGCTTGATAGGCTTCCTTAACTTGTGCCTCACTTCTAAAAATTGCGGCTGGAGCTGTGATTTGACGTCTATGCTGCAAAACTGCAGAAACCTTAATAACAGCCGATCCGAGATTCCCACTCAACATTTTTAAACCACCATTCACGCTGTGCGGGCTTGAAGTTGGGCGTAATATATCAAGATCCCCTGACTTTTTTTCACCGCTCTTCCAAATAACTTTTTTATCAGAAAGCATAGGCTCCTTAGTGTAATCAAATAAATTCTTGCCCCACACAGTTTGAGCTGTCCCGTCTAATAGACCAGCATCTAGCAACTGACTAATTACAAACCCCATCCCACCAGCAGCATGGAAATGATTTACATCAGCGTCTCCATTCGGGTAAACGCGAGCCAACAAAGGAGTTATTTCTGACAAATCTGAAAAATCCTGCCATGTCAGTTTGATCCC
>Ga0209403_10004869_pt1 | contig 14345 bp, 7 predicted proteins | sample ArcticOcean_MG_C_8_FD_187440 | JGI IMG/M metagenome (GOLD analysis project Ga0209403, IMG submission 187440) | Marine microbial communities from western Arctic Ocean - ArcticOcean_MG_CB11_86 (SPAdes) (version 2) | ecosystem: Environmental > Aquatic > Marine > Oceanic | place: Arctic Ocean... | reverse complement strand
TTCTGAAAAAACGACCAAAAACAGCGGCCGTATTCCCAACGCAGACTATCAGGGCAAATCCAATGCCATTCTCTGAGCCGCCCTGTGTCAAGCAGGTGTCTCTTCGCAGTGAGAAACCGATTGCACAGGTCGGCCACAGTCAGCCCGTCACGTGCGACTCGTGGAGTGCGCCCGGCGTGCAGATCGTCCTTCTCATCCAGGTACTTCTGGAGCGCCGCATCAGAATCGGACCACGGGCCGAAGTAGTGCGTCTTCCCGCGAATCTTCTTCGCCCAGCGTTTCGTCGCGTGCGGGAAGAGTGGAAAGTCTGGATAGGGCTTCTTTGGCTTGTCCTGACGACCTGACTTGGTAGAATTCGCCATTGCATCACCTCGCTTCTAACCGGGTTAGGTGGTGTCTGACACCCGGAGTTCGCAGCTCGCGGGTGTCACTTTTCGACGAAATGCAGCCTATGTGGTGTCGCAACGGGTGTCATGCCAACAGATACAAAATACGGAAAATGACATAACTCATTTAGTGTAAATAACTTTTGCCCGATAGTGTAATGGCAGCACAACAGATTTTGATTCTGTTAGTCCAAGTTCGAATCTTGGTCGGGTAATTTTACTGAGCCGCTGCCGCCCGCCGCCCGAATCGTTTGGGAAGGCGGGTTTCTCATGCGCGGCGCGTGCCATGCTGGAATCGGGACTCACAACGCCGGACCGATGTTCACGGGGCGAACAGTCGGTGTCCCTCGCGTTCGAAGTCCCCAATTGTCGCCTCCAACTGCTCGCGGACGAAGCTGATTCTCTCCTCGTCGGCGATCTTTCCGCCGTCGGGGTCGGTTACGTAAAAGACATCGACCACCTGATCCAGATGCGTCGCGATGCGTGCCAGCGAGACCGACAGGCCCAGTTTGAAGATGGCCCGCGAAATCGTATACAGCAACCCGGGTCGGTCGTGCGCGAAGACATCAATTATCGTCGCGTAATCGGATGAGTTGTTGTCGATGACGACACGCGATGAGAGATTCGACACCGGTTCCGCATCGCGCGTCTCATCGAACCGTAGATAGCGCTGGAAGAGCCGCTTGACCTCCGTCTTGCGTGTCAACGTTGAGGTGATGGCAGCAGCGACGTCGTCCATTCGTTCGGTGGGCACCGAACCGACGTGGTCGTCGTCGTGGACGCGAAAGCTGTCGACGACGGTGCCGTCGGTCGTCGTGCAAATGTGCGCCGTGAGAATCTTCAAATGTTTGGCGGTCAAAACGCCTGCCAGTTTGTGAAAACAGCTGTCGGCCAAATCGGGTGGGGCAATGATGCGGTAATCAACCGTGCCGGTCTCGTCTTCATTTTGACCTTCAACAATCACTTCACCCGGTTTGAGATGATGGATGGCATTGAGATCGGCGGCGATTTGCTCGGGCGGTGTCGACATGAGGTAATGTGGCGAGAAGGCATCGGTTTGCTTATCAATCCACTCGGCCATTTCGTCGCTGCTGTCTGATTCCAGCGGAACGATAGACGCCAACACGTGTTCCTTAATTTCCCGTAATCGCTCTTCTTCCATGTAGCGGTACGGCTTCCCACTGAGAATCCGCATACCGCGATCGAATAGTCCGATCAGCAATTCTGCCTTCCAGGGAGTCAGCACTCCCGGGCCAACCGCAATCAGATCGGCAACCGTTAACAGAAACAGCATCCGCAACAATTCCGGACTGCCAACCGCCTGACTGAAAGGCAGCAGAACATCCGGATCGGTTGTGTCGCGCCGCAGCCCCAGTTGTGACATGTAAAGGTGTTTGTGCACCAGAAACACCAGCATGTTTTGTTTCCGCTGCGAGAGTCCCAATCGCTGCGCCATCTGCTCGGCAATTCGCTTGCCGACTTCGCTGTGGTCTTCCTCGAACCCTTTACCCAGATCGTGCAGCAGTAACGCCAAACGGAGAATGTGCAGTTGGCGAACGTGCCGACAAGCAACGCCGATGGGACTCTCCTCGCGCAGAAAATCGTCGATCGCTTCCACGGCCCGCAGGCTGTGTTCATCAACCGTGTAGCTGTGATACTGGTTGAACTGCAGCAGACAACGTGCGTGTGCCATCGGTGGCACGACGTGTTCCAGCACGCCGGTATCGTACATGCTGCGCAGCAACGGCCCAATTTCGCCGTTGTGTCCGAGAATTCTCAGGAAGACTTCGGCCGCCTCGTCCGAAAGCGCACGGTCCGCGGAAGTTTTGTCCATCGTCTGGCGGATGCGTTCGGCCAACGGAGGCGCAGGACGAACACCGTACAGGGCGCACGTCAGGTACAGCTTTAGAATTTGTTCGATACCGCTACAGACTTCGTCGCGGCCTTCGGTTGTGGCATCGAGGTACTCGCCGCCCACGCGCAACACACCATCAGCGCGATGACTACCCAGAAACTGGACCACGCGCGACGTGATCGACTGCGGACGATGCTTTTCGACAAACTGATTGGCGATGGCTGCAATCGCGGAACTGTGACGGAAATAGTTCTGCATGAATTGTTCGACCGGCCGCTGCGCGGGTGTCCCCTCGAATCCGAGACGCTTGGTAATCCGCAGCTGCTCGTCTCGACTAAGCAAATCGCTACCACGATCAGCGGCCAGATGCAGGTCGATGCGCACGTGAGTCAAGAACTCGTGCGCTTCCTGCAACTGGCGAGCCTCGTCGTCGGTGAACGCGCCGCGCCGCTGAAGTGCATTGATGCCTGGCCGGCCGAACGCCGCACAGCCGATCCAGCGAATCAGATGCAAATCGCGCAACCCCCCCGATGATCGTTTGACGTCAGGTTCGAGGCAATTGACGCTGCCCCCATGCTTCGCCCGCTCTTCGTTGCGGCTGCCGACGCATGCGTCGATGTATGGCCGCATCCGCTTCCCGCCGATAAACCGCCGCACCTTTCGACGAAGTTTTTTGAACACCGAACGGCTGCCGGACAGCAATCTCGCCTCAACCAAACCGGTTGCCACCTGCGGCTCTTCGCGAGCCAACGCCAGCGAATCGGAATTCGTGCGCAGACTGTGTCCCAATTCAATGCCCGCATCCCAGCAATCGCGAACCATATTCGCCGTGCAACGGGCAAACGCCTCAGCGGCTGGTTTGCGGTACAAAAACAGCAAATCGATATCGGAAAACGGTGCTAACTCGCCTCGGCCGGTCCCACCGACGGCCACCATGGCCCCATGCCGCTCGACCAGCGCACGATCGTCGGGCGGAAGTGCGGCCACCGAAATCTCATAGAGCGAAATCAGAAAGTCGTCGTAGGATTTCGAGATGACGCCGGCAATTTCAAGTCCGCTGCAGCCATCGTCAAACATCTGCTGAGCGCGCGTGCGAATATCGGCGACAATCTTCTTATGCGCCGCCAGTCGCTCCAGCGAGAACTCCGTCGAAGTTGGAATTGAACTCATATATCCGAACTTAGTTGATCTTCAGTCCATCGTCCAGAAGAGAAACGTCTTGGGTGCCACTGGCGTGTCGCCAGTGTCCACCGTGCCGCACTTGAGACAAGAGTCGGCATAAAGCCGACCGCTCGCATTACGCATCACGATTCTCAATCAACTCAACAATGCCCGCGCCGACGAACAGTAACCGGGCCGCAATTCGCGATGTATCCAGTCCGGTTAATTTCGATGTCGTGCGGCGGTACGCTTCGATTTGTGGGCGGTAGAATTCCACCTTGGCCTGTCGTGAGTTTTCGGGCGTGTCGTCGATGCGGTCGGTCTTGAAGTCGATGACGTCGGCAGCCAGCGGCCGATCGCCGTCGTACAGCACAACCAGCCGGTCGATTGCGCCTTTGAGGACGGCATCGCCGTCGCGAATTGCAAACTCGCGTTCCCGAAACACCCGCATTCGCAAATCGGGAGTCTGAAGTTCCGCACAGACGTCGGCCCCAAATCCCAACGCCGACGGATCGTCGTAACCGCTCCGCGAGAGCGCCCGTCGAATCGTCGCGTTTGCTAATATGGTGTGAAACTCGGCGATTTCGGCGGTGAGATCAACATCGGTGCCAGTCAGCGGGCCAGCAATGCTGCGAAGTGTCATCTCATCCGATGGACCATCATCGAGCCATTTGATCGCTTCAAACCAGGTATGAAACCGCGAGCCGCGAGCCATCGCAAAGGATGTGCCGAGTTGCAACCGCTTCGCCAGATTTATCGCGGTGCCCCCTTCCAATCCGGATGGCGAATGTCGATCAAGTCCGCGCGTCCGTTGCGCGGGTGCGGCACGCAGCTTCACTTCAACACGTTTGGTTTCTGCATCTTCGCCGACGGCGCCCGCGCTGTCGCCCGATTCATCGGCAAGCGGCGTCGGGTCTCCGTGTTCGTAAAGAACCTGCTCCGGGCTTGGCAGAGCCGTCTCGGTCAACGCCTCCCGCAGCAAGCCGGCGGCGGTTTTTGGCAGAGTTTTTTCGTTCTCTTTCGCCGGCGGAATAATCATGTGCAGCGCGTGAACCGCTCGCGTCAATGCCACGTACAACAAGCATAGCGACTCATTGACGGACTGATCGGCCCAGTCGAAAAACATTCGCTGAAACGCGGGCGGCAACAGCGGCTGCACGTTTTCGCTCACGTAGCGGAGAATTCGCCGCACCGGTTCGACCGGCCCGTCGCGACCAACAACGACCATTGGATGCCGTCCTTTCAATTCGACATCAAGCTCGGGCAGAACGACGATGTCGAACTGCAACCCCTTGGCCTGATGCAACGTCATCACGCGGACGTCGGCAGCAGAAGGTGATTCCACCCGACGCGATTCGACCACGCGGATAAAGTCATCGACCCGCACCGTCGCATCATTTTCATAGCCGTAGGCCAATTCAACCAGTTGCAACAAACGATTCAAATCGCGGCCATCGCAGTGTGGGGCTAATTCCTGTACCCATTGGTAAATCGTCTTACCATAGCCGCGGTTCAGCAACGACTCGCGAAGACCGAGAGAAAGACGCACGGCGGACGCGCCGTCGTCATGTTGCTGAAAGTCGATCGCTTCAGCAAGCGGCGATGTCGCCAGATGAAACCGCGCGGCCGTGTCGCCCGGATGATCGGCAATCCGCAGCAGCGACAGAATCAATTGCACGGCCGGCGAGTCGGTGAGCGGATTGCCCCCCTCTTCGCTCGCCAGCACCTGATGCTGTGTCCGCAGTTGGTAAATCAACCGGGCAACAGCCGAGTTGGTGCGAACCAACACACCGACCGAACGCCCCGGGTTGTCGCGGGTGATCTCGGCGATTTGACCGGCGGCGAAGTCCAGCGTGACATCTCGCTGTTTTTCGTTTTCGTCGGCGCGGCGGCTCGTCATCAGTCGGCAATAGCCGGGCAAGCCGTCCTTCGCTGTGGTGTGTTCGCCAAATCGTTCGCCCCAGGTGTGGGTGACGTTCGGATAACTCGCGAGAGCCTCGTTCGACTTCAGCCCCAGAAAGACGCGGTTGACGGTGTCGATAACGGGTTGGCTCGACCGATAACTTTTCGTCAACGATTCCTCATCAATTCCGCCGAGCTGCTCGCCGACGGCGTCAAAGATTTCCGACACGCCTCCCCGCCAACGGTAGATCGCCTGCTTCACGTCGCCCACGCAGAAAAACGAACCCTCACCGTCGGCAGCAGTGACGCGCTCGGCGAACGGCCGTACCACCTGCCACTGCAGTCGCGATGTGTCCTGAAATTCATCCAGTAATAGATGCTTCACCTGCATGTCAAGACGCCAGTTCACATCGGCGATGCGCCCGGTTGCGAATCCGCGGGCGAGACTTCGCGTCACATCGTCGAAACGCAGACCGTGGCTGCTTTGCTTCAACTGCCGATACGCCGCGTCGAACTTGTCGAGCAGCTGCCGCGCAGCGAGAGTCTGATCGGCAACTCGTCCCAACAAGACGGCCCGCGCATTGTCGATCAACGGCCGGTAGGCATCGACCAGGTCGTTTTCGATCGGCTTTTTATGGAAGTCCGTCGCGCCGGCGATGAGTTTCGCCGTCAGTCCCTTGCCGATGAATCCTTCCCAATCGCCACTGGCAGCGCAGCCAACGTTTGCATCGCGTGCTTTCCCAAAACGCTTGTCGGTAAACTCCAAAGCCGCCAATTTTGCGATGGCCGCATCCAACGCCTCGCCTTCAACTTGCTTGTGCCGCGGCAAAGCGTCCCACGCATCTTCGTCGGTTTCGCAAAACAGGTCGTACAGCTTGGTGACGACGTCGTGAATCTCCGACGAAACCGACCGCTTGATTTCTCCCTTGCTCAGCAGGTGCATCATCGTCACCAGACTCGCCGTTGATTCTCCGTCGAGTACTGTCTGCACCGCTTCGTTTCGCAGTTGCAAATCGTCCAACTCATCGACGATTCGCCAACCGGGCGGCAGGCCGAGTTCGAGACTGAAACTCGCCGCCAATTGTGAAAAGAAACCGTCGAGCGTCCCGACACGCAGGCGATGCAGACGACTGATAAGTTTTCTCAACAGGTCGAAGCAACCCTCGCGGGTCAATTTGGCGTCGCCGACGTTCTCCGCCAGTTCTGCGAATTTCCCGTCGTCGAGCGCCGCCTCGGCTAGTCGCGTTAACACGCGTTCGAGAATCTCGCCGGCCGCCTTGCGGGCAAATGTTGCTGCCAGAATGTGGTCGGGGGGTTCACCCGCTGCGATCTGCGCGATGAATCGGTTGGAAAGCTGGAACGTCTTTCCCGTGCCTGCCGACGCGCGAATGAGCAAGTGGGGAAACTCAGCGGCGGCGTTCATTATTCGACCTCCGCATCGTCAAGCCCGGAATTCGTGCCGAATTGTCCGTCAAGGCAAATGGCAGCGAACTCTTCGAAGAACGCAGGCGGCGGGCCGTTCGGTGGACCGAAGATGCCCGCACGAATGTCGCGGATGACTCCTCGCGCCGTTTCGTCGGCATCCGCCAAATCGTCGGCCGTCCATTCAGCAACATGATGGCCGATGGCGTCGAGCGATTTGGGAATGACGATGTAGCCGAGCCGCACGGTCGCCGGATCGACATCGGCAAATTTGTCAGCGGCATATTGCACCAGGTGGCGATAGAGCGGCAGTTGCAGATCGACCCAGTCATCGCGGCGGCGATGTGTCTTCTCCGGTTTGTTCGCCGACTCGCCGGTCTTGTAATCGAAGATGACAATCTCGCCGGTCGCGCGATTACGATCGATGCGATCAATGCGGCCGCGAAGATACAACGGCAGATCGTCGACGGTAAACGGAGCCGTTTCGTCTTTGATATCACACTCCGTCACCTCAATGGCCCAGCCTTCGGCAACCCATCCGGCTTGCCAGTCAGCGAACTTTTCCAGCCGATAACGAATCTGCTCGACCTGCACATTGACTGCCGCCAGCGGATGCTTTCCGAATTGCCTACTCACCTGGTCATCGAGCAGATCGTTCAACGCCTGCTTGACATCATCCGCAGCATCAGATGTGGCTGCTTCACTTTCGCCAAATGCCTTGAGGACCTCGTGCAATAACGAGCCGAATTCACCGCCGCCCAGTTCGTTGCCGCCGTCATCGATGCCTTCGAGCTTCAACCGATGTCGCAGGTAGTAACGGTAGGGACAGGCAAGGTAGTCTTTGAATTCGGTGACCTTCATCGACTTCAACTCGGCGAGCGGTTCCAGCGGCTGAGGTGGTGCAAAAACCGACTGCTTCCGGCCGGCGGTGAGGCTGCCCGCCAACTCGATGCGTGGCTTCAATTTCGATGATCCCCGCAAGAATCCGAGCGTGCGCAGAGCCATCTCCTGCGGCTCGCAAGCAAACAGTAACCGGCTGGGAATCAACGGATCGTTGTCGGCCGAGCGGCGGCCGGCGATCAACTTCAGTGATGTTCGCGACGCAGCGATGACCGACAACGCATAGGCGTCGCGGGCATAAATGCGGTTGTTGTCTTCCAAGCCCAGTTGACGCCGCAACTCGTTCGGCAGAAACAAATCGCTGTTACGCGATGCCGGCACCAGTCCGTCGTTGAACCCGCTCACAATCAACGCCGGCGCGTCGTCCAATGGAAGCTCCAACCAACCCAGCAATTCAACTGCCGTGTGATCGGCACGGGGCGGAACCGTCTGCCCGGACAACGATTGCAGCAGTAACCGTAACGCTTCCGCACAACTGACCGACGGAGCCAATTCGTCGGGGATGTCGCGTTGCGCCGCCAGCGCGTCGCGAATTGCATCACAGGCGGCGATGACATTCCACTCGTCCGCACAGTTCTGCGTGAGCGAAATTCGGCCGTAGACGTTGATGACAAGTTGAATGACGTCAACAACCCATTTGCCCAGCGGTCGTTTTGCACCACTCAATCCGTGAAGCAACCCCGCTTGCGTTCCATCACTGTCCGGTTCGCGATGCAATTCATCGAATACATTCCGCAACGATTGATAAGCACTCGAAGAGGCCCGCTGCCACTTGCCATCCAGCCGCGTCGGCAAGTGTGTCGAGCGGTATTGGTCGAGCTGAGTCAGCCAGTCGTCGGTCACGCCTTGGCCGGCCAGCCAATGTGCGATGGCCGGATGCCGCACTAGCGCAGCAAAGGCGTCGGGACGACGACTTTCCAGATAATCGGCGGTTGCTTTCAACAGCAAGCTAGGCCCCATCCGTGTCGCTGGAACGCCGACGCCGTAACGTGAGGGAACGCCGCACTCGGCCAACCGCTGCTGAATCGGCCCCACGAGGCGCTCGTCCGGCACGCCGACGGTGATTTCCTCTGCAGAAAAAACGCCGTCGAGTTTCGCCATCGCCAGCATGACGGCATCCGCCTGATCGCCGGATGTATCGACGACTTCGATCAATTCGCGGTCGAGATCAATCGGCACTTCGAGCCACGCGTCGGATCTCAGACAGCCGTGTTCGTCGAAGCGGTCGGAGAGTTCGTCCGGCGCGAAGACGACAGCCGTCACACCGTCGGCCACCTGGTCGAGCATCGCCCGTTGCGTGCGGTTCAAATCCACCATTCCAATCAGGACGATCTGTTTGTCCGTCGCGCATTCCCGCTGCGCGACGGCGAACAGGCGGGCCGTCTGCAAGTCCCACAATTCCAACTCATCAAGTCGCCGTAAGTAGTCGCGCTGAATTTCAGCCAGCGACTGCCACCGTGCAGATTCGTTGAACCCTTCGAGTTCATCCGCCCGCTGCACGACGTCACCGAAATCGAAACCATCGGCTGCCAACTCCCGATGCAGCCGCGAGAGCATCTCGCCCAACGACAACCAGGCGAACAAATCCCCATCGCCGGGGGGCTCCCGAATGACCTGCAGCAGCAGCTCGCGGTCGGCCTGTTTTAATGCCTCAATCCAGGCCAATCGTTGCGTGAAGTCGTCGGCAAAAGGGCGCTGTGCCACATACAACAGTTCAGGCAATCGCCCCGCGGTGATAATTTGCGGCGGCAACAGGATCAACGACTCGCGATCAGCCCGGTCGATGAGGATCTCAAGCAAACGACGGCCCGCGCGACCGCCCGGCAGCGCAACGACGACTTCAGACAGATCGGCGACGCCGTCGATCACTCGGTCTTCGAGCAACAACTGGGCCGCCGCCGCCAAAGCGGGCGACTGCCAATGAAGGAAACTACGCGTAATCGGCATTCGTTATCTGTCCAACAATCGATCCGTCTGACTTCCTCTCCAGCCGTTGGTTCCTCTAGTATCGTGCTTGGACCTGCAAACGGCAACTGCCACCACCAGCCCGCGGGGCAAGATTTGTCGTTGCACAAATGGCGTAAAGGGACATGCAAATCCCGGTAATATAAGCCTGAAGCGCAAGCGAAGGATGATTCCACCGCGATGCCAGAAAGCTCCTTCGCTTGCGCTTCAGGCTTGTATATTTGGGGGATTTTAGCCCTTTGTCTCCAATCCAAAAACTGAGGTCTGCAACTTCAAAAATCGCAATCAAGGGACTTCCAGGCGAAGACCCTCGCTTGCGCTGCGGGCTGATTATCGAGAACAAACTCAACTCCAGACTCAAGTAAACATAAAGGCAAACTGAGCATGACCGAGCAGAAAGCGACCAACATCACCTGGCACGGTCACCATGTCTCCAACGAAGACCGCTGCAAACTCAAAGGTCACACGGGATCGGTGTTGTGGTTCACCGGGCTGAGTGCATGCGGCAAAAGCACCGTGGCCAACACGGTCGATCACATTCTCCACTCGCGCGGCATTCACACCTACGTGCTGGACGGCGACAACGTTCGACACGGTTTGAATAAGAACCTCAGTTTCTCGGCCGATGACCGCGCCGAGAACATCCGCCGTGTCGGCGAAGTGGCTGCACTGTTTGCCGCCTCTGGCTGTGTGACGCTGACCGCGTTCATCTCGCCGTATAAAGCCGACCGCGACAAGGTTCGCGAATTGCTCGGCGACGGTCAGTTCATTGAGGTTTACGTCAACGCATCGCTGGAAACCTGCGAAGCCCGCGATCCCAAGGGACTTTACAAGCAGGCCCGCGCCGGAGAAATCACCGGCTTCACCGGCATCGACGATCCCTACGAAGCCCCCGAGAACGCGGAACTCATTCTCGATGCCGACACGAAGAGCATCGACGAGTTGGCCGAGGAAGTCGTGAGCTACCTGGAATCAAAAGGTCATCTCAGCCTGTAACGAAGAGAACGACGCAGATAGCTGCGGTGTAACACACCGCAGTGTCTGCAAACCGCTGGTTCGCACCTGCGCAAGAAATCCTAGAGAAATTCCCAGAATTTTCTTGCTCAGGGCGCGCAAACTGATCACACTTACGGAAACTCAACGTTCCCGCAAAGCTGATCGCTGAAAGCTGATCGCTAAAGAAGGAAGGGGCGGCCGGGGTCGGATTCCGGCGAGTTCTCGGCAAACTCGCTTAACGTTGGCGTCCGATCCCCAGCCGACACCAGGAGGGCAGGGTTGAAAACTTTCGTCAGTCTACTTACCTGATGAGTAGACGAATGGTGTGACGAATTCTGTCTGCTTTTCTTGCCAATTTTCCAATTTAGCCGACCCGCTTGCGGGGCCTGACGGCTTGATCGGCCCACACGGGGCAAGCCCCGCGGCGAAATGCTGGCTACTCTTTCGCGCTGGCTGCCGGCTTCTTCGCCGACGTCTCACCCCAGATGTACCAGTGCGGGGCGACGTAGACCCAGTGGCCCTTGGGCAGGTTTTCGTGACCGCCCCACTCGTTGCCCGCCCAGTAACCGTACTCGGTGAAAGCACCGTAGGTTGCGTCGGACGTCGATGGCACGGTTGCGGCAAACGGTAAACAGCCATTTCGCGAGATGGCCGTCCAATTCAGCCCGGTCTTGTCGACAAAGCCTGAGAAACGTTTCCTGAACGACATCGCGGGCCTGCTCGACATCGCCGGTGAGCCGATGCGCGTACCGCACCAGTTCACCCTCGAATCGATCGAGAGCGGACCGGATCCAGTCCCGGCTACCGTTCTGCCCGTTGTTGTTCATTCCAGAACTCGGCCAAATGCTGCGCTTCGTACCCTAATAGACGCACCAGTGGCTGCCGTCATAGCAAGATTCCGGGAATTTTGTGAATCCCGAAGCGGAATTGCCGGTGCGCGAGGTTGGCTGATGAAATTCCGAGAAACTCTACAGGGAAGGCATCCCTGGCGATCCGGATCGCGCGAGGACGGCGGAACGCCGCAGACGGCGTCCCCTGAAGCAGTGTTCCCCTTCTCGCCGCTTAGCCCCACTCTTCGTCGCCCGGTTCCTCTTCCGCATCGAGAATGCTGAGGTCTTTGGGCGAGAAGAATCGGTTGGCCAACATCCGCACGGGGACCAACATCACGATGAACAGTGGGAACAGAATTCCCAACCGCGGGCTGCCCTTAACAATCCACAACACCACCAGGCAGGCGAGCTGAAGCAGTGTGAATTTGTGAATCGTCGAAAGTGAGACGCGGCGAATGTAGTGCGTCGCCGGATAGAGCTTGGAATCCATCAGCCACAGGCTCAGCCGTTCGAAGAACTGGTTACCCGCCATCGAGACGATTCCCATAAACAGAAACAAGCCATACAGCACGGCCATGGGAATCATCTTGAGGTAGGACAACAGAAACAACGACAACCCCATGAGCAAATGGATGGCCAGCGCACTCACGCGGTTTTCGCGAACGTGAATGATCCGCTCGCGTGATTCGCCGCCGGGTGTGACCACTTCTTCAACCGTCGCCAGACTGCGAACGTGATTCACCGAGCGCACCGTGGTTGCAATGAGCCACGGAAATCCGAAGAACGGACACAACCCCACCAGGATGCCGCCGACGGCGAGATCGAGATGATACGCTTCCCCCTTTTGCAGTTTATGATCGGGGCTGTTGACGAGCCGCGCGGTAATGTTTTGATCGACGAACACCAGCACGGTCAGCAATAGCGCCGGGCCCGCAGAAGCAAACCAAACCCACATGGGTGCGCGCAACGGGTTGACGAACCACGCGCGGGGTGGATTGCTCTCCGCGACGACATTGGTTTCCGCAGCTGCTGAATTCTCACCAGTTGCCTCATTCTCAGGAGTCGTCACGGCGATTGCTTCCTCGACCGGCGGCGAATACGTTGGTCGGAAGGAAGATGGTGCAGGCAGCGCCGGTAGCGAGACGCTTTCCAACATGGGTGACAGCGCGAACAGCGACATGATTACGATTGCGATTGTGGGGCCGAAATCAGTCAGGAATTCGCGGAACCAGTGATTGAGAAAACGGCTGCGGCGAAATCGCGACAACGCCGTCGCCACGTACAATGTTCCCATCGCCAATAGCAGCGACAATAACGCTGTGTCGTGGTGTTTGTGGACTTCCAGATCGCTGAAGATATAGAAAATTCCCTTGCATGCCTCAAAGATGAAAATGAGCGAGATGAGCGCAGCAAAGATTTCGTCGGTGAACCGTGTGAAGAACCGCATCAGACAACTGGCATCGGTGACCGCTAGAATGATGAGAAACAGCGCCGTCCACAGTCCCACCCACACGCGCACTTCGAGAAACAGGGCACCCAGCCCAAGGTGATCGCGGCAAAGCTGATACAGGATGATGGTAAAAATCAACAACGGCCCGGTGCCACCCAGAATAACGAGCGGCTGGCCGGAGAATAGCGCATACAAGATCCCTCACATTGCGGAAGCGGCGATCATTTCGACAGCGCCGATGTAGCCATCGGTTGCAACTCCCAAAATGCCGCCAAACGTGACCGCGGGCGCCAGACAGGCGAAGAACAGGAACAGAGTCGATGCGAGGACCTTGGGGTGCAGTCCGTCGCGAAAGTCGCTGGCGTAATGCGGCAGCCGCCGACGCAGATCGTTGATCAGCCCGCCGAACAGCCGCCCGGAGTAACGCAGGGATTCGGGAATTGTTTCTTCGGCGTCGATTTCTGGAATCGGATCGGAGCGAACGTGAAACCGCTTGAACGCTTCGAGCAGTTCCTGCTGAGTGCGTACCTCGCCGGCTTCGTAGCGGAACTCGTCGTCCGACATCAGCCGGGCGATATTGGTCAGCGCGTCGAGATGTTCGACTGCCGCACCTGTCGGCCCCAACAAAATGATGAGAAAACGGGTTGGAATTCCGTCGGGAGCGCCCATGTTCAGCGGGCGGGCCAGTTGGATGAAGACAACAACGGGGGCAGCTAAGACATCGAGATAGGCATGGGGAACGGCTACCGCGTGGCCGATGGCCGTCGACATGCTGCCTTCGCGTTCCAGCAAAGCGGCAATAATATCGTCGCGGTGCTCCGCCGGCAGTCTTCCCTGCCCAACCAGCTGCGAGACTGCGTTCTGAAAGATGGCTGGCAGATCGGCAGCCTTGAGATTCAGCAAACACGCGCCATCACGAACTGCGTTTTCGAGCTGTTTCATCGAAGAGCGTCCTGCTGCTGCAACTGGCGTCGATCACGCGGATAACCATCATCAGCCATTCGCGGGAGTTGGCCATCTCGTTTCATTTGTCGATGGCCAAAGTGGTTGGGCGAAGGTTAGCAAAATGGGATATCGTGGTAAACAACAGGGCAAAGAATCAGTCTTAAACCGAAATCAAACAGCCCATGTTTCTCACTCCCCGCCTGAGTCGCCCTTGCGCGGCATGGTGAGTACCGTCCAATTGTCGCCGGCAAGAACGCGGGCAACCTGCACGATTTGCCCCGTGTGATATCCCGTGTGTCCCAATGCCCGCTGAATGGCGAGGACGACCGTGTGTGGTTCGTCGCGAACGGTGATTATTTTGGGCAGATCGGTGGGAGTGAGTTCGCCAAGCGTTTGAAAGAGAACGCCCCAGCCGCATTCCCAATGTTCGAGCAGTTGCTCGCGCGACGCAAACTCGTCGACGAATTCACCGTCGCGGTTGCGATTGGATTTTTCACCGTCGGTGGTGAGAAAGTCGGTCCACCGCGAGATGA
>Ga0209403_10004864_pt1 | contig 14356 bp, 13 predicted proteins | sample ArcticOcean_MG_C_8_FD_187440 | JGI IMG/M metagenome (GOLD analysis project Ga0209403, IMG submission 187440) | Marine microbial communities from western Arctic Ocean - ArcticOcean_MG_CB11_86 (SPAdes) (version 2) | ecosystem: Environmental > Aquatic > Marine > Oceanic | place: Arctic Ocean... | reverse complement strand
CTGTAAACTGTAGAAGCTGACATGCAGGATGTTCTTCCGTATGAATAGGTTATGGGCGTGGTGGCCGGCGGTTGCCCTGGCGACCGTGCTCGTGGCGTCGTCCGTGGCGTCGGCACAGACGGCCAATCCCGCAGAAACCCCTGCAACGACTGGTCCCAATATCTGCGGCGTGCCGGTACCGCCGCCGGCAAATCTGCCGCCGGATGACTCCGGGCCTGTCGTGTACTTCATGGGTCTCTGCTTCGACAAGCAGGGTGGCTCCTCGACTGGGGCTGTCGAGAACGAAACCTATCTCTACTACATCCATCTCCGTCCTAGCCTCGCTTCACAGAACCAGTGGGTGCCGTTCGACGAGGAGACACGGAACACCATCGTTGCTGACTTCACGCGTCTCTGGGATACGAACTTTCTCGACGACCTGTCGGTCGAGAGTGAGGATTACACCTTCACAAACGGGGTGGTCGGCAAGCTCGTGACCTACCACATGGAGGAGCGGGAGCGGATCAAGATCGTCGACTATGACGGTTCCGATCAGGTGGAGCGCACGAAGATTGACGAGCAGTTGCAGGCGATGGGAATCTCGTTGCGCCTCGATTCGTTCCGTGACGATGCGACGATTCGCCGTGTCGAGGGTGTGATTCGCAGCTTCATGGCGGACAAAGGTTACAACGACACCGAGGTGACGCACAGCGTGACGCCCGTCGCCGGCGGCCCGAAGCTGATTAATGTGACCTTTCATGTGAACGAGGGTCCGAAGATTAAGATCAAGCGCATCAACTTCATCGGAAACACGGCCGTTTCCGATCGGGCGCTACGGAAACAGATCAAGGTGAATAAGGCTCAGGGAATGTTCTCCCTATTCACCAGGCGCGGCACCTACAAGTCAGACAGATACGAGGAGGATGCCGAGCGTGTGGGGCAGTACTACCGTAATAACGGCTACATACAGGCGAGGATAGGCGCTCCAGAGATCACGGTCATCCGCGACTCCGAGGACAAGAAGACCCGGTGGGTGGAGTTGGGGATCCCGGTCAACGAAGGGCCGAGATTTCGTGTGGGCGACTTCGAGTTCGCCGGCAACACCGTCGTGAAAGGAGAGTTGTTACGTGCGTACTTCGACCTTGAGCGTGGCGATATCTACAACGAGGAAGTAATCCGCAAGGGCCTCGAGAGTGCGCGAGAGATCTACGGGGCGGTAGGCTACTGGGAGTTCACTGGCTATCCCGATCAGATTCCGCGGGCGTCAGTCGTTGGCAACGAGCCTGGCCAGGTGCCGTTCGCCCTTGCCGCCACTCTGCCGTCTAGCGACGGGACTGTGGACGTCACGATACGGTTGCAGGAGGGCGAACAGTACTTCGTCAATCGGATCACGTTCGTCGGCAATACCACGACGCGGGACAACGTGATCAGGCGGGAAATGCAGCTTGGGGAGGGCGGCGTCTTTAATTCGGAGTCGCTCAAGTACAGCGTGCGCCGTCTCAACCAACTGGGCTACTTCAAGGAACTTGAGGAGCAGGAGGCGGTGGAGGTAACGAAGGTTGCCGACAAGGAGAATGTCGTCGACTTGAAGCTCAAGCTCGAGGAGCAGAATCGGAACCAGATTTCGTTTGGCGCCGGGGTGTCCCAGTTCGAAGGGTTCTTCGGGCAACTATCCTTCCAGACCGCGAATTTCCTTGGTCGAGGCGAGAGCCTCACGGTCTCAATGCAGGCCGGATCTCGATCGCAGAACTACCAGGTGGGGTTTACGGAGCCGTTTCTCTTCGACCGGAACATGACGGCAGGCTTTGACATTCATAAGCGAACACTGCAGTACGTCGGCCAGTTCACACAAGCGTCCACAGGCGGCAGCGCGACCTTTGGAATGCCGATGGGGATATTTAGCCGAATGTTCGTCAACTACAGCCTCGAGAACGTACGAGTCCGAGACCTGAATGAGGCGTTCTTCGATTCGTCGTGCTTGTTCCTAGAGCGCGGCTGTGCCGAGGTGACACTGACGGACCTCAGTGCGAGTCAGGCGCTGCTGGTCCAGCAGAACCCGTTCCTCTTTGACTCGTTGCTCATCGGGCAGTCGGGTAAGCGGACCGTGAGCAAGATTACGCCGAGTTTTGTGCATGACACGGTAGACCACCCGATCTTTCCGAATCGTGGCAAGCGCTTTACGCTCTCGCTGGACGTGGCTGGGGTGGGGGGGAACACGAAATACCTGAGGCCGCGTATCGAGGGGGTGTGGTTCAAGGAGCTTTCTGCACGGACGTCGTTCGGCCTGCGCGGGCAGGTGGAGTACATCCGGCCGTACGGTGGGTCGACATTGCCGATCTTCGAGAAACTCTATCTGGGCGGCGAATATACGATTCGTGGTTACGACATTCGGACCATCGGACCGAGCGACGCAACGAACCGCGGGCTGGTGCTCGGCGGCAATAAAAGCATGTTGCTCAATGCCGAGTACCTGATTTCGATCGCCGGACCGGTTCGGCTGATCCTGTTCTACGACGCCGGTCAGGTCCGGGACATTGGGGAGCGGTTCGCGATGAAGGAGGATCTGACCGAGACGGAAATTCTGGATGGACCGTTGCTCCGTGATCCCTTCGCGCAGGTTCAGCTCGTCGATCCCAATGCTAGTAGCCGAACCAACACGGTCGTACTGGGCGAGACCAGTGCGTTCAAGACGTCGACCGGAGCCGAGATTCGCTTCTTCATGCCAGTACTGAACGTGCCCTTCAGATTGATTTTTGCCCTCAACCCGCAGCGAGGCAACGTGCTGGATAACAGGCTGCAACCGGTGAAGAACTTTACTTTCAAGTTTGCCGTGGGCTCGACGTTTTGATCGGAGTTGGATCGTGACGAATGTCGCGCTTCTAGTAGGCTCGGTCCGGGGGTGGGCGCTAGTCGTGGTGGCGCTGGCCGCGGTGTCTGGCGTGGCGTGCGGTGGCGCCGAACTACTCCCCCCCACAACGGGGACACCCGTGCCCCAAACGGAGATATTCTCCGGTACACTCGGGCCGAACGGTGCCGCAACGCATCCATTTACGGCGCAGGCGGGAGGTTCGGTTACCGTGACGCTGCAAGAACTGGAGCCGAATACCACGATCGGGCTCAGCCTTGGGACGTGGAACGGGGCTTCGTGTCAGGTTGTGATTGCCGACGACGCGGCCGTGCGGCAGTCGAGCGTTATTGGCACCGTGTCTGGCGTCGGAGATCTCTGCGTGCGCGTCTACGATGTCGGAAATCTGACCGAGCCGGCGAGTTATACGGTATCGGTCTCTCATCCGTGATCCAGTTCCGGGGTAAAATCCTATGTCCTCGTTGGCGATGAAAGGATTCAGAGTAATGAGATTTGTGACTGTTGTCGTGGCGATAGGCATCGTGTTGTCGACCGCTCAAGGTTTTGCTCAGGAGGCGGCGGCACCAGGAGCGCCTGCACCGGCGCCCCAGGCTTCGGCCCAGGTAGCCCCGTTTCCAGCGCCCCCATTTCCAGCGGGCGCAAGAATGGGGTTCATCGACGTTCAGCAGATCATCGCCGAGTCGATCGATGGCAAGGCCGCATCGGCCCGCGTGAAAGCGCTAAACGACAGGAAGGTCGCCGAACTCAACGAGAAGAACAAGGTGCTGCTGAGTGATCAGCAGAAGCTGCAGTCCGGTGCCACGGTACTCAGCGCCTCGGCTCGCGAGGAGCTCCAGCGGAAGATCGACCGCGAGAACACCGATATCGAACGAACGACTCAGGACGCGCAGAAAGAGTTGCAGGACCTTCAACAGGGGCTGCAGGTTGAATTCCAGGGGAAGCTCACGCCTGTGATCGCCGAGGTGTCGGCTGAGATGGGCTTGGATATGGTGTTCTCCGTCAGCGATGCGGGCCTTGCGTGGGCGAACCCGGGCCTTAATATCACGGCTGACGTCATCAAGAAGTTCGACAGCAAGAATTGACCGACCGGCTCCCTGGATCCTGCCTTCAGGTTTCTGGTGTGACACTTTCACCGTGGGCCACGAGAGCCCTGATGGCTGGAGGCTGACGCCCCGTGTCCATCGACCTGCCCGCGCTGCTCGGTCGCCTCTCCCACCGATATCCATCCTTTCTCGTCGACGCCGTCGCTGAGCACGAGCCGGGGACACGCCTGGTGGCGGTGAAGAATCTCACCGTGAATGAGGAGTTCTTCCAGGGGCACTTTCCGGGAGCGCCGCTGATGCCAGCAGTTCTGACCATCGAGGCCCTGACACAGGCTGCCGCCGCTCTATTGCTCGAGCGTGATGATGTGTCGGCTACGGCGCGTGTGGCACTTCGGGGAATCGATGGCGCGAAGTTTCGGAGGCAGGTGATCCCGGGCGATCAGGTAAGGCTGGAGGTCCGGATAGAACGCGTACGCTCGAGCCTCGGCAAGGCACACGCGAAGGCGCTGGTTGCGGGCCAAACCGTTGCCGAGGCGACGCTGCTGCTATCGATAGACGCCTGCGCGGACTTTGTCGATTCGACCGCGGTGGTCCACCCATCTGCGCGGATCGGCGCTGGTACTGTGGTGGAGGCGAATGCCGTAATTGGACCGCAGGTGACGATCGGTCGCCGATGCCGGATAGGCGCAGCTGCAGTCGTTGGAGGGTGGACCGATATCGGCGACGACACACAGGTCTACCCGATGGCCTCGATCGGCATGGCGCCCCAGCACCTTCGGTTCAAGAGTGAGGGCACCCAACTTACGATTGGGCGGGGTAATACGTTTCGGGAGTTCGTGACGATTAATCGCGCGACGGTCGAAGGCGGCGGCCAGACTCGTATCGGTGAACGGAACTTCTTCATGGCCTACGTTCATGTGGCGCATGACTGTCAGATCGGCAGCGATACGATCTTTGGTCCGCATGCCACGCTGGGTGGACACGTGATCGTCGAGGACTTCGCCAACGTCAGCGCCGGGACGGCCGTGCACCAGTTCTGTCGAGTGGGCCGTCATGCCTTCACGGGTGGCTACTCCGTGGTGACCAAGGACGCGCTTCCATTTGGCCGCACCATCGGCAGCCGGCCGGCCCGTATCTTCGGAGTGAACACCATCGGATTGGCACGGCGCGGTTTCACTCCGGACACGATCGCCCAGTTGAAGCGGGCGTACAGGTATCTGCTGCAGTCGAAGCTGAATACCTCGAGGGCGGTGGCCGCGATTCGGCGTGATTCCACCTTGACCGATCCAGAGGTGGCCTACCTCCTGAACTTCATCTGGACCTCCAAGCGGGGTGTCATTCTTCGGAAGCCGAGCCGCCCTGCGGAGGAAGCGTTCGGCGATGAATAGTGCCGCGCCACCACGGGGACCGTTCACTCACTGACATGCGCCTGGGTCTTATCGCTGGGGGGGGGCGTTTTCCGCTGGTTCTCCTTGACGCAGCACGGAGTCAGGGGCACAAGGTGATCGTCATTGCGATCAAAGAGGAGGCGTCCGAGGAGTTGATCGTGGCGGCGGCGCGTCTGGACGCGGCCCTACACTGGGTATCGCTCGGACAACTCGGGAAATGCATCAAGCTATTGCAAGAGGGTGCCGTGGATCGCGCGGTGATGGCAGGCTCCGTCAAGCACACCAAAATCTTCTCGAGCGGACTCATCTTGCCTGACCTTGTCATGCTGTCGCTTCTCCGCAAGCTCGGGGCTAGGAACACCGACGGCTTGCTGGGCGCCGTGGTGGATGTGTTTCGCGACCATGGGATCGAGGTCATGGATTCCACGGAACTTATTAAGCCGCTTCTGGCGTGTCCCGGTGTGCTGACGGGCCGGAAGCCGAGTCAGGACGAGACCCAAGACATCGAGTACGGCTACCGATTTGCCGATGCAATCGCGGCACTCGATATCGGCCAGACGGTGGCGGTGAAGGATCGGGCAGTGGTGGCAGTGGAAGCGATGGAAGGCACCGACGAGTTAATCCGCCGGGCGGCGAGTTTGGCCGGGGCTGGTGTATCCGTGATCAAGGTGGCCAAACCGACACAGGACATGCGATTCGACGTCCCCGTCGTCGGCCTCGGCACGATCGAGATCATGCGGGCGGCCGGCGCCACTGCGCTCTCGATCGATGCAGGAAAGACGCTCATCATCGATGGTCCGGAAGTGCTCTCGGCAGCCGACGGCGCCAACATCGCAATGCTGGCGAGACGTATCGGCGACGCAGGAGTGGAACGCGCAGATGGGACCGCTCCCGCCCATCAGCAGTGATGGATGTTGTGCGCATCGGCGTCGTCGGCGTGGGCCATTTGGGTCGCCACCATGCCAGGATCTTGTCGGGCATGCCTCACGTGTCGTTGGTTGGGGTTGCGGATATTGACGCGACCCGTGCGCAGGATGTGGCCAGTCAGTACGGCAGCATCGCCGTCAGCGGTGTGCGGGACCTGCTTGATCGTGTCGATGCCATCACGATTGCCGTGCCCACTGAGGTCCATGCGGAGGTGGCGAGTCACTTCATTGGTCGCGGCATCGCAACCCTTGTGGAGAAACCACTGGCCCCTTCGCTCGACGACGCGAATCGGCTGGTTGCACTGGCTGAGGAGCACGGGGCGTTGCTTGCCACAGGCCACACCGAGCGCTTCAATCCAGCGGTGGTCGAGGCGTTCCGCGTTGTCACCAGGCCGCGGTTCGTGGAGGCGCGGCGGCTTAGCCGCCTTCCAGACCGAAGTCTCGATATCGATGTGGTGTTCGACTTAATGATTCACGACCTGGAGCTCCTGCTCGCCTTGGTTGATTCGCCGGTGACAGCCGTAGAAGCCGTCGGTGCAGCCGTGCTGACGGACAAGACCGACCTGGCAAATGCACGGGTTCGGTTTGCGTCTGGCTGCGTCGCCACCCTCACGGCTAGTCGTGTCAGCCAGGAAGGGGAGCGGACGTTCAAGATCTTCCAATCCGACGCCTGTGTGTCCGTCGATTGTTCGGCCCGCACTGTGGAGGTGTTTCGGCTCGTCCGCGAGAACGGTACACGGTCGATCCAAGCGGAGTCGCTGAGGGTGCCCGATGAGGAGCCGCTGCGTTGTGAGCTCGAGAACTTCGTTAACGCCGTTCGCCATCGACGCGATGCACGCGTGACTGGCCGGGCCGGACGCGATGCGGTCGCACTGGCGGCCAGGATTTCAGAGCAGATCGCACGGTCGGCATAGTGACAGTTCATGAGGTCGTGGCGGGAAAGATTGCGGCGGGTGAGCCGCTGGCAACCGCCGACATTGAGGAGCTGGCGCTGCTCCAGGATATTCTTGCGCTCGGCATGCTGGCCGATGATGCCCGTCGGCAGGCGTGTGGCCGGCGGGTCACCTATGTCCTGGTGGCCATGTACGCTGACGGTGAGCCGATTGATGCCGACGTCGCTCGGGATGCACGAGAACTCCGAATCACGGGGAAGCCGACGGACCTCAACAGCGCCGTTGCCATGGTTCGAGCCGTTGCGGGGATAGCGGGCGAACGTGCAGTGTCAGGATTCTCGCTCGCTGATATCGAGCAGTTGGCTCCCGGCCGTGAACTGCAGGGGGCGCTCGAAACGCTACGCGGTGCAGGGCTGGATCGAGTGGCCGAGACCCCGGTCGATCGGTTCGAGTCGCCTGAGGCCACGCTTGAGATCCTGGAGGCGTCGGGCTTTTTCGATACGCGCTTGACCGTTGACGGCACGGAGAGCGGGACACGAGTGAGTAGCATCCTGCGCGCCCGGGCGCTGTCTGGGCACTTCCGTTCGGTGGCTGCCTTCTCCCCGCTGCCGTCGATACTGAACCCCTTCAAGGCCACCACTGGCTACGAGGACGTGAGGGCTGTTGCGCTGGCACGCCTCGCGATGCCGTCCGGTTCAGCCATTCAGGTGGACTGGCGGCGGTACGGGCCGAAACTGGCGCAGGTGGCGCTCACCTTCGGTGCAAACGACCTCGACAATGTGCCAGCTACTACCACCATCGAGGGCCGCCGGCGGACCCCGTTGGCCGAGGTCAGGCGGAACATCGAGGCCGGCGGTTTCGAACCCGTAGAGCGCGACGGGCGCATCTCCCGTCCATGATCCGCGTCGGCGCGGTCGGCTACCTCAATGCGAGGCCACTAACCTGGGCACTCGACCTGGAGCCAAACCGGTGGCACGTTCGTTACGACGTGCCGTCAGTGTGCGCCCGTCTACTCTTCGATCGCCACGTGGACCTGGGCCTCATTCCGTCGGTGGAATACCTCTCAGCCTTGGACTATCAGCTGGTGCCAGGTGTCGGGGTGTGCTCGAGAGGCGCAGTCGGATCGGTGGCGCTGTTCGCGCGGACGGAGATTGGTGATGTTCGCCGCCTTGCCCTCGATGCCAGCTCACGCACGTCAGTCGCACTGACCAAGGTGCTGTGTGCCAGGCGTTTTCGCATCGCGCCGGAGTTTATTTCACACGGACCCGATCTTGGGGCGATGTTGAGAACGGCCGACGCGGCCTTGCTCATAGGCGACCCCGCTCTCGAGACGGACGCCGCGGATCACGGAGCGCGCAAGATCGACCTCGGATCCGAGTGGGAGGCCATGACGGGACTTCCATTTGTCTATGCCGCATGGACGGGACGGCGAGGAGCGGTGAGTGTGTCAGATGTGTCCTCGTTGCGAGCCGCGCAGACGGAGGGTGTGCGGGCGATTCCTGAGATTGCTCGAGAGTACGGAGGAAGCGCAATGGAGAAGACGGCGAGGGCGGCCGCGTACCTAAGGGATAATGTGCGCTACGGACTCGGCTCGGACGAGGCGGCTGGGCTGCAATTGTTCCTCGACTACGCAGCCGATCTCGGGCTGGGTCCAAGGCGGGAACTGGAGTTCTATTGACCGTCGACGCACTAGCAGAGAAGGTGAGGCAGGGCGGCAGACTCGACTCAGCCGAGGCCCTGTTCTTGTACCGTGAGGCGCCAACCCACCTCCTTGGCCAACTGGCGCATGCCGTTCGCACGCGCAGGCATCCTGACCCGATCGTTACCTACATCATCGATCGCAACGTCAACTACACGAACATCTGTGTCGCCCGCTGCAACTTCTGCGCGTTCTATCGTGAGGTTGGCGCGGCAGATGGCTATGTCCTCGGTTTCGAGGAGATCTTCCGGAAGATCCAGGAGACGATCGAGGTGGGGGGCAACCAACTCCTGTTGCAAGGAGGACACAACCCCGACTTGCCGATCGAGTGGTACGAGGATCTGTTCCGGGCAGTCAAGGCACGGTTCACGAATTTCAAGCTGCATGCGCTGTCTCCGCCAGAGATAATTCACATCTCACGCCTGGCCAAGCTGTCGGTTCAGGAAGTTATTGGCCGACTGGTTGAGGCCGGGCTGGATAGCATTCCTGGCGGTGGAGCTGAGATCCTGGTGGACCGTGTGCGGACGCTGCTTCACTGCCATACGAAGGCGACGGCGGACGAGTGGATCGGCGTCATGCGCCACGCTCATCAGGCTGGGCTGCGTACGACGGCGACGATGATGTACGGGACGTTGGAGACCGACGCTGAGCGGATCGAGCACCTGATGCGTTTGCGGGCGCTCCAGGACGAAACAGGCGGCTTTACGTCGTTCATTACGTGGAGCTTTCAGCCTCAGCGCACCGAACTCGGCGGCGTGGAGGCGACGGGCGTGGATTATCTGCGAACGCTGGCGCTGTCCCGCCTCGTGCTCGACAACTTCGACAACCTGCAGGCGTCGTGGGTTACCCAGGGGGGGAAGGTCGGACAGCTCAGCCTGGCTTTCGGTGCAAACGACATGGGCAGCATGATGATCGAGGAGAACGTCGTACGAGCTGCTGGTGCCAGCTACTGCATGGACGAGCTCGAGATCGTGCTGAACATTGAGGACGCCGGCTATGCCGCCAAGCGTCGGAACATGCACTACGAGATCGTCGGCGACCCGATCGTTCGGTTACGCGACGTGCCGCGTATGCGTTCGCTGGCCACGGCGCGGGTCGCGGGCGATACCTCCGTTCCGGAGGAGCTGCTCCTGTATCCCGCCCGGAGTCGACAGGTCAAGAGCCGACGGGCGAAGGTGCAGTCCTGACGTGATTCGCTATCGAGGGGAGTGGATCGTGCCCGTCTCTGGCAAACCTCTCCGACGCGCGCAGGTGACGATCGATCGCGGCCGTGTGGTGTCGGTGAAGGACACGGCGGCCCTCGACGCGGTGGACCTGGGCCGCGTCGCAGTGCTTCCAGGACTCGTGAACGCCCACACTCACCTCGAACTGTCGTACTTGCGCGACACGATTCCCAAGGCAACTTGCTTCACTGACTGGATGAGACCGGTAATGTGGGCTCGACGGAATCTGGCGGATCCTCGATCCCGTGTCGTGATCCAGGCGGCCGAGGATGCGATCCGAGAGGCGAAAGAATGCGGCACGGCGGCCGTAGGCGACATCAGCAATACTCTTGTGACGGGCCCGCTGCTTGCAGCAGCCGGCATGGCCGCGCTGGTGTTTCATGAGCTGATGGGTTTCGACGTGGCCGAGCCGACCGCGATGGTGGCGGAGGCGCGACGGATCATCGACGCGCAACCCGCCATGCCCGGCATTCGTTGGACGCTGGCGGCTCACGCCCCCTATTCCGTGTCGCCCGGTCTCTTTGCCGCTCTCCGCGCAGACCTCGAACAGCAGTCATTCCGCGTGTCCAGTGTGCACCTTGGCGAATCGGCAGAGGAGGTCGAATTGCTACGTTCGGGTACCGGCCCCTGGCGAACGCTGCTCCGCGAGTTAGGTGTGGTCACAAAGTCGTGGCCTGTCCCCGGCGTCGGCCCGGTCGACTACCTCGAGTCGCTGGGGTTTCTCGGTCGCGACGTAATCGCGGTGCACGGAGTGCAGTTCGGTGGCAGCGATCTGGCGAGACTCAGGGCGCTCGACGCGACGCTCGTGTCGTGCCCAAGGAGCAATGCGCACGTCGGTGTCGGCGCCCCTCCGCTCGAGGCTTTCTACGCTGCGGGGGTACGTGTGGCATTTGGCACGGACAGCTTGGCCAGCGTGGGCGATCTCAATCTGTTCGCAGAATTGCATGCGGCCCGGAAGATTGCACCGCTCGTGCCCGCGAAGGACCTCATCGGCAGTGCGACGGTCGCCGGCGCTCGCGCCCTTGGCCTCGAAGCCGATCTCGGCACGATCGAACCTGGGAAGCGAGCGAAACTCATCGCGGTTCGCATTCCTGCGGGCGTGGAGAACGTGGAAGAATTCTTGGTCTCAGGTGTTTCTCCAGACGCCATTGATTGGGTGCCTGACGAGACGGCCTGACGGTCGCCAGGACACAGGGCTACGAGATGCGCAGTCTTTCGACCTACCTCTCCTTCGTCCGTGTGAGCCACACGGTGTTTGCCCTGCCGTTCGCCTTCACCGGGGCGCTCTTGGCCTGGCGCACCGGTGGATTCTCCATCTTCAATGTTGGGTGGATCGCGGTGAGCATGGTGGCGGCCCGCAGCGCGGCTATGGGATTCAATCGACTCGTCGACGCGCGTCACGACGCGCTCAATCCCAGGACGGCCGGACGCGAATTGCCTCGTGGCCTGATCACCAGGCGAGAGGCGGGCATCTTCGTTGCGATCTCGGCGGCAGTGTTCGTGTTTGCGGCGTTTCGCCTGAATATGCTCTGTGGTGTGCTGTCGCCGCTAGCCTTGGCGGTGGTCTTTTGGTACTCGCTGGCGAAGCGCTACACGTCTTATACGCAGATATTCCTTGGGCTTGCGATGGCTGTGGCTCCGGTCGGTGGCTGGCTGGCTGCAGGAGGAGGCTCCGGCTGGCAGCCGTGGCTCTTGGGTCTGGCGATCGGACTGTGGGTCGGGGGGTTCGACGTGCTCTATGCCTGCCAGGACGTCGAGTTCGACAGGGCTTACGGTTTGCGCTCGATGCCTGTCCGGTTCGGTGTCAGGCGTGCGATTGCGATGTCACGAGTGATGCATGTTGCGACCGTGGTCTGCATGGCGGCGCTCTGGCAGGTGGCGTGTCTACCGGTGAGCTATCTGGCCGGGGTGGCCGGTGTCGCTGTGCTGCTTGCGTATGAACAGTCTCTCGTGAGCGATTCGGATCTCTCCAAGGTAAAGCGAGCGTTCGATCTGAACGGGTGGGTTGGCCTCGTCTACTTCGTTTCTACCGCCGCATCGCTCTATTTCGAATGATGGGACAACTGGTGGACAAAGAGTACCGCGTCGCTTCGCACATGCTCGCGAGTCCGAGCGCGGCGCAGGCTTCTCGATGGATTTCGGATAAGCAGACAGGTCGCTGTGGAGCGCGGGAGCGGTGTGCCATGGGGTATCGCGCTTGTGGTGTGTTCTGGTGCCTGTGACGAGCCCACCCTCCAAGCGCTCGGATCGCATCGCAGGCATGTTCGACGCGATTGCGCCTCGGTACGATCTATTGAACCGGGTACTCAGCGCCGGTCTCGACCGCCGTTGGCGCCGGCGAGCGATTCAGTCGCTCGGGCTGACTCGACAGACCGTTCTGCTCGATGTCTGCAGCGGCACGGCGGACGTTCCGTTGGAGGCGCGCCGGAGCGAAGGACTGGGAATGGTGATCGGCGTCGATTTTGCCAGGGCCATGCTGAAGGTCGGTTCCAAGAAGATCCAGCGCGCCGGTCTGCAGGCAGGCATTGGGCTCGTGCAGGCCGATGCGACGCGTCTGCCGGTGAGGACCGCAAGCGTGGATGCGGTAACTGTGGCGTTCGGTATTCGCAATGTCGAGCGGCCAAATGAGGCCTGCCTGGAAATGGCGAGAACTCTGAAGTCGGGAGGGCGTTTGGCGATTCTTGAGTTCGGAGTCCCTCGCATACCTGGGATCTCGACGCTGTACCTGTGGTACTTCAGGTTCTTGCTTCCGCGGGTCGGTCGATTCGTGTCTGGACATCAGGGGGCGTACGCATACCTGCCCGCGTCGGTCATCACATTTCCAGCGCCGGAGGCGTTCTGTGAGATTCTCGCGACCGCTGGATTTACGCGCGTGTCTGCAGTCCCTTTGTCGCTCGGGATCGTCTATCTATATACAGCCCAGCGTGCGTGAGGGTCATCTTCCTCGTCATTCCAGTTGCGTCTGGTGTGATAACGTCGATTTTGTCCCTTGATTCACTTCGACATCGAACAGCGGTACCAGGACGAAGCGGTGGTCGGCACCGCGATCTCTCGCCGTGAGGGCGTCGTGCTATCCGTGGTCGTGCATGCCACGTTTGCCGCCCTGATACTGCTCCTACCTCAGTTGCCGTACTTCGAGAGAGGTGCGGAGGAGCAGCAACGCCTAGAGGAGGCGCGCCTGCTGGCCGAAGAGCGGAAAGAGGAGAATCCCACGTTCGTGTTCGTACAACCCCGTGCGGACATCGAGGCGCCCACGCCGCCGGAGCGAAGCGAACTCTCCGACATCGATCGCCAGGCCAGCGCTCCCGTGGTGGCGCCCGATCCGATCAATCCGCTGCCATTGTCGCAGGGCGACAGTGGCGATCGCGTTGAGGAATCACTCGAGGAATCAGTCGAGGAGTCGCTCAAGGAGTCGGAGATGGCAGCGGCGGTTCCTCAGCTAACGCCGCCAGCGCCACCCGACCCGACTTCGTCAGCGGCGGAGGTGCCATCTCCGCTGGCGCAGGCTGAGACTGGCTACAGGCAACCGAGCAAGGCACTGAGGATGCCAAAGAGCAGTGACCTGGGCGAGGCACTGCGGAACCTTGAGCGGTATGTCCAGAAAGGGTCTTTCGACAACCCCCGCGGAGGCGCCAACCAGCCAGGTGCGGCGATTCAGTTCGACTCCAGGGGAGTGGAGTTCGGTCCTTGGATCAGGCGGTTCGTCGCGCAGGTGAAACGCAACTGGTTCGTGCCAAATGCGGCGTGGCTGATGAAGGGGCACGTCTTTCTGCAGTTCAACATCCACAAGGACGGGCGAATCTCAGACATTTCAGTCGTCGGGCCATCGGCAATCGAGGCGTTCAACAATGCAGCCTATAACGCCATCCTTACCTCCAACCCGACAGAGCCATTGCCACCCGAGTATCCCGAGGAGCAGGCGCTCTTTACGGTGACGTTCTTCTATAACGAAGAAGCGCCGCCTTATTGATGCCCACGCGGATCTAGGCATTGGGGGTTCCTCGTCCTGCTCTCGGCGTTGGCCATCTACGTGTTGCTCAGAACATGAAGTTCGTTCTGGCGATTCTGGGCCCAACGGCGTCAGGCAAGAGTGCCTTGGCGCTCGCCGTCGCCGAACGCTGGCATGGCGAGGTCATCAACTGCGATTCAACAGCCGTGTACCGAGGCTTCGACATCGGTACGGACAAGGTGCCAGCCGCGTCGCGACGCCGAATTGCTCATCACCTCCTGGACGTCGCGGCCCCGACGCAGGTCTATACGGCCGCGCAGTATGCTCGTGATGCCGCGATCGCGATTCGCGAGGTGCACGGACGGGGGAAGTTGCCGATCGTGGCCGGCG
>Ga0209403_10004863_pt1 | contig 14361 bp, 16 predicted proteins | sample ArcticOcean_MG_C_8_FD_187440 | JGI IMG/M metagenome (GOLD analysis project Ga0209403, IMG submission 187440) | Marine microbial communities from western Arctic Ocean - ArcticOcean_MG_CB11_86 (SPAdes) (version 2) | ecosystem: Environmental > Aquatic > Marine > Oceanic | place: Arctic Ocean... | reverse complement strand
GAAGTCGCGGTGGGCAAAGGCTTCGAAGGAGCTACGCACGTGCGGTGGTCCTCGGTGGGTTGGGCTCAGCCGTTGGATGGCCTCGAGGGCAGGGCTGTCGGGTGATTCGGCAGCGTAGCGCGGGATGAGTGTGTGGGGTGGTTGTCGACGGTCGTCTCTCTGCAGAGCGCGGCATTCGTGCACTGATGTGTCCTCACAGAGGAAAAATGGCCACGGGCTGAACGCCCGTGGCTAGTCCGTTCCCACCCAAGTTCTCGACCGCCCTACGGGCGAGGCCCGCCCTATCTTTTTTTCGGGGGCAAGCCCCCGCCGCGGCGTGCTTCGCGGCCGCGCTCCGGACCAATCGTAGTGAGGGGCGGGGTCGCGGGGACTCACCCACGGCTCGGCCCGCCAGGGGCTCGTCTCTCGAGCCGCGCCCCTGACCGAACCTCATCCGGTCGGTTGCCGCCTCGCCGCGTTGGGACTCGATTCTGCGACCGTCCCAAGGCTAGGGTCTTGATGACCGCGTGGCAGTAGGCCGCTTCGGGCGCGTCCGGCACGCTGCCGATGGCATGCGTCAGAGAGTCGGAGTGCCAAGGGCGATGAGAGTGGGCGGCAAGACCTGCGCTCGCGAGAAAAACTTGGTGTTCGTGTCACCCTCGGGGGGACTCGAATTCTTTGATCGCCCTACGGATCGGGACTCCAACACCCACGCCGAAGCACAGCCAGTTCGAGAATAGCGCTACGCGCAGGGGAGGGACCGCGGTCCCCGTCCAAGCCGAGATCATTGGGCCCTGTGGGGGACTCCAAGGCGGCCGACCGAACGCTCGCGGACTTTGCCCATGGTTGCTAAGAGGGTCGCTGGGACTTCTGCGACGGAGCAGCGCCCCGGGCGTGTACCTGCGACAGCAGATCGGCCGGGTTGTTCGACGGAAGCTGCGTTCAGACGGCAGATTCGGGCGACGTGCGTCCCCCGGCTTCCGAAGCGAGGCTGAGTGTGAGTCACTTGTGCATGCGCTGGATTCAGCGGAGCGCGGAACGAGCACGCTGCTCGGCATCAGACCGGACGAGTTGCTCGGCTGAGCGCAGGGGATGGCGCCCGAGGTCTTAGGCAACGCCTGCTGAAGCCGGTAGGGCGATTGGTGACGGACCGAGCGCCACCGGACGGATAGACTCCGGCACCTATGTCGCTCTCCCCTTCTTCGCAGGCTCCGGTAGAAGACGCTGACCTGCGGTCGGTGTTGGGGAATCAGCGGTTCCGTCGGATCTGGGCGGCCGGGATTCTAACCTCGATGATGCGCTGGCTGGATCTGCTGGTGCTGGGGGTGTTCACGTTCGAGCTGACGGACGATGCCGGGCGGGTGGCGTTGGTGTTGATAGCGCGGATGTTGCCGCGGCTCTTCCTCGGGGTGGTGCTGGGGACGCTGGCGGATCGGGTGAATCGGAAGCGGTTCTGGGTGGTGTCACTAGTCGGGCTGGCGGTGGTGGCCGGGACGCTGGGGACGTTGATCGCGCTCGGGGAGGTTGTGTACTGGCACTTACTGATCGCGGTATTCGCAACCGGGGTGTTCTGGGCAGCGGAGTTCCCGGTACGGCGGGCGCTGCTGGCGGATGTGGTGCCGGAGGACGCGATCGGGCCGGCGGTAAGCATCGATTGGACGACGGATTCGCTGAATCGAATGATCGGGCCTGCCCTCGGCGGCGGGTTGATTGTGACGGTGGGGGCCGAGGGGGCCTACTTCCTCATGGCGGTGGTGTTCGTGGCGGCGGCGCTGGTGGCATCCACGTTGTCATACACGCGGATCGAGGTTGACCCGTCAAACACAGAGCGGCCGCTGGCGTACCTGGTGAGCGGGCTGCGGTATGCGCGGGCGAGCCGGCTGATTGTGGGGACGCTGATGGTAACGATCGCGTTCAACGCGGTGTTTCCTTCCTACCAGAGCATGATTCCGGTAATCGGGAAGGACATCCTAGGCGCGGATCCGGTGGGGGTCGGGTTCCTCAGCGCGACGGAGGGACTGGGTGCGGCGATCGCGGCGCTACTGATCGCGAACCGGTCGACGACACGGCAGTACACGCGGATTTATTTCTTCGGCACGGGGCTGTTCCTGGTGTGTGCGCTGGGGTTCTCGCGGTCGGAGGTGTACGCGCTATCCGCGGGGCTACTGTTCGTCGCGGGGTTCGGGTTCTCGTCGTTCGCAACGATGCAGACGTCGATTCTGATGCGGGCGAGTTCGCCGGCGATGCGGGGGCGGATGCTGGGAGTGCTGTCGCTGGCGATCGGGGCGGGGCCGCTGGGGGCGTTGCAGGTGTCGCCGTTGGTGGCAGCGCTCGGCGAGCAGGGGGCCCTAGCGGTGGTAATCCTCGAGGGGTTGGCGATGCTGGTGGCGGTTGGGGTGATCTGGCCGATGATGCGGCAGGCGTGGCAGGTGCCGTCGCACCCGAGCGGCGAGCCTGGTTGAGTCGCCTCGGAGCGAACGAGGCCCTGCGAAACCGATGGGCTACGCTCGCGATCGGCACGGGCACGCGAAGCGCCTGGGGTGAGGGAACACGATGACGCCAGTCGACCTGTAGCCAAACGAGACGGAGGTCCATCTCTCAAGGTGTCACTGGGTGATGTTGTATCCGCTGCTGGCGCTCGACGCGCTGCTGGGTGCGGTGCCGCTGATGCTTGCGATCTGGATGGCAACAAAGGTTGATTCGAATCGGGCGCAGTTGGCGACCCTCGGGGTCGCGGTGGTGTGGGCGCTGGCGATGGCGCTGCGTGCCTACTTCCGTTGGTACCGGTATCACCACGACGTCTGGCTGATCACGAATCAGCGGTTGATTGATTCGCTGCGACGGCACTGGTTCCATCAGAAGTTGACGTCGGCGGACCTCGTGGGTATCGAGGATGTGTCGATGGAGCGTCACGGTGTGTTGCAGACGTTGCTCGATTTCGGGAATCTGCAGGTGCAGACAGCGTGGGAGCAAGAAAATTTCATGCCCCGGAACATTCATCACCCGCCGGATGTGCTGACGATGTTGGATCTGGATCGCGATGAGGCACGTCTCGAGGTTGGTCGTACCGTCTGAAGGCACGCTGGCTACAAGGAGCGTGCTGCGCCCGCGCTGTTCTGCTTCTCACCCACTCGCCCATTTTTTCTCGGGGGCAGCAACTCCTGAATCGCCCTACCGGCGGGCCCCCCGCAGTCCCCTGCAGTTCCCCGGTCGGCCGTCGCCCTTCGGGCCTGCCCGCTAGGACCCCGGATCTTCTACACCTCTCGGGCCGAGTTCGAAGGCGAAGCATCAGAGATGCGGAGTGCGACCGTGGCGTGACTGAGCGACCAATGGCCGAGACCCCCGGGCGATTCACTTAAGCGCTGACGGTCTCGATGAAGAGCTGGCGGTAGCAGGTGGCGTCGACGTCTGTCGCGACTTCGATGGCGGTGCCCATGGGGGCTTGGCGGTGGCGGCGGGGCGCTGGGCGACGACGATTCGGGCCAGGTGCATTCGAGTTCGACGCGGACGGGGTAGATCGCCGTGGTCAGTGCGCCTGGAGCGATGATGCTGGCGACGCAACCGGTGTCGCCGATGAGGGCAGTGTCGCGGCCGAATTCGTTCATCCTCGAGACGAGCTGGCGGCCGGCGTGCTGCGCAGCGGGGGAAGCTGGACGCGGCGAGCGTTTCGGCGTCGGGGAGTTCGACGGTGACCTGACGGAAGGATTCGAGGCCGTACATGAGGGTGGACATGCCGCTCTGCATGACGATGTCGGCGGCTTCGTGGTCCTGGCGAATGTTGAATTCGGCGGCGGCGACGGCGTAGGTTCGCTCGCGGGTGCGGGGGGGGGAGTTGGAGGCCGCCGAGGCCGTTTTCGCCGTGGACGCCTCGGGCGTGGCGTGGGGATTCTTTGAGCGGGTCATGCCGGAGGCGACGGGGATATCTTCTCTCCCAGCAATAGCGAGGACGTTGAGGGTGTTGGGGACAACTTGATCGAGGGTGACGTTGCAGTGGACGCAGGTGGCGGCGAGGAGGTTGGGGCGAAGAGGAGTGCGAGGGCGTCGTCGACACCGGTGTCGACGTCGAGGATGACGTCTGTTGGCATGGGGGTGGGTCCTCCAGTGGTGGGGTGGAGTTGTTGTTGGCTTCGGGATCGGAGTGTACGAGCGGTATTTGGCGTGGGCAGATGGTGGTGTGCTTCGCGAGGATGCGACCGCCCCCTACTACTCCTCCTAGCCGAGACCCTCGAAAGTGTCAGACCTACCTCGGTGGCGGCCGGGAGAAGGTGTCGCAGCACAGTGCGATGGTGCTCGGTCGCGACTGGCTGCTGTCCGGGGCGCATACGCCCCGAGAGCGAGACAGCGGTGGTCGGCGGTGCGTCTCATTCGAGAGTCGGATGAGTCGCCGCTCGACGGCGATCAGCCCCAATCGAGCAGGCACGCTGATCGGATATGCGGGCGGACGGTGCTTGGGCCGCTACCGAGGCGTTCTCGCTGCACGCTCCGGACGTCGGACCCGGTGCGCGGCCAAACGGGACGAACTAATCCGGGCTCAGCCGAACGGCTGAACAGCCACTGTAAGCGGCAGGCGACCGACCGGAATTGGGTGAGCGTCCTACGGATCGATGAGGACTCCGGGGTTGAGGATGCCGTTGGGGTCGACGGACTTTTTGGCGGCGCGGAGAGCTTCGGCGAAGAGGTCGGGGCGTTGGCGGTCGTACTGGGGACGGTGGAGGCGGCCGACGGAGTGGTGGTGGGTGATGGTGCCACCGTTTTTTTCGATGGCTTCGGAGACGGCGTGTTTGATGGCTCGCTCCTGGGCGTCGGCATCGCCACCTTTGTAGGCGCCAGCGTAGGTGTAGTAAGGGGCGGGGCCGTCTGTGTAGACGTGGGTGAAGCGGCAGTTGACGGTGCCGCCGCCGCATTCTTCGTCGAGGACTTTGCGGTAGGCCTCGCGGATGGCGTGGTCGAAGTCGGGCCAGCGCTCCCAGGTGATGGCGGTTTCGGTGGTACCACCGACCATGCCGAGGCCAGCGGCGAGGCCTCCGCCCTTGGGGATGAAGGCGTCGCGCCAAGCGCCGACGGCACCTTCTCGGCCGGTGGGGTTGCCGTCGCCGTCGTCGACGAGGATTTCGTCGTCGGAGATGTGGCCGCCGGCACCTCGAGCAATTTCGATGGCAGCTGCCATCGGGTCGCGCTGGGAGAGTTCGGCGGATTCGAAGCCAATGATGAGCAGGGTGGTGTTGCCGTCGAGACCGGCGCTACCGCCGGCGAGGAGTGGGTCGAGGATGCGGAGGTTGGCGGGCCAGAGTTTGGCCTGGACGATCTGGCGGGTGGCCTCGTAGCCCTGTTCCCAGGTGTCGAAGGTGACGCCGGCGGTGGCGCGGAAGGTCGGGCGCGCCTGAATACGCATCCAGGCCTCGGAGATGACGCCGAGGATGCCTTCGGAACCGATGACGATGCGGTCAGGGCTCGTGCCGGCGCCGCTGCCGGGGAGGCGGCGAGATTCCCACCAGCCATTGGGGGTGAGCATGCGCGTGGATTCGACGAAGTCGTCGATGTGGGTGTGGTTGCTGGCGTAATGGCCGCCGCTGCGGGTGGCGATCCAGCCGCCGAGGGTGCTGAGCGCGAAGCTCTGCGGAAAGTGACGGAGGGTGAAGCCGTGGGGGCGGAGCTGGCTTTCGAGGTGGGGGCCGTAAACGCCGGCCTGAATGCGGGCGGCCCTCGATGTGTCGTCGATTTCGAGGACCTGGTCCAGGTGGTCCATGTCGATGGTGACGACGGGGCCGGCGCCGGGCGGGGGGTTGGTGCCGTCCGCGACGGAAGATCCGGCGCCGTAGGGGATGGCGATGATGCTGTTGTCAGAGGCCCAGGTGAGGACGCGTTCGAGGTTTTCTTCGGTGCGGGGATGGGCGACGGCGTCGACGGGTTCGGGGTACTCGCCTCGGATGGCGGCCTCACGGTTGAGGCTGTAGGAGCTGTAGGTGTGCATGGCACGGTCGTAGTTGTCAGTGCGGGTGAACTCAGCGATGTCGTCGGGGATCTGGATGCGCGAAGCGCGGAGTTCTAGGTCTTCGGGCGTGGGAATCTGGGGGGCTTCGAGTTGGGTGCCGAGTTCGACTGAAAGGCGGGCGGCTTCGGTTTTGCGTTGTTCGAAGGTCGGTTCTTCGTCTTCGTAGGCGAAGATCCAGCGGCTGCGGCGTCGGTCTCGGTTGGGGTTGTCCATGGTTGGGGTTCCTCGAGAGTTTCCACTCTGGGGGTGGGGTGCTGGTGCAATGTAGCGGACGGGGGGCGGTACGAACTCGGAGTCCGGATGCGGATAGTACGACCAGGCACCCGCGTGAGCGGCTAGCCGTGTGCTGCGCGAGAGCGCTCCGGTCACTTTTCCGATCGTGGGGCTGGGAGTACGCGTCGGGTGCGAAGCTCCGCTGGTCTGTGCTGCGACCGATGGGGAGGGGTACGAGCGAAGTTCGGCGTGGGATGCTGGGGGGCTTCGCGAGGAGGCCCCCAGCGTTTTTCGATCTGGGGGCTTTGACCCAGCACCCCCCCAGTAGGGAACGCTCGCGTCCCCTACAACCCCTCCTAGCCGAGACCTCGAAGGTGTCAGACGCGCCTCGGTGGCGGCGGGTCGAAGCGCCCTAAGGCTGTGTGATGGCGCCAGGCGACGCTGGCTGCTGTCCAGGGCGGGTACACCCCGAGAGCGAGGCCGCGATCGTTGCTGACGCGATGGATGGGAAGAGCTGCCGCCCGCGGGCTCACTTCTGCTCGAGCGGTCGGCGGCTCGGACGGTGGACGCGGGCGGGAGGTTCGACGAAGGTTCGGCAGGCGACACAGCGAGTTGTGGGGGAATAGATGAACGACGCACACGGGCATGACCGGCTGTTGGCCGGGTTGCGGATCATTGATGCAGGACAGGTGGTGGCCGGACCGTTTGTGGGGACGCTGCTAGCGGATATGGGCGCCGAGGTGATTCGGGTGGAGCTGCCCGCGCTGAAGGATTTGTCGCAGGCGATTGAGAACTCGACTCGGGCGGGGGAGCAGCGGAATAAGAAGTCGGTGTCGCTGGATCTGCGGATGCCTGAGGGGGCAGCGCTGTTCAAGCGGCTGGTGGCTTCGGCGGATGCGGTGGTGGAGAATTTTTCGCCGGGGACGATGGAGCGCTGGGGCGTGGGGTTCGATGACCTGGTGGAGGCGAATCCTCGGGTGATTTTTGTGCGAATTTCGGGGTTTGGGCAGACGGGGCCGTATCGAGATCGGACGTCGTACGACCGGATCGGGCAGGCGATCGGGGGGCTGATCTATGTGACGGGGCCGGCCGATGAGCCGCCGGTGCATCCGGGGTACATGCTGGGCGACTACTCGTCGGGGACGTTCGGAGCGCTATCGATCCTGGCGGCCGTGTATCACCGGGACAAGCTGGATTGCGACGAGCCTCAAGAGGTCGATCTGTCGCTGTACGAGTCGATTCTTCGCTACTCGGGACCGATGGCGGCGGAGTTTAGTCGAAACGGGATCGTGCGGGAGCGCAGCGGGAATGTGCGGTCGTGGGCGATTCCGGGGCAGCAGTTTCAAACGAGCGACGGCAAGTGGGTGATCCTGCTGGCGCTGAACCCCGGGATCTTTCAGCGGCTGTGCGATGCGATGGAGAGGTCTGAGCTGCCCTCGGATCCGCGGTTCGTAGACCACGATGCGCGGTACGCGAACCACGAGGCGTTGCACCAGCTGATGGCGGACTGGGTGGCGGGGTTTGAGAGCGCGGAGCTGTATGCGCGGCTGGAGGAGTTCCGGGTGCCATACGGGCCAGTGAATTCGATCGCAGACATCTTTGCGGATCCGCACATCGCAGAGCGCGGGGACCTGGTGCAGATCGACGATCCGCATGTGGGTCCGGTGACGGTGCCTGCGCCGTACCCTCGGCTGTCACATGCGGCGGGACGGATTTACGGCCCGGCGCCAGGGATCGGGGATCACAACGACGAGGTGTACCGGGGGATTCTCGGGATGCCGGACGGGGAACTGGCGGAGCTGAGCGCGGCGGGGGTGATTTAGGCCGCAGCTCCCGTCGGCGGTTCTCTGTGCCGTCGATCGGTCTTTGCATGTTCGGACGTTTACGCGCAGAGGACTCAGTGGGCGGCTGGCGGAGTGCTGCGCGAGACCGCCACGGTCGCTTCTATAGATCGGACCTTTGCCCCCGCACCTCCAGTGGGGACGGCGTTCGCTCGACGAGCACCCTCCGGGCAAGGGTCCCCTACAGCCCCTCCTAGCCGAGACCTTCGACGCTGCTGCCCCAGTTCTGTGACGGCAAAGTGGCGATCGCTCGGGGTTGTGACGGTGCTTGGAGCGGCCAAAAACGTCCCGGACTGGAAGCCCCGGGCGCCGGAGGTTAGTAGACGGACCAGCGCGGGGTTGAGACCGATCGGAACTGCGTGCCGGTACAGCACATGGCCAGGCGATTCGCGCGCGATCGCCACGCGACATCCGGAGGAACCACTCAGCGCTGCAGAGTTAATCGTGCGGGGCCTCAGACAGTGGGGCGCTGTCTTGCTCGGGATCCACGAGAGCCCCCGTTGCCTCGATCAGCACCTTCGCCCGGAGCTCGTTTGAGCGCAGAGGAAGTGTTAATGCGCCCCGCGCTTCATTGCGACGAGCGTTCCGCCAAACCAGTCACGATCGTAGAATCCGCCCGAGGACTTGAGGAGCACTAGATGGACTGGTCAGACACACCGGAGCAGGCGGAGTTTCGAACGCGAGTAGCCGCTGTGATCGGCGAGAAGTTGCCGGCGCGGTACAAGGAGCGGACGCGCGGGGCGAGCTGGCAGCGCGATCGAAAGTCGGAGGATCCGGCGATTCGCGATGCGGCGATGCGCTGGAACGCGGCGCTCGGTCAGCACGGGTGGGTGGCTCCGCACTGGCCGACGGAGTACGGCGGCGCAGGGTTGACTGCGATGGAGCAGTTCATTTTCAATCACGAGATGGCGAATGCAAACGCGCCGATGGCGGCGAGCCCACACGGCGTTTCGATGCTGGGGCCGACGCTGATCGTGCACGGCACGGAAGAACAGCGGCAGGAGCATCTGCCGAAAATTCTGTCGGCGGAGGTGGTGTGGTGCCAGGGGTATTCGGAGCCGGGCTCAGGGTCTGATTTGGCGTCGCTGCAGACACGCGCGGTGCGCGATGGCGATGACTATGTGCTGAACGGGCAAAAGATTTGGACGACAGGGGCGGAGTCGGCAGACTGGCTGTTTGCGCTGGTACGCACGGAGCCGGAGGCGCCGAAACACCGCGGGATTTCGTTCGTGATGGCGGACCTGGATACACCGGGGTTGTCGGCGCGAGCGATCGAGGGGATGGACTGGGGCACTGAGCTGAACGAGACGTTCTTCGAGGACGTCCGGGTGCCGGTGAGTTACCGCGTCGGCGAGGAGAACCGCGGCTGGTACGTGGGAATGACGCTGCTGGACTTCGAGCGGTCGGGGATCGCGAATGCGGTGGGGACGCAAAAGACGATCCGGGAGCTGATCGAGGGAGCAGCCTCGGGCGGTGCGCGGGAGCAGTCTCGGTTGGCGGAGACACCTTCGATCCGCGGGTACGTGGCGGACCGGTACATCGAGGCGACTGTGGGGTTTCAGTTCTCGCTGCTGATCATTTCGATGCAGGCAGCGGGACAGGTACCGAACCACGAGGCGTCAGTGGCGAAGCTGTTCATGTCTGAGTTGGAGCAACGGGTGGCGCACACCGGGACGAAGGTGTTCGGGCTGTATTCGAATATCTGGGATGACGCGGATGTGCGGGCGCCGATGGAGGCGCGGTTTACTCGGCGGTATGTGTCGTCGATTCCGTCAACGATCGCCGGGGGGACGAGTGAGATTCAGCGCAACATTGTTGCGACTCGCGGGTTGGGGTTGCCTCGGGGGTAGCGAGCGCGCCCTCGGGCGTTTCGCACGCAAATCGAGAGAAGAGGCCGCGGCTTTCGCCAGGCTTCTTTGTGTTTGGCCTCGGAGAGTACGAGCGTAAGCGGCTGGGGGTGTGATCTCCGAGGCCGGCCCGGTCGCTTCCTCGGTATTGAGGTCTCGCCCTGGACCTTGAAGGGGAGATGGTCGGCCTCCTGCGACCCTCCAAACCGAGCGTCGACCCGCGCAGTCGAAGGTGTCGCGGTAGCGAGCATGGGGCTAGGCGGGAGCCCGAATTTCGAGGACGCGTTCGACGAAGTCGCCGAGGAGGTCGAGGTCGTCGGCGGAGCGTTCGAAGACGCCGTCCGGGCTGACGAAGCGACACGGGTGGCACCGGCCTCGGCGAGACGCTAGGTGTCGGAGCCTGGTTTGTCGGCAGCGAGCTGGTGGTGGGTGCGATTGATGGTAGCCACGCGGTATAACGCTTACGCCTCGCCGCCTGCGGGGTCTGCAATCGGGAGCGATTGCGATGTGCGAGCGTGTTCGTCTAGAGACAGTAACTCGGTGCCACCTCGATCACGAGGGCATCCATCTTTCATCGCAAGATCAGGCCTGTGGCGCCTGCAAGTGGGGTGCCGTCTGCATCGCTTTTACGAAGATCTCTGAGTCCTCATCCCGATCACTCGTGAAGGCGAGTTTCGAAGCAGTGGGAGTAATTGCTGCAGTTGCGGCAACCGGCATCGCAGCCTTCATCTCGTCCAATTCCTTGCGGAACTGCTTTCCCACGGCGTTGTCGGACGTGCAGCCGATGGACAGTGCGAGCAGCGCAGCAGGCGACGTGTGGGGATTAGACGCTGACAAGAGCGCGCCTGCTCCCGCCAGTCAGGGTTAATTTCCTTCTGGTTGGTTATGACTACGTTGAGGCGTAGTCGCCGCAAGTAGTCCGACCCTAGGATACCGCGTGTTGCAGCGATAACGGGTTGCCTAATAGATTCTGGCAACTAGGAGGCCTCAATGGCCGTCGACAGTTTCAAGTATCTACCGCGCAGCTTCCGCCCGGGCTTCGAGAGCGTCGGGTATCAACACGACGAACCAGCCTGGACCACCCTCGAGACTCCGATCGAGGAAGCGACGATCGCCCTCCTCAGCTCCGCGGGCATCTACATCGAGGGGCAGCAGCAGCCGTTCGACCTCGATCGGGAGCGGGCCAACCCGAACTGGGGCGATCCGACCTACCGCGTGATCCCGCGCGACGTGCCGCAAGAGCGAGTACGCGTCGCGCACCTCCACATCAATGGCCGCGACATCGAACGTGACATCAACGTCGCGCTCCCGCTGCGAGCCTTCGCCGAGCTTGAGTCCGAAGGGCGGATCGGTCGGCTCGCGGACGAGCACTACTCGTTCATGGGATTCCAGCACCGCAGCCTTGCAGACTGGCGCGGCACCCAGATCCCGGAGTTGGCGGGACGGCTGAAGGAGGCCGGGGTGAGCGCGCTGGTGCTGGCGCCAGCCTGACCGGCCTGCTGCAAGAACGTGCCCGTGCTGGCACGTGAGATCGAGCTCACCGGCATCCCGACCGTCACGGTGACGATGGTGCCATTCATCGCCGAGCGGTTCCGGCTCTCGCGGATCGTCGGCGTTCAGTTCCCGTTCGGACACGCATTCGGCATGCCCGATGATCCAACGATGCAGCGCGCGGTGTCCGAGGCCGCAGTCAGGCTGCTCGAGACCGCGACGGAGCCCGAAACGCGACTCGACATGGAGATCGCTTGGCCAATCGACGACCGGACCACCTACCGCGACTGGCAGCCCACCGAGCCGAGCCCGAGTACGAAACTCAACCTCGAGCGACGACAACGCCTCGAGGAGCAGCGCGCGGGCCGCGCGGGCTAATCGCGGCTCGACCGACAGTCCCAAGTCGGGCTGAGCACCGATCACTCGGGGAGCCAGTGAGAGTGATCCGGTCGTGCAGTAGGACCATCGCCACCCCTGGAACGACGAGTGCGTTCACTCAACGAATCTGGAGATTCGGAGCTGATGAGTAGAACTAGGCCTCGTCCTCGAGTATCCGGAACTCCTCGAGCGCGCGCCAGCCAACTTCTTCTCTCAGATCAGCGGCGTCGAACATCTCGATGTTGACTCGGTCGCCTCGCAGTCGGCACGTCGAAGAGTGACCTAGTCCTCTTCGACGTGCACGGCCACGATGGCCCCGGATCGTTCTGCGTATTACAACCCTCGCACGGTCGACGCCCGCCTCGGATGCGAGCGGATCGCTAGACTTCCGGGGCAACTTGAGGAGCAGCGATGACGACACCCTCGGAGACATTTCAGGCTTGGGCGGGTGCAAATCTGACCGGCGACCTGAGCGTCTGGAGCCCGCTGGTAGACGAGCGGTTCACCTACGTTCACAGCCGCTCGAATATCGAGACGAAGGCAGAACTCGTAGCGGCGTTCGAGGGCGGACGGCGGTACCGGACGTGGGAGATCGCGTCACTCGAGGAACGGAGCTACGACGGGTGCTCGGTCCTGAACGGGGTAGCACACCTCGGTGCGGGACCGACGGAGCAGCCCGTGGAATTCACCATCCGGTTCACGGCGACGCTGGTGCCAGCGGGCGACGGGTGGCAGCTGGCGGCGCTGCAGTCGACGCGGATTGCGGAGTAGGCCGCGCCTCGTAGAGGTAGCAGGGGCCTCAGCCGATCGCTGCTCACCTCATGATGGTGAGTGAGCAGGCAGAGTCCGCGGGCAGCACATGGATTTCAGCGAGATCACGGTCACGACGGAACTGGTGACCGCGGTGATCGGTGGCCTCGGGTTGTTGATTGAGCTCTTTGTGCTTTTGGCCCCGTCGCCGGAGACCCGCAGCGGAAGCGGAAGCCCTGGCAGCGTTAGCGACGCGTTAGCGGGCGCAACTCTGCGGCGCCCTCGACCTCAATCGTCCCGAGCTGTCGACGTTCGTCGGATGATGGACGACGCCTCGTGTCGCCCGAAAGGATGACACGAGGTGACCCAATGGGTGGAGGTGAGGGCGCCCACCGAGGCAGAAGATATCACTGTGGTTCAAGGAGACCGGAGGAAACCAGTCATGACAGACCTGCTCGCCGCCCTCGGATTGTTCGGGCTCTACGCTTTCGCCGAGATCGTTACCGGCGGCGAGGCCCTTGGTACTGCGTTGCCGCTCCTACTCGGCGGCATCGGTCTGGTGCTGATGGGTCGCGAGGAAGTGCGACGGCGAAATTACTAAGCCGTTCCGCGCCAGCGCAAACTTAGATTCGTATCAAGCGAGCCCCGTCGCAACGCGGGTTTCCTATTTGTCCCAGGAACACGCCCATGCTTGCGAGCTCCCTATGAGGCGACCCGCAGCTTTCCTATCCACTTCAACCAGATCGATGCATCGGACCTCGGCCGACGGTCTTCCTCAGACGTTACTGGTGCCAGCGAACCCGAGCGGGGCGCTAGGATGCGAGGCGCACGCCGTCGTCGGAACGCGCGGAGCGCGGTGGCGTCAGGATGCGCGATGCCCAGAGGAGGTACCGAAGTGGACTACGAGAACCTGAAGTTCGAGCTCGATGAGGGCGTGGCGCTGGTGACACTGAACCGGCCTGAACGGCTTAACGCGATCAACCCGGGGCTGGCACACGAACTGCTGCATGTGGTGGAGTCCACCGAGCGCGACGACGACGTGAAGGTGTTGCTGTTCACGGGCGCCGGGCGGGCGTTCAGTGCGGGTGCTGACGTGCTCGCTGGGTATCAAGAGCGCGACGCGGACCAGAAACTCGACGAGCGCGACGGGTACCGGCGGATGCTGCAGGGACCGATCGGGCACTGGGGGGTGTTGTACTCCGCGCTCGGGCACTATCCAAAGCCGATCATCGCCGCAGTGAACGGGATTTCGGCGGGGGCGGGGCTGTCGCTCGCGCTGGCGGCGGACATTCGGATCGCGTCGACGGAGGCGAAGTTCATTTCGATCTTCATCCGCCGGGGGTTAGTGCCGGACACAGGGACGAGCTGGCACCTTCCGCAATTGATCGGGCGCGGGCGAGCGGTCGAGATGATGCTGTCGGGCGACGAGGTAGATGCGGGGACGGCAGACAAGTGGGGGTTAGCGAATCGGGTGGTGGAGCCGGATCAGCTCATGCCGGAATCGATGGCGCTGGCGAAACGGTTGGCGAACGGTCCGACGATCGCCCTCGAGCTGACGAAGCGCCTCGTGAATGACGTGACGCGTGGCGGGCTCGATGGGCAGATCCAGAACGAGGCTTGGGCGGCGACGCGCGGGCAGCTCGCCGAGGATGCGGGCGAGGGCGTGAAGTCGTTCGCGGAGAAGCGCGATCCGAACTGGACCGGTCGCTAGCGGTCTAGTTCGGGGGCTCGGTGCTGGCCACGCCGGAGGCGAGAAGTTCGTCGATCTCGTCCGCCGTAAGACCGGCCACCTCGGTGAGAATTTCGCGGTTGTGCTCGCCGAGCAGGGGGCCAGGCCTCAGCGGGAGCCGGTCGGGGTAGCCGGAGAAGT
>Ga0209403_10004862_pt1 | contig 14362 bp, 16 predicted proteins | sample ArcticOcean_MG_C_8_FD_187440 | JGI IMG/M metagenome (GOLD analysis project Ga0209403, IMG submission 187440) | Marine microbial communities from western Arctic Ocean - ArcticOcean_MG_CB11_86 (SPAdes) (version 2) | ecosystem: Environmental > Aquatic > Marine > Oceanic | place: Arctic Ocean... | reverse complement strand
CGAAATGTGCGTGAACGTCTATGGTCATCGTGTGATTTTCCCGTGTTTCAGGTTTTTCCGCCGGCGCCGATCTTTGCGTCGGTCGAGGCCCGGCTACATGTCCGCCGACGATTGGCGCGACGCGGCATTTTCGTGAGCGTCACGCCCCATTTCAGGACTTCGTCGATTCTCCGACCGGAATTTTATCGCGAATTGACTCGTTCCAATGGCCCTTGCCTGTCAGGTCGCCCTCTTCAAAAAGCCACGTGTAACCGCCGCGGGGATTGCTGAGTATCTCCCAGGCGTTGCCGTCACCGTCAATGAAATGAAAGCTGTAGGTACCATGCTGGAAAACGGGTTTGGTGACCTTCTTTAGACCCCATTCTTCTTGTGCTGCGATGACGGCCTGATGGGCGTCGTCGACGTCAGCGTCGGTTTCCACATCGATGCCGTTATGATTTATGCGTTCCATCTCGGGGAAATTGGGCTTTTTGACGACAACATAGATGTGGTCGCCGCCACAGCGCACCATCATCGAAATTTTGCTGGTCTGGACAACTTCGAACCCCAGAAAGTCCTGATAAAATATTCGGGTTCTTTCCAGGTCGCGGGACCCCAAGGTGCCATGAGATATAAATTTAGACTTGATCACGGCTGATCGCTGTAGCATCCGGTTCCCTCCGATGAAACTGCCTCTGCGGCAGGCAAAAATACTATCACCCTGAATATCTGCTTCAACCGGGGAATGTGCCGATCCTGTACACGGAGGCGCGCGGCGCCACCGCCCTATGGACACCTACCCCCGTCAACCCATACCCTTCAAGCCGAATTCGTGGACAGTCAACCCATACCCTTCAAGCCGGATTCGTGGACAGATAGAGCGGTAGTGAGGATTTTTGTCATCGATCCGTGGCTCTCATTTGCTGTTCGGTTGATCGTCCGAAAATGGAGATTGTGCAAAATTTTCTCATACAATGCCGCGGGAGCCAACCGACGGCATCATTCGTCCTGCCGTTCTCCCGACGCTGGTGCCGGACGCCCGATCGTGGGAATGTTGGTCTCGACGGGCGAACACCACAGGAGGGCAGGCGAATGGCGCAACCGGACTGGGCAAAGGAACATGTGCAGCGCTACCGCAAATCCGGTGGTGCAGACGGAAGTGTCTGGGGCGGGTTCGACGGAACCGGGAATTTTCCCTGTCTGCTGTTGACGACCACCGGTCGCAAATCGCAATTGCTGCGGACAACGCCGTTGATCTACGGGCACGACGGCGACGGCTATATCGTTATCGCGTCGCAGGGCGGCCGGCCGGCACATCCGGGGTGGTATTTGAACCTTCAAGAAAATCCACAGGTCGAGCTACAGGTCGGAGCGGACATTTTTGCAGCCACCTCGGCGACTGCCGACGGCGCGTCGCGGGCGCGTCTGTGGAACGTGATGATGGCGATCTACCCGCCCTATGACGAGTACCGGGAAAAGGCAGCCGCGACGCGGGAGATTCCTGTTGTGGTTCTCAGGCGGGATTGACGGATCCGGCGCGGCGCGGCTTCTCCGAATATTGACCGTTTCGTAGGCCATAAGCAGCACCGACTATAATCGTGAGATGACTATCGATATTTTCGATATGATGTGTCAACGCCGTCATGTGAATTCGGCTACTAAATAAGAAAAGCGGGGGACCAACGTATGGAATTCGGCGTTTTCGATCACCTCGACGCGAGCGGGCGACCGCTGCATCTGTATTACGAAGACCGGCTACGCCTGATCGAATTGTTCGACCGCTCCGGGTTTCGCAGTTATCACGTCGCCGAGCATCATTCGACACCGCTCGGCATGTCGCCGTCGCCAACCGTGTTCCTTTCGGCCGTCGCCAGCCGGACGAAGCAGCTACGTTTCGGGCCGTTGGTCTTTGCGCTGCCGCTGTATCATCCGCTGCGGCTGGTGCAGGAGATCTGCATGGTCGATCAAATGAGCGCAGGACGGCTTGAAATCGGTTTCGGACGGGGCGCATCACCCATCGAAGCGTCCTATTTCGGCAATGATCATGCCGAGGCAGAAGAGACATATCGGGATTCTCTCGACCTCATCCTGTCGGCTATGGCCGATGGCAAGATGGACGGACGCGGAACGTTTGACGACTATCCTGACGTGCCGATGCTTATCGAGCCCTATCAAAAACCGCACCCGCCTCTGTGGTACGGCGTGCATTCGACCGAGAGCGCCGATCGCGCTGCACGGATGGGCAGCAACATCGTGAGTCTGGACACAGCCGAGGAAACAAAGACATTCGCCGACCGGTTCCGCGAAGTGTGGGACGAACTACATGGCGACGCCAAACCGTTGCCGCTGATCGGTCTTGGCCTGTTTGTCTTCGTCGCAGACGACGACGAGACTGCCTTACGCATCGCACGCCGGGCCTATCCGGTGTGGTATGAAAGCTTTATGTGGCTGTTCCACCGTCACAATGTGCCTTTGCCACGACATCGGCGGCCGGCGGAATTCGACGGCATGGCCGCGCAGGGCAGGGCGGTTGCCGGGTCGCCCGAAACCGTTACAGCGTTCCTGGAAGACCGCCTGTCGGCATCGACGGCGAGCTATCTTGTTGGCCAGCATGTTTTCGGCGACCAGACGCCCGAGGAATCCACAAAATCCGTCGAGTTGTTCGCCAGCGACGTGATGCCCAGACTCCGCGCAAAATTTTCATAACGCTCGCGATGGTGGCAATCGGCTGGCCCAAAGGACAACAGACGGTAAATCTGATAGAATTTGAAGCGGGGACGGAGAATATGCCGATTACGTCACGGAGTGTAACCGTCAACTCCCGCGGAATTTTTGCTGATATCGTTGCCGACTACCTGGAGGCGGGAAATACCCTTAATGTCTGATAATCTGGTCGATCCGAGCGCAGCCAGTGTGTCCGCTTCGGCCGACACCCTGATTGAAATCGATGGTGTCGGAAAGACATATACCGGTCAGGACGGCGAGCACATCGTCGCCCTGCAAGACACCGATCTGAAAATCGGGCGCGGTGAATTCGTATCCATCGTCGGCCCCAGCGGTTGCGGCAAAAGTACGTTGCTGTCGCTCGTCGCGGGCCTGTTGGAAACCAGCAAAGGCGCAATCCGGATCGACGGCGTCAAAGTGGACGGGCCGTACACGGACCTCGGATTCGCGTTCCAGAGCGATCTTCTGCTCGACTGGCATACGGTGCTTCGCAATGTCCTTCTCCAGTGCGATATGCGGGGGCTTGATCGGCGGCTGCATGAAGCCCGGGCGCGCGAACTGATCGCCTCGGTGGGGCTCGACGGATTCGAGGACAAGCGGCCGTTCGAGCTATCCGGTGGCATGCGCCAGCGCGTCGCCCTGTGCCGCGCCCTGCTGCTCGATCCGCCGATGCTGTTGATGGATGAGCCGTTCGGTGCGCTTGACGCACTCACGCGCGAACAGATGCAGGTGGATCTGCTCGCGATGTGGCAGGAATCCCAGAAAACGGTGCTTTTCGTCACCCACAGCATCAGCGAAGCAGTGTTTCTGTCTGACCGGATCATCGTCATGACGCCGCGACCGGGAAAGGTGTGCGAAATCATCGACATAGATATCGACCGCCCGCGCGATCTCAACGCCCGCGACACCGCCGAATTCGGCGCGATCGTGCACCGCATCCGGATATTGTTTCAGGAAATGGGCGTTATCCACACGTAAGGTTTTCGAGGGGAGTTCCGATGGCAAAAAGAGCTTGGTTACCGAAGGCAGGCGGATGGCATGTCGATGCACTCTGGATGCTGCTCTCGCTGCTGATCATCCTTGGGCTGTGGGAAGCAATCGTCGCCGTGTTCGGTTTCCCCGCACATCTGCTGCCGCGGCCCTGGGCTGTCGCGATCTCGTTGATGACCCACTGGGAAGTTATCGCCGACAATTCCTATCACACGATTATTGCAGTTCTTGCGGGATACGTTCTGGCGATCGTTTTTGCGATCCCGCTGGCCATTCTTATCGTTCTCTCGCCGCAGGCGGAGCGGCTACTCTATCCGCCGCTGGTCGCGACCCAGAGCATTCCGAAGATCGCGCTGGCCCCGCTTTTTATCGTCTGGTTCGGCTTCGGGGTTGAAACCAAGATTTCCGTCGCCTTCCTTATCTGTTTTTTCCCGATCGTCGTCGACACGATCGTCGGGCTCCGAAGCATCGATCCGGCTCTTATCCAGCTTGCCCGTTCGATGGGCGCGCCGCCGCTGCGTGTGTTCCTGAAATTGCGGCTGCCCGGCGCGTTGCCCAGCATGTTCGGCGGCCTTAAGGTGGCGTCGGCGCTCGCCGTTGTGGGAGCGTTGACCGGCGAGTATATCGCGTCGGATGCCGGGCTTGGGTACATTCTACTTAGCGCGTCGGGGGAAATGAATACCTCGCTGCTCTTCGGCGTGCTGATCGTGTTGTCGGTGCTGGCGATGGTGTTCTTTTACGCCATTGAAATTCTCGAAAAGCTGCTTATCCCGTGGCACGTCTCACAGCGCAGCCACGCGCAATAACAAAAAAAACGAACTTTCTACGATCGACTGGGACGAAAACTTAACCAACGGAGGAAACGATGAAATCGACTAAAAAAATGACTTTCGCTGTCGCCGGGGCACTGGCGGTACTTACGGCGGTTCCGGCGCAGGCCGCCGACAACGTGACGCTGCGGCTTGACTGGGTGCTCGGCGGCTATCACGCCGTCTGGCTCTACGCCAAAGAAAAGGGCGTGTTTGCGAAAAACGGCATCAATATCTCGCTGAAAGAAGGCCGTGGTTCGATGACGACGTCGCAGACCGTCGGCAATCAATCCGATGAGTTCGGCACCGCCGATGGCGGCGCCATGATGGTGTTGCGGTCCAAAGGACTCAAAACCAAGATGGTCGCGGGCTATCTGCGAACCGGTCCGAGCGCGCTGATCTTTCCCAAAAGCAAGGGCTGGAAAACCTGGAAGGACGTAAATGGCGCCAAAATCGCGGATTCCGCGGGCGGCAGCACGATCTTCCTGTTCAAAGCGGTCCAAAAGGCAATGGGCATCAGCGGCAACAAGATCATCCTCGTCGCGCCGCCGGCAAAGGTGAGCTCGGTTCTGTCGGGCAAAGTCGATGGGACCAACTCGTTCGGGTTCCTGCAAAAGCCGATCATGGAATCCAAGGGCACGCCCGCCTCTTATCTCAGCTTTGCGTCCGCGGGTATCAACGTTCCAGGGCTTGCCGTTATCGCCCATGAAGACCTGATCAAGAACAAACCGGACCTGGTTCGGCGCATGGTTGCGTCCACCCAGGAAGCGCTGAAAATCGTGCAGGAAAATCCTGGTGCGGCGATCGACGCGTTGATAAAGGTCAAGTCGACGATAAACCGGAAGGTGCATCTCGCCATCCTGAAATCCTCGTTCGACCTGTATCACAGCGCGGCGAGCAAGGGGAAACCGCTCGGCTGGATTCCGCCCTCCGACATCGAGACCGCGCAGAACCTTCTGGTGGAATACGAGCAGATCAAGACGAAGGTCGCCGCCAGCGAATATTTCACCAACGAATTTATTCGCTGAGGGCCGGGCCATGGCGGAGAATATCGCACGACATCCGCGACGGCCCGAATTCGAGGGCATGAGCATCGAAGATGTTGCAGACCGGCAAATTGCGCATTTCAAAGACCGCAAGCCGGACTGGAAAGCTTTTGCGGATGCCCTTATCGACGGTTACCGGCGGGCGCAGCATCGCTTCATCGGGAACACCAGCGGGAAGGCGGATAGCTCCGTCATTCCCGTCGGAGCGTTCACGCTGAGTGTGATGTATGTGCCGCCGGGTGAAGGAAACGCGCCCCATACGCACGAGGTCGAGGAAGTTTTCTTTGTCCTGGAGGGACATCTGATGGTGTTCCTCCAGGAGGAAGACGGCAGGCGTATCGAGCGCAATCTCGGCCAGTGGGACTGTATCTCGTGCCCTGCCGGTGTGATTCACGGCTATCAGAACGACAGCGTGGAACCGGTCTACATGCAGGTGATGCTGGGGACCGGGCAAAAGCCCGATCTGATGGGATACGCAGATGACGAACTTTACCGCACCAAGGACGCGCATCTGGCGGGCGAAACACCATCCTGATCCGCAATCAGGCCGATTCCTCTAAAAGACATTACCCCGGCGCTTGCGCCGGGGTTTTGCTATCAGTTGAAACTCAATCCGCCATCGGGCTCGAAAATTTGTCCGGTCATGTATTTGGCTTCTTCCGAACACAGGAAAAGCATCGGTTTGGCGAGATCTTCAATTGTGGTCAGGCGCGGCAGGCATTGCTGCTTCGAAAACATTTCGAATACCGCATCGGGCGCCGACGGCCGCGGCACTTCGGTCTTGATAATTCCGGGCCAGAATGTGTTGACCGTAATATTCCACGGTCCCAATTCGCGTGCCATGGACCGGGTCATGCCGATCATCGCGGATTTGGACGTGATGTAGTGCAGGTAATTGGCCGAGCCGAGCGCGACCGTGCCCGACGTGACGTTGACGATACGTCCCCATTTGTTTTCCTGCATGGCGGGGACGACAGCCCGGGCGCAATAGAACGAGCCCGTAATATTCACCTTCATAGCGCTGTCCCACTCGTCAAGCGGCAGCTCCCAGAATGGCGCCATGGTGATCTGTGAGAAGACGGCGGCATTGTTGATCAGCACATCGACACGCCCGGTAGCGCTGAGCGCCGCCTCGACCGTTTCCGTGACCGACGGCATCGACGATACGTCGGTCTGGAAGGCATAGGCCCTGCCACCCGCATCTTCGATTTCGCGTTTTACGTTTTCGCCATTCTCGCCGTTGAGTTCGGCAATTACCGGTATGGCGCCCTGTTGGGCGAAATGGTGCGCGTAGCCACGACCGATACCCTGTCCACCCCCGGTAATGATGACAACCCGGTCTTTCAGGCTGTCGTAACGCGCGGTAACCGTGACATCGATGGTCATTCTTCCTGTCTCCTTGGGGTGCGTTTACCGATGACGTTAGCATCCGCACATGAGGGCTGGAACCGGTAATCTGATGCGGGCGGTTCAGGCGGTTCGGGCGGCGTCCATATTCGTCCTCGCGAATACCGGCTATAATAAAAAAATAAGAAATTCCGTATCAGGAGTACCCCATGACCGACACTGTTGCACTCACCCATCCATGGATTGGCGGAAAACCATTTGAGGCGCCGAATGCGCGGACCGAGGACCTGATTTCGCCCTGGAACGGCGAACTTGTGGCCCGCGTTGCCATGGCGGACGCTGAATCCATCGATGCGGCGATCGAAAGCGCCCGGGCCGCGTTTGTCGACAACCTGCGCGCCACAGCCGCTCAGCGTGCCGCTTGGCTGCGGGCAGCAGCGGATGAGCTCGAAAAGGAAAAGGACGCGATTGCCGATATCACGATGCGGGCGCTGGGCAAACCGCGGCGCGCCTGCGGTGTAGAGGTCGGCCGGTCGATTGCATTTCCGCGCTTATGTGCCGAGGAATTGCTGCGCATAGAAGGCGATGTGCTGCCTCTCGACGCCCTCCCCATGGGTGCGGGGCGGTTCGGGTTTACCCGTAACCACCCGCATGGGGTGATTGCCGCGTTCACGCCGTTCAATGCACCGTCCAACCTGCTGATGCAGAAGCTCGCGCCCGCGATCGCGATGGGCAACGCCGTCCTGATAAAACCGGCCTTTGAGGGCATCGGCGAGGCGCTGCTGATCGCCGAATGTTTCAGCCGGGCCGGTGTACCAGATGGGTTGGTGAACGTGGTCGCCTGCCGGCGCGATGTGACCGGACATCTGGTCAGTCATCCCGATGTTGCGCTGGTAACACTGACCGGCGGTACGGCTGCCGGAAATGCGCTTGCCAGTGCCGCCGGCGCGAAGCCGTTTATTGGTGAACTCGGTGGCAATTCGGCCAATATCGTGTGTGCCGACGCCGATCTTCAGGACGCTGCGGAGCGGATCGTGCCGTCGGCATTCGAGGCCAGTGGACAGCAATGCATCTCAGCCCAGCGGATCATTGTCGAGGAATCGGCGGTCGAGGAATTTCTCGGCCATTTCATCGCCGCTGCGAAGGCGCTCAAAGTCGGCGATCCGACCCTGCCGGAAACCGACGTCGGTCCAATGGTGAATGTCGCCAATGCCGACCGGGTCGAGCAGATGGTTGCGGAAGCTGTGGCCCAGGGGGCGACGGCAGTTTTACCCTTAAAACGCGACAATGCGATCATCCACCCGACTATCCTGCTTGAGCCGCCGCGCCAGGCGCGGGTCGTGGCGGAGGAAATCTTTGGACCCGTTGCTGTTGTGATCGCCGCGAAAGATGTCAACGATGCCATCGCAATTGCCAACGATTCAAGTTTCGGGCTGCAATCGTCGTGCTTCACGTCGAGCCTGGAGACCTCCTTCAGGATGTCGGAAGAATTGCATGTCGGATCTCTCTGGATCAACGAAGGTAGCAGGTTTCGCATGGATACCACGCCGTTTGGCGGGGTCGGCGATAGCGGTTACGGCCGGGAAGGGGTCAAATACGCAATGCAGGAACTGTCCTATCTCAAATTCACCGGTATTCGTTTCCCCGGCCGCGAAGCCTAAAGACAAATTCAGGAAGGGAGCAGCGTCATGCGTTATATCCAACGGGGCGTCACGGTTCACGACGCAGGCCGGTCGGCGGCGGGTTTCACACTGTTCGCGCCATTGCTGCAGCGCGAGGTCTATCTTATCGATATGGTCGGCGAGGTGGTCCACCAGTGGGACATTCCGGGCCAGCCGGGAAATTACGGCAAGCTTCAGCCGAATGGAAATCTGCTGGTGTCGACCATGTCCGAAAACGGCCCGGCCGGGCTGGCGGCGCGGGGCGGATTGATCCAGGAGCTCGACTGGGACGGCAATCTGGTGTGGGAGCACCGCGACGATCTCCAGCACCATGATTTCCACCGCCTAGCGAACGGCAATCTGATCTATCTGTCGTGGGAACTGATGCCCGGCGAAGCGGCTGCCCGGGTGGTCGGCGGCGCGCCGGGCAGCGAACATCGGGCCGGCGGGATCTGGGGCGATTATCTGTGCGAAGTCGATGTCGATGGCGCGCTGGTGTGGGAATGGCGCATCTGGGAGCATCTGGAAATCGAGAACTATCCGATGGTTCACACCAGAAGCCGTCATGAGTTCGGACATTCCAATACGATCGTGCCGATTGGCGACGATCGTATCGGTATCTGCTGCCGGTATCTCGACTGGGTCGGCGTCATCGACCGGGCGTCCGGTAACCTGGTTTATGAACGTCATGAGCCCGATTGGGGCGGCCCGCATGATTTTCAGGCTATCGAAAACGGGAACTACCTGATTTTCGCCAACCGCAATGCGCAGATCCCGCGCGGGTCCCAAATTGTCGAATGGGATCCGAATACCGACAAGACGGTGTGGGAATATTGGGGCAACCCGAGCCACACTTTCGACAGCCATTACATTTCCGGTTGTCAAAGGCTGTGGAACGGCAACACGTTGATCTGCGAAGGGCTGTGGGGCAGGTTTTTCGAAGTGACGCCGGATGGCGAGATCGTCTGGGAATACATCTCTCCCTTTACCGGGAATGAGGACAAAGGCATGTCTGTCGGAGATCAGTCGACTGTCTTCCGCGCCTATCGATATGCGCCCGGTTCGCCCGAGATCGGCGGGCGGTTGGGTTAAGGGCTCAATCGACCACAAACAGCTTCGCGCCGATCGCCGTGGAAGACCGATGGGGTTCGGCGTCGTCGGCCACCTGATAGCTCATTCCCGGGGTCAGGACGAAGGTCCGGCCATCCGCCAGCTCAGTGTGCAGTTCGCCCTCGAGGCAGAACAGAATATGACCTTTGACGCACCAGTGGTCGGCCAGGTAACCGGGCGAATACTCCAGCATTCGGACCCGGATCGGGCCAAAATTGCGCGTCCGCCAACAGGCTATGCCGGTTTCACCCTGGTGCTCCGTCTTTTCAACCTCGGACCAGTCGGTGTTTCCAAAAGGGATATCGTCGATTTTCATGGATGACCTCATTCCGGGAACATGGTGGATGTCAGTACGATTCGGCGATTGCCGTCAAGGCGGAACCGAATGAAAAGCAAGTTACGGAATGTACAATCGCCGGTCTGAGCGCATTATACGACCATGCAATTCCGGCAAATAGATACCCGCGAATGGGCGGCGGCAGGTGCAGCGCTCGACGCAAATGGCTGCGTCGTCATGAAGGGTCTGCTGGCTGACGACATATGCGCCCGATTGCAGTGTGATTATGTGAGGGACGATCTTTTCCGAAGCCGCGTCATCATGAGCCGGCATGGTTTTGGCCGGGGCGAATATAAATATTTTTCCTATCCATTGCCCGGGATCGTCGCATCGCTCCGCACCAGCCTGTATCCGCCGCTTGCCGAAATCGCAAATCGCTGGAATGAGGCGATAGGGGTCGCTAACCGGTATCCCGCCCTGCACAGCGATTTTCTCGAGATTTGCCACAATGTCGGGCAGATCAAGCCGACGCCACTTATGCTCAAATACGGAGTGGACGACTTCAATTGCCTGCACCAGGATCGCTACGGAGAAATCCTGTTTCCGCTCCAGGTCACGGTCTTGCTGTCCGAACCGGGCGATGAGTTCGAAGGCGGTGAATTCGTGCTGACCGAACAGCGCCCGCGGCGGCAATCGAGGGCCGAAGTTGTTCCTCTCCGGCGCGGCGACGCGGTTATTTTTCCAGTGCATCAACGCCCGGTGCGTGGGGTGCGCGGCTTCCACCGGGTGACGATGCGCCACGGCGTGAGCCTCGTTCGAGCCGGACATCGCCATACGCTCGGCATCATCTTTCACGATGCTGCCTGAGCCATGACGTCTGAATTAGCTTGCTATTAAGGTTCGTATGCTCATATAAGGCCCTAACAGTTGATCCTGCCTCGTGTAGATGATGATTAATTCGTCAAAGGCTTTCGACTGTTGAGCAATTATCCGTATCCGTATCGATCGTTGCCCAAAAAGCAGTGCCCTTAGGCACATGAACCAGGCAGCTGATCTACGCGAGCTCCCTCACATTAGAAAGATTGTCGTGCGAAATCCGCAGGGTTTCGTGATTCGCGACAATAATATGAAAGAATCCACTTGAAACAATTTAGTGATCTCGGCCTTTCCGAGACAGTCCTTCAGGCCGTCACGGCGGAAGGCTACACCACACCCACTCCCATTCAGATCGAAGTGATTCCTGCCATGCTGGCAGGACGCGATATCCTCGGGACCGCCCAGACCGGAACCGGCAAGACTGCCGCCTTTGTGTTGCCGCTGCTGAACAAACTGGTCCGCGGACGCGAACGGCCCGCCCAGAAATGCTGCGGTACCCTGATCCTTGCACCGACCCGTGAGCTTGCGGCGCAAATCGCCGACAGCATCCGTACCTACGGCCAGTTTGGCCGACAAACGGTTGCGGTCGTCGTCGGTGGCGTCAAACCGGGTCCGCAGATCAAAGCCATGGCGCGTGGCGTCGACATACTTGTCGCAACGCCGGGCCGCCTGCTCGATCACATGTCGAGTGGCGTGATCCGCCTTGACCAGACCACCACCGTCATACTCGACGAAGCCGACCAGATGCTGGATCTCGGCTTCATGCCCGCAATCCGCAAGATTATGGGAAAAGTGGCGCGCGAACGGCAGACCGCCCTGCTGTCGGCAACTATGCCGAAGCAAATTCGGGCCCTTGCGAACGATTTTCTAAAGGATCCTGCCGAAATTTCGGTTGCGCCCGAGGCGCGGCCGATCGAGCTGATCGAGCAAAAAGTCATGCTGGTCGACCGGTCCGCCAAGCGTCGTCTGCTCGAGGAGATTCTTGGGGCCAAAGACGTCGAGCGTGCGATTGTCTTTACCCGCACCAAGCGCGGCGCCGACAAGGTGCAACGGGCGCTCAGTGACGCCGGGCTGTCCGCCGCGGCGATCCACGGCAACAAAAGCCAGAATCAGCGCACCAAGACATTGGATGACTTCAAACGGGGCAATGTGATCATCCTGGTCGCCACCGATATTGCCGCACGCGGCATCGATGTGGATGGCGTCTCACACGTCGTCAATTACGAGATGCCGAATATTCCGGAATCCTATGTGCACCGGATCGGACGGACTGCGCGGGCCGGGAAAACCGGCATTGCGATCTCGCTGTGCGACGGTGCCGAGCGCGAATATCTCCGCGATATCGAGAAACTGGTGGGCTATTCGCTGAAAGCGACCGGTAATGGTGGCGCGGATGACCGACCGGAACCGCGGTCCGGCGGGCGCAACTCGAACCGTCAACCCAGAGAAGGCGCCGCGAGAAACAGCCGGCCGGGCAATCGGCCGGCGCGGAACAACCGCCACAATTCCAAACCCGGAGGCCAGCCGCAGCGGACCGAGCGTAAGCCCGGCGTTGACGCGGCCGATGATGGGCTCGCCCGTATGCTGGGCGAAAAGCGGCGGCCGCAGAAGAACTCGAACGGCCCGTCTGACGGACCTTCCCGTCCGCCCCGCCGGCGGAACCGGAATAAAAACTCGGCATCGCATCGGACGGTTGCCGCCTGACGGGTACCGGCCCAAATAAGAAATCTGAACGGCCACCGGCGATTTTCGCCGGTGGCCGTTTGCTTTTCAGGCGATGGCGAAGGAGTCGGGCCGTCGCCACGATCCCGACGAGTTCGATGTCGAAGGTAAGATCCTGGCCCGCCAGGGGATGATTGCCGTCGAGCGTAACTGTCGTGTCGTCCACCGCCGCCACCGTGAGCAGGAGCGTCTGGTCGTCGGGTGTTGTCGCCTGCAACTGGCTGCCGACGGTCAGGTCTACTTCCTGCGGGATCATCGACCGGTCAACAGTCTGGATCGCATCGGTCTGATGCGGGCCATAGGCGTTCTCCGCGTTGATCTCGACGGTGGCTTTGTCGCCAATCGTCATGCCGATGACGGATTGTTCGAGATGCGGGATGACGGTGTTTTCGCCAATTTTAAATTCAAGCGGGGATTTTCCGTCGGAAAAATCGAATACCGTCCCGTCATTGAGCTTGCCGCTATAGTGAATTTGGACGGTATCGCCGGTATTGGCCTGCGTCATGAATTGTCTCCTTCCGTTTTGTCGCCAATACGTCATAGCCCATCTGGCGACATGTCAAAATAGGGCCGGTCGAGGGTAAATTCCCCGAAAATTCCCGGCCGATGTGTAAATTTTGGGCGCAACCTAACAGCGACGGTGCACGGTCGCCACGTACTGGCGACGTGGCCCGCGAGGCCGGTTAACGCATCATTTCTCCGCCGTCGACAGGCAGGATCTGTCCGGTCATATGCGCCGCGCCGGCGCCCAACAGAAAAGCGATCACGGGGGCGATTTCGTCGGCTCGGCCTATCTTCCCAAGAGGAATCACGCCGGCCCGGTCGCGGCGAACCCGGTCGAGCTCGTCGCCGGACATGCCGCGTGCGAAGAACGGCGTATCCACCGGACCCGGTACGACGACATTCACGCGGACGTTCGAGGGACCGGCCTCCCGGGCGATCGATTTGGAAAATCCAATCACGGCGCCCTTCGCTGCGGCGTAATGCGATGCCTCGGCCTGGCCGCGGAGGGCAAACAGCGAAGATGTATTGACGACCGCGCCGCGTTGCCGATCCATCATGCCGGGAACGATGGCGCGGCAGGTGTAGAACGTGCCGTTGAGATGAACCGAAATCGTATCTGCCCAAAGCGTATCCGAAATGTCGGCGAGCTCGGCGGTCGCGAACGATCCGGCAAGATTCACGAGATAATCGATTTGGTCCATATCGCGTTCGATCCCGGCGACAACATCTGCGACATTGGCCGGATTCGATACGTCGAGTTCAAATGCTGCCGCCTGACCGCCGGACAGCGCTATTGATTGCGCCGTTTCCTGTGCGGTCTCCAGGTTGATGTCGGCAACCGCGACGACGGTGCCCGACGCGCCCAGGAGGATCGCCGTTTCGCGTGCAATGCCGCTGCCGCCGCCGGTCACCAGCGCGACACCATCGAGAGATTGCCCGGTCACGCGGATTGCCTGGTGGCAGGAACGATTACCGTCCCGTCATCCGTCATATCGGCTGGTCCCCCGCTATTCGGCGGCATCTGACGGAGCGGCTTTGCGCAGGGCGGCGATGGGGTGGTCCCGGTTTGCCCAGTAATCCGGTGATGCTTTGAGTTTTTCCCAGTCTGCGGGCGTCTCCGCGCCCGGCATCATTGATGCATCGGTGCCTGCAAGCACCTGATGATGGTCGATGTTCAGTGTCCGCAGCCAGCGCTGCTGGCCCATGGTAATCGCCACGAAGTATCCCATCTCGACGATCTCCGGCTCCGCGTAATGTGCATATAACGCTTCCCACAGCACGTCGTCGCATTCCAGGTCCCAAACGATCGCTTCGGTG
>Ga0209403_10004858_pt1 | contig 14369 bp, 13 predicted proteins | sample ArcticOcean_MG_C_8_FD_187440 | JGI IMG/M metagenome (GOLD analysis project Ga0209403, IMG submission 187440) | Marine microbial communities from western Arctic Ocean - ArcticOcean_MG_CB11_86 (SPAdes) (version 2) | ecosystem: Environmental > Aquatic > Marine > Oceanic | place: Arctic Ocean... | reverse complement strand
GAGGATCTTTACGCCTGATCCATTTTCTTTCGAACTGAGGATTTGAGATGTCTGAGATAACTTTCATTGAAGCGATAAACGCGGCCCTCCAGGAGGAGATGGCGCGGGATAAAAAAGTATTCATCATGGGAGAGGACGTGCAAAACGCTGTCGTCTCGCCCGCCGAGGCGGGGCTGGCCGATGAGTTCGGCAAAAACCGGGTGCGCAACACGCCGATCAGCGAGCTCGGCTTCACCGGGGCGGCCGTGGGCGCGGCCATGGCGGGCTACCGGCCTGTCCTCGACATGCGCCGGATCGATTTCATCATGCTGGCCGTTGACCCGATCACGAACCAGGCGCCGAAGCTGCGCTACATGCTGGGCGGGCAGGTGTCGATTCCCATCGTCTTCAGAACGCCCGAGGGCGGCGGTATCCAGAACGGCCCGACGCACAGCCAGTGCCTGGAATCGATGTTCCTGAATGTGCCGGGGCTCCAGATTGCGGTACCCACCTCCCCCGCCGACGCGAAGGGGCTGCTCAAAACCGCGATACGGGACAATAACCCGGTGATGTTCGTGGAATACACCGCGCTCTATAAAACGAAGGGTGAAGTGCCCGATGGCGACGTGACGATTCCCTTCGGAGTGGCGGCGATATGCCGGGAGGGGACAAACATCACCCTCATTGGGCTCGGCTCACAACTATCGGGGTGCCTCGCTGCGGCGGACATGCTCGCGGCGGAGGGCATCAGCGCCGAGGTGATGGACCCTCGCACCATCAGGCCACTCGACACCGAGGGGCTGGCCAAGTCTGTTCGGAAAACGGGGCGCTGCGTTATTGCCGAGGAAGGCCACAAGCACGGCGGCGTGGGCGCGGAGATTTCGGCCTCCATTCAGGAGGTGGCTTTCCACTCGCTCAAGGCCCCTATCGGCCGCGTGGGTGCATTAGAGGTGCCGATTCCGGTGCAGCCCAAACTCGAGGCCTTTGTTCTCCCGAGCGCCGAGAAGATTGCCGACGCGGCGAGGGCGGCGCTCAAGGACGCTTAAGGTGGGGGGCCCTCCGGGGGGGCACCTCGCTCCTAGCAACCGTCCCACGCAACAGGGTAGCTTTTCACCTCACAGGATGGCCTTGCGCCGTCCTAGGGCGCGACGATGGGGTTGCGTAGAATCCCCAGGTGCTCCACCTCGCACTCGACGACATGGCCGGGTTTGAGGAAGTAGGGCTCGGGGTCTTCCTGCTCGTGCGCGACGCCGCCGAAGGTTCCCGATGAGATGATGTCACCAGGCTCGAGCGTCATCTGGCTGAAGAAGGCGATGAGCGTCGGAATGTCGAAGATCATGTCGGTCAGCCGCTCGTGCTGGCGCACGTCGCCGTTCACCCGGCACTCCACCAGAAGCTCATTCGGGTTGGGCACCTCGTCGGCGGTGACGAGGTAGGGGCCTATCGGGTTGGTGGTGTCGAAATTCTTCCCCAGAAATACGCCACCAAGCGCCGCCGATTTCTGGACTTCGCGAGCGGTGATGTCATTGTAAATCGTATAGCCCACGATGACGCCAAAGGCATCCTCGGGCTTCACGTCCTTGCAGCGCTTTCCGATGACAATGCCCACTTCCACTTCATAGTCGAGCTTTTGCGTCTGCTCCGGATGGATCACCTGCTCCTCGTGGCCGATGAGCGAGGTGTTGAAACGCGGGGCGCCAGAGACGTTCTCAGGCGCTTTATTCCCAGTATTTTCAACGTGCTTCTTCGAGTTCAGGCCGGTGTGAAAGAATTTTCCCGGCTTTGGAAGGACGGCGCGCAGGCGGAAATGCTTGGGTTTGATAGCGCATCGCTCGCCAGCGGGACCGGTGGGCTCGCCGCCCGATTTGAACGCCTCCTCGGCATGATTCACCACCACGCGGGCGGCCTCCAAAGCACGCTCCCCACCGATGAGAAATTCGGTCATATCTCGCGGAATACGAGCGTTTGCAATGACATAGGGCCGACCTTCCCCCTGCTCGCGATCGAGATATCCTGCATAGGCGAGTCTGAAGTCGAGCATGTCCCCGTTGGTTAAAACAGCACCGAGGCGATCTCCTGTCGCGCCGGGCGCCAAGTTTCGATAAGTGGCAAGTTTCATTTTGATACCCTCAAGGTTGCGATTATTAGTTAGAAATTCAAGACGCCGCGATACTCTGGGCGATCTCGTATTGACTCCCATAATCAAGGTCAACGGCTTTCATACCGTGTGAAATTTCGATTTTCACGCCATCCGGGTCCAGGAAGTAAAACTTCATGCCGCCGCTCCAGTTCTGGGGACGCGGAGGCACGACGATTTTAGCGCCCTTGGCAGCAAGAAATTCATGTGCGGCAAGAAGCGCATCTATGCTCTCAATTTCGAGGGCAATCTGCTGAAGTGTTCCGCGCCCGCCGTAGGGCAAGGGTTCGTCGATCTCATCGGGCGCCAGTTGGACGAGGACAAGGTTGTGATGCTCCTCGGTGTTACTGAGCCAGGCGATACCGTTGGGGGCCGTGGCTTTCAAGGCGGGCTCGGGCGGATTCTGGCCGCGCTGGTCGGACACCCGGAATCCGAGCATCTCCTCGTACCAATCGATAGATTTCTGAGTATCCTTGGTATATATGCCGATATGGCTCAGAAATTTGACATTGACAAGCCCCGGGCTTTCGACACTTCGCCCGGGCCGGGGGGGGAGAGCAGGCGTGTTGAAAATTTCGATTTTATTGCCGTCTGGATCGGCCATGTAGAACTGGAGTACCCCCAGTACCGGACCGCGCTTAGGAGGGCTGGCGATGGTAACGCCCGCATCGACGACCGCTTTATACGCCGCCTCGACGGCATCTTCCGAGTCAACATGGTAAGCGAACTGCTGGAGATTGTCCGGCCTACCCGTTCGGGGAGCCGCCAGAGCCTCAGCCGGAAATTGCACCAACGTCATATCATGATGAAGGTTCGAGTAGCGCATCCACGAAATTCCGTCCGGCGCGACAGGTTCCTCTGTATTTCCCGGCGGCAGATAATCCGACACGCGAAACCCGAGAATTTCGTAATACCAGCGCATCGAGCGCTCGATATCCTTTGTATAAAGACCGATATGGTCAAGCTGCGCCTGTACTGACATACACCACCTCCATTCAGAATTCGGAATCCGAATTAGCGATTCGTGCGAATTAGTTTGCCTGTGAGGACATACCCTATTTTACGAGATTTGATCGCCGCATGTCCAAGGGGGAGGGACGTTCCGATACTACAAACGTATGATGCAAAAAGAAATTTAAATTTTTACATCGCCACACCTTGACGGCGGAACAAAAGATCTAGACGATATAATCATATTTCACTTACAAGCGTAGGGGTTGTTCACCCCTAACGCATAACCTCTTGGAAAGTCATGCGCGCATATATCATTCGTCGTATTTTACAGAGTTTAATTGTATTCGCGTCTATTTTAGTTATCGTTTTCTCGATGCTACAGATAACGGGTAACCCTGCCGCTATACTGATGCCCCTAGAGTCCACCCAGGAGGAGGTCGCGGCCTTTTCGAAAGAGATGGGCTTTGATCAGCCACTCCCCATCCAGTTCGCCAAGTTTATCTTCGGGGTAGACACGGTTGATCTCTTCTTGCTCGGAAAAATTCAGACCATTAAGACATCGGAAGTCGATATCGGAAATGCCGAGCGGGTGAAAACCCTGGGGGTTATACGCGGAGACTTCGGGTTCTCCTACCGCCACGAGATTCCCGCGATGGGCCTTGTCTTAGAACATTTTCCCAACACCGTCTTGCTGGCGTTTACGGCGGTCATCATCGCCATCTTGATATCGATACCAGCCGGGGTGCTGTCTGCGACATTCCGAAATACCTGGATCGATCATACCAGCTCCGTCGGATCAATGTTCGGGCAATCCATGCCCAACTTCTGGCTGGGTCTTTTGCTCATCATGTTTTTCTCGGTTTATCTCCGCTGGCTTCCCACGTCAGGGTTCGAGGCCTGGTATTACATCATCCTGCCTGCTCTTACGGCGGGCCTTTACGCCACGGCGCGCATCACGCGCCTCGTGCGATCTCAGATGCTCGAAGTGCTTGAAATGGACTACGTGAGGACCGCTCGCTCTAAGGGAATCATCGAATGGCTTGTCATTACCCGTCACGCCTTGAAAAATGCCTCCATTCCCGTGGTAACCCTCGTGGGACTTGAACTCGGAATTCTCCTTGGCGGCACTGTCGTCACCGAGGCTGTTTTCGCATGGCCCGGTGTAGGCTTTTTAGTGGTGGACGCCATCAGCAATCAGGACTACCCCATCGTACAAGCTACAGTGGCCCTTCTGTCGTTCGTTTTCGTATTCGTGAACTTGTTCGTGGATCTTCTCTACGCCTGGCTCGACCCTAGAATTTCATACAGTTAACAAAAGAGAATCAGGAGCGCAATAACAATGGCGGTCGAAACGTTGAACAACATAGAAGATAATGAACCTCGCGGCCCATCCGAATTCCAGCTTGCCATCCGCGAGCTCAAGCGCCGCCCACCGGCTATACTCGGGTTGATATGTATTTTTATCATCGTTGCATTCGCCGTCATTCCCCAGGTGTTTTCGCCACTCGACCCGGTCGATCAGGACTTAACCCGATACATGAAGCCCCCCGGCTTCACCGACGCCGCAGGTAACGTTTACCACCTGGGTACGGACGAGCAGGGGCGTGACATCATGAGCCGAATCATCTGGGGCTCCAGAATCTCACTCATCGTGGGAATCGCTGCGGTCATCATCAGTGGCCTAATCGGGATATCCATCGGCATCGTGGCAGGCTATTTCGGAGGATGGGTGGACACCATCATCAGCAGGATTATCGATACGGCGTTGGCGGTGCCCTTCATTCTTTTGGCCATCAGCCTGGTCGCCATACTAGGACCGAGCCTACAGAACATCATCCTCGTCATCTCACTGAGGACGTGGATAGTCTACGCCCGCGTAGTGCGCGGCGAGGTTCTGTCACTGAAAGAAAACGAGTTCGTCGTCGGCGCCAAAGCTGCTGGCTGTAGTACGATTCGGATATTGACTCTTTATTTGTTCCCTAACGTTATTTCCACGACCATAGTTATCGCCACACTTTATCTCGGAAGAATGATCATCATCGAATCCGCACTCTCATTCCTCGGCCTAGGCGTACCGCCGCCCACTCCGACCTGGGGCGGCATGCTCGCCGATGGCCGCTCCTTTTTGGACACTGCCTGGTGGATTTCGCTATTCCCGGGCATCGTTCTGATGCTCACGGTTCTGAGCGTGAACCTGCTGGGCGACTGGCTTCGCGACGTTCTCGACCCGAGGATGAAGCGGCTGGCCGACTAAACGCCCTCGCTTCTTAAGCTTTCAGCTTCTCCCTGAGCCAGTCCGAAATATAAGAAACTCCGAGAGGCACATTGTCCATCTGGCAGTGCTGTGCGCCCCCCTCTTTGCCGGTGAACACCTTGAGGGACTTATCCTTCGAGCCAACAGCCTTGAACAATTGGCGGGCAACTTTCATAGAGATTTGCTGATCATCCTCACCGTGAACCAGCAGGAATGGGCAACGCATTTTCTCCACCACACCACCCAGTTTAAAGCCTTCGAGTTTCACCAAAGCCTCGTCCATCGTTTTCACGTTGAATATCCAGGAAAGGTGATGACCTGGAACCGATAGCGCCGTTTTATAAGCTGCCGTAATTCGATCCTTCCAGATTTTTTGATAGTCCCACTGCGCACCCCAAGCGACACAGGCCTTGAAGCGCCGCTCCATGCTAGCGTTACGGGGAGCATAATATCCGCCTAGGCTGATCGCCATAACACCTGCTTGCCTAGCGTTCACGTCCTTTCGCTTCTCCAGATAATTAAGCGCAGCAACACCGGCCACCTCGTAATCGTGGCGTAAATATAGATTACGGAAGCGTATGGACTCTCCATTCCCGGGCGCATCCACGAGCAGAACACTCATTCCCCGCCGGATAAGGTCTTCGGCCGCGAGCACATACTGTATTTCCTTGCTGACGTCGAAGCCGTCAAAGAAAACAACTACTGGGGGCTTGGCTTTTTTCGTATTCTGAGCATGAACCAGATATGCGGGCAGCTTTTTCCCTTTTTCAAAGGGTAACTCGACCTTTTCGATCCGGGCCCGATCCGTGAGGCGCATAAACCTGGCGAAACAATCGAGCGACTTTCGGTAGATGGCGTTCGCTTTTTTGTCCTTGGGCGTCCGGAAACGCTCACCCAACTGATAGTAAATGCACGCACGCTTGTGAAAATCGGCGGCGCTAAGATTGTTCTTTTTCCGCTCAGCCGAAATGCCCAGGTCGCGAAGATGGTCCCCCATCTTAGTCCACTCGCGAAACCAGTGATCGTCATCCCCTACTTTCTTTGATAATTGGCGGCCTACCTGGTCGATTTCGCCCATCGTGGCTCCGCCGGTGTTGGCCAGAGAGCAAAGAATGCTGATCGCCGCCGACCAACGATAGTCGTCGGGAAAATAAGTGAACCATGTGGCCTTCGCTAATGCCTTGGGCTTTCTTGCCATTATTCTTTCTCCAATTAGAGGTTGGTCGGCGCTCCCGCGTCGCTCCTAAAAATCATACGAGAAAAAAGGATATCAGGCACCGAGTTTCTCCTTCAACCAATCGAACATGTAGGCGGTGCCAATCGAAAGATTGTCACGCTGGCAATGCTGCGCGCCCCCCTCTTTCACGGTGAACACTTTCATGGTTTTGTCCTTCGAACCCACCGCATTATAGAGCGCACGGGCGTCCTTGATGGGTATCTGCTTGTCGCCCTCTCCGTGAACGAGAAGGAAGGGACAGCGCATTTTCTGCACAACGCCATCGAGACGAAACCCGTCAAGCTTTGCGAGTGCATCGTCCATAGTCTTGGCGTTGAGGATCCATTGGATATGATGGCCGGGCACGGAAAGTTCAGTTTTGAAGGACTGGTCAATACGCTTTTTCCAGGTGGCATAATAGTCCCATATCGCGCCCCAGGCGAGGCAGGCCTTAAAGCGCCGATCCATACTGGCCATGCGGGGCGCGTAGTAGCCTCCAAGACTGATGGCCATAACACCCACTTTTTTCGCGTTCACATCCTTGCGCGTCTCCAGATAATCTAGTGCGGCGGAGCCAGCGGCCTCGTAATCATGCCGTAGGTAGATTTTGCGCAGCCGAATAGCCTCGCCCGTTCCAGGTCCGTCCATTATGAGGACGCTCATCCCGCGGCGAGTGATGTCCTCCACCCCGCGCATGTATTGAAGCTCCTTGGTGACGTCTAGGCCGTCGAAAAACACAACGACTGGGGGCTTTACCTTTTTTGTATTCTGAGCGTGGACAAAATATCCGGGGAGTTTTTTGCCACCTTCAAAAGGAACATCGACTATTTCGATTTTCGGCCTGTCCGTAAGGCGCGCAAAACGATGGAAGCAATTCACCCCCTTTTTGAACGCATCGATAGCCAGTTTATCCTTGGGTGTTCTGAAGCGCTCAGCCATCTGGTAGTAATTGCAAGCCCGAAGATAGTGAGAGCAGGCCGAGAGGCTTTGCTTTTTTCTCTCCGCCGTGAGACCCAGGCCGCGCACATGATCCGCCATTCGAACCCATTCACGAAACCAGTGGTTGTCATCCCCCAGTTTTTTGGATAGGCGACGACCCACCTGATCTAGCTCGCCAATCTCCGTAGCCCCGAACCGGGCACCCGAAACCATCCCGCAAATCGCAGCTGACCAGCGGTAGTCTTTGGGGAAATAAGTGAACCAAGTATTGTTCGCAGGTGCGTCTGGCATGAAACATCCTCCCCTATTTCAGCTAGTGCATGGGCCAGCTCCACTATTCAATATAGCGGCACTGAACTCTATATGTAATAATTTCAATTACTGAACCGTTAATGCATCATATATTCACACCATGGAAGATTACAATCTATCCGCGCTTTTTTAGTCAGAGAATGGCAGGAGACTACCCGTGAACAAACCCAACGAAATGGAACCCATCTTCCAATACATTAACGACCATGCCGAACAGATCGTCGCCGACCTCCAAGAACTCTGCCGCCAGCAAAGCGTTTCCACCACCCACATCGGCATCGAGGAAATGTCCTGGCTTATCCAAGAATGCCTCAGGCGGACCGGGCTCGATTCCATAAGTCATCAAACCGAAGGTCACCCCATCGTAACTGGACACCTCGCGGGCGCGGGGACGAAAACCCTTCTTTTCTACAATCACTACGACGTACAACCCCCCGATCCGGTAGACGAATGGTCAAGCCCCCCCTTCGAGGCAAACGTGGTGGACGGCCATGTCATAGCGCGCGGGGCGACTGACAACAAAGGCAACATCATCAGCCGGCTTGCCGCCTTCGAAGCCTTTCTGGCGGTTCGAGGAAAGCTTCCCTGCTCGATCAAATACATCATAGAAGGAGAAGAAGAGATAGGCAGCCCTTCACTCCTGCCCTTCATTAACGCGAACAAAGGCACTCTTGCGGCGGATGGGTGCATCTGGGAGGACACATTTCGGGAGGATGAACCCGTCCTCTCGCTGGGAAACAAGGGGCTTTGCTATCTTGAACTTCGCTGCCGTACGGCGAACGTCGATTTTCACAGCAGCCACGCCCAAATTTACGAGAATGCCGCCTGGCGGCTCAACTGGGCGCTCTCCACGATGAAGGGAGAGGATGAGAAGGTGCTAGTCGAGGGATTTTACGATGACATCGTCCCGCTCACCGAAAAAGAAGAAGAGCTTGTCCGCCGCATGAAGCCCTACGACGGAAAGGAGCGAAAAAAGAAATTTGATCTTCGGCAGTTCGCCCTCAACTTGCCCGATGAAGACCTTCCCCGTCGGCATCTGACGAACCCCTCATTCAACATTGCGGGAATGGATGCTGGCTACACCGGCGAAGGGGTCAAGACCATTGTTTCAGGCCGGGCACGCGCCAAGCTAGACTGCCGACTAGTGGTGGATCAGGACCCCGAGAAAATACGCGATTGCGTCCGCCGCCACCTGGACCGCCACGGCTTCAAGGACATCGAAGTCGAACTTCTTTTCAAATCTTTTCCCGCGAAAAGCGATCCTGAGAGCCCGGTGGTGAGGGCATGCGAGGCGGCATCGCATCGTGTTTACAACACCGCGCCGACGATCAATCCCTTCGGAAGTGGCAGTACGCCCACCTGGATGGTCATACGGACCCTCGGCATTCCTCTCGTAGGCACGGGAGTGGGATACATTACCGCCAGAACACACAGCGCCAACGAAAACCTCAAAATTGAACACCTAATTGACGGGGCCAAATACATGGCCTCGATCTGCGAGTCTTTCGGCAGTTCATGAAATTTCACTACATAAGAAAATGAGCGGGTACACTGAGGAGAGCATTCATGAAAGCATCCGATTTATTTGTACGGGCACTTGAGCAGGAAGAGGTTGAGTATATTTTCGGAATTCCGGGAGAAGAGAATCTCGACATCCTAGAATCTCTCAGAAACTCCTCCATCAAGCTGATTCTAACCCGCCATGAGCAGGGGGCAGGCTTCATGGCGGCCACTTACGGTCGCCTGACCGGCAAGGTCGGCGTCTGCATGTCCACCCCGGCCCTGGGGCCACCAATCTCGTCACCCCTGCGGCCTATGCCCAACTCGGCGCCATGCCAATCCTGATGATCACAGGTCAAAAGCCGATCAAAAAAAGCAAACAAGGCCGTTTTCAGATCATCGATATTGTCGAAATGATGCGACCGATCACCAAGTTCACCAAACAAGTTGTGAGCGGCGACAACGTACCCGTCCTCGTCCGCGAGGCGATCCGAATCGCCCAAGAAGAGCGCCCAGGCGCCGTTCACATCGAACTGCCCGAGGACATCGCTTCGGAGGAAAGCTCCGCCAGCACTTTTGAGGTCTTCAGGGGCCGCCGCCCTAGTGCGGACGCCAAAGTCATTGCCCAGGCGGTCGAGATGATCAACGCTGCCAAGATGCCACTCCTTCTCATCGGGGCTGCCGCCAACCGTAACCGCTCTGGAAGGGCGCTAACCGAGTTCGTCGACAAAACGGAAATCCCCTTTTTCAACACCCAGATGGGCAAAGGCGTGATCGATGAGCGACACGCCAAATTTCTCGGTACTGCCGCCCTGTCGGATCACGATTATCTTCACTGGGCGATTCATCGAGCCGACCTGATTATCAACGTGGGCCACGATGTAATCGAAAAACCTCCGTTTTTCATGGAACCCGGAGGAACGAAGGTCATTCACATCAACAATTTCACCTCGAACGTGGATGAGGTGTATTTCCCTCAGCTCGACGTCGTAGGTGATATCGCCAGCACGATAGAGAGCCTGACAGCCTTTCTTGGTAAAAACCCAGGGTGGAATTTTAGCTATTTTGACCAGGTGAAAGAAGAGGTTGAAATCCACGTCCAGGACAAAAGCGAGAGTCAAACGTTTCCTGTGATACCCCAACACCTTGTCGCCGCCGTCCGAGAGGCCATGCCCTCCGACGGCATCATCGCGCTCGACAATGGCGTATACAAAATTTGGTTCGCCCGAAACTACAAGGCCCACGGACCCAACACCGTCCTGCTCGACAATGCCCTGGCGACAATGGGTGCGGGCCTCCCCTCGGCGATGGCTGCGAAACTCGTTCATCCCGGCAGGAAAGTTATGGCCATCGCTGGTGACGGCGGATTTATGATGAACTCCCAGGAGCTTGAGACCGCTGTCCGGCTCGGACTCGACCTCGTTGTGCTCATCCTCCTCGACAACGCCTACGGCATGATAAAATGGAAGCAGGCGGGCGCTGGGTTCCCCGAGTACGGCCTCGACTACGGCAACCCCGATTTCGTGAAATACGCGGAAAGCTACGGGGCCCACGGGCATCGCGTCGAGGCAACCGAACAGTTGCCCAGTCTTCTAAAGAAGTGCATTGAATCGTCGGAGGTTCATATCCTAGAGGTCCCGGTGGATTATTCCGAGAACGAGCGCGTGTTAATCGAAGAGCTTAGATCCCTGACGGCACAACTTTAACACTTTCCTTTCGGAGGACTGCCTACCTTGTCTCAACCCGAAAAGCCGCTGCCCGGCCTCCGGGGCCCCCTGAAATATCCCAGCTATCCCTACCATGGATTATTGCGCCAAGCCCTCGACCGTCTTTCGGATAAAACAGCGCTCGTAGATGGTAAACGTGATCTTACTTTTGGAGAGCTCGAAAATCGCTCGAATGCCTGCGCCCGCGGACTCGCTCGCATCGGTGTTCAAAAAGGAGACCGTGTCGCGCTCCTCGTCCCCAACTCGGTAGAGTTCGAAGTCGCCTTCTTCGGGGGCTCGAAAGCGGGTGCGATCCTCACCTCGCTCAACCCTGCATACAAAGAAGAAGAGGTCCGCTACCAACTAGACGATTCCGGTGCGAAAGTCGTGATCGTCCATGAATCACTTCTTCCCATCCTCCGTGCTGTTCGCGAACGCCTACCCGGCCTCAAGGAAGTCATTGTTACCGAGGGTGAAACGCAGGCTGATTGCATCGGGTTTGACGAGTGGATTGCGGGAGAAGTGGACACACCGCCCGACGAGCCACCCATCGACCAGGCCAATGACCTAATCGCCCTCCCATACTCGAGCGGAACAACGGGTCGGCCCAAAGGCGTGATGCTCACCCATCGGAATCTAGTGCGAAACTACCATCAGTTCGTGGACAACCACGAACTCGGCGAAAGTGACGGAGCGCTAAACTTTCTTCCTCTCTATCATATATATGGAACGCTGATCATGGGCGGCCTCATACTCGCGGGGGGCAAGCAGGTTCTGATGCGCCGCTTCGATGTCGAGGAATCGCTGGAGCTGGTCGAGCGGCACCGGCTCACTCTTTTCTACACGGTGCCCCCCGCGCTGCTCGCCATCGTCCACCACCCAAAAACGGAGAGTTACGATCTCTCCTCGCTCCGCTATATCATGAGCGGTGCGGCGCCACTCCCACCCAAAATTCGGAGACTCACCCAGGAGAAAACCGGTTGCCTCACCTTCATGGGCTATGGCCTGACCGAAACTTCTCCCCTCACCCACATGAATCCACTCGAAGAAAAAAAGGTTAAGGAAGAATCAATCGGGCCTCCCGTTTCCGATCTCGAACAAAAAGTGGTCGACCTCGATACCGGCGAGCGGGAATTACCAATCGGCGAAATAGGGGAACTTGCCCTTAAGGGCCCCCAGGTCATGAAAGGCTATTGGAATGCGCCAGAGGAGACGGCTCGGGTGCTCAGAGATAACTGGTTCCACACTGGCGACATTGTTCGAATTGATGAAGACGGTTACGTCTACATCGTTGATCGGCTCAAGGAAATGATCAAATACAAGGGATTTTCTGTCGCACCGGCCGAGCTAGAAGCCCTGCTTCACCAGCATCCCCAAGTGGCGGATGCCGCCGTGGTGCCAAAGGTGGACGATGAGGCAGGAGAAATCCCAAAAGCCTTCATAGTCTTAAAAGATGGAGAAAAGGGAGATCCCGAAGCTATTATCGAATTCGTGCGCGGAAAGATAGCTGGCTTCAAGCAGATCCGTGAGATCGAATTCATAGACCGCATTCCCAAGTCAGGGAGCGGTAAAATACTCCGGCGCGTCCTCCGGGACAGAAATTAATACCAACTAATTACCATCGGTACCAACGGTTGCCAATCCACCAGGGGCGACAAATTTGACCCTGAATTTCTCTCAATCCGCACAAATGTCCATTACCAGACTCAAGGCCTTCTTCCCCTTCAAAAGAGCCAAATTCAAATCCCTCACACAGCTTAAATATTGACCTTGCAGCCCTGACTTTCTCCTTTTTATCGTTAATTTGCTTTCTTTAATGTGGGTGAGCAAGGACACCAAACAGACAATTTTAAATACAGCTCGATTCACCGAGAGACGATATTAAAAATAGGACGGCAAGGAGGCCGGAGGAACTTTAAGAGAGGACTCATGACAAGGTGCTTCAGAATCGCAGCCTTAGAGTCCTCACGTTCAAGGATGAACCAAAAAGAGAGGATGTGAAGCATGATGACAGACATAGAGAAAATCGATATTTCCCCCCTATCAAGAATCGTTGCGCTGCTGGCGTTTGGACGCTGCTACTCGCCCTCCCTTCAGGCTTGATGGGCTGGGCTACAGCCTGTGCGGTGGATTTCATATGTGGATTACAGTCCAACAAGCCTCTTTGGTTCCTGCCGTTCTGGTGCCTGAAATTCTTCTTTTTTGCTTGTATGCATTTTAGAGAAGAAGAAATAAGTCGCCAGAAGACAAAGAGCTTTGATGAGCGCTGGGAGGAGGCTGAGAGAAAATTCAAAGTTGCTGCTTAGATAATTTCCCTTTAACAACAAAAATGGCGCATCCGGCGCCCCCCCTCCTGCCTCTTCAAGGGCAGGAGAATATAGCCCGCCCGAAATCAAAATTTTCTAGTACCACCCCCCGCTTCTTGACAGAATTCCTCTCCTTTCGTTAGCGTGGGCCGCCTGTCCACTATATTTGACGCCATTGTCCCCTTTCGAAAACGAAAAGGCCCAAAACGGAGACGTATGCATGAGCATCAACATCCCACCTAGAGCAGATCAGCCCATTGCTCGAACACTGATCTCCCCCGAGCGATTTGGCCAGATTGATCCGCTCCCAGTAACAATGCTCGAGGAGGCCGGGGTGGAGTGCGTGTTCAACCCCTACGGTCGTATTTTAATTGAGTCCGACATGAAAGAGCTTATCTCAGGGTGTGACTCAATAATCGGAGGCGCCGAGCCGATTACGGCAGCCGTGATGGAATGCGCACCCGAATTGCGATTCATCTCGCGCTGCTCGGTAGGGCTCGATAGCGTCGATTTACTCGAAGCCCGGAAAAGGAGCATCCCAGTATCTTATGTTCCCGGCGCCAACGCCCAGGCAGTGACCGAATTAACCGTAAGCCATGTACTAACACTTCTTCGCGGGGTGAAAGAGGCGGATTCCTCTCTCCGCGCCGGAAAATGGATACGGGTCATGGGGCGCTCCCTTGAGGAACTCACCGTGGGGATCATCGGTATCGGTCGAATCGGGAAGCGGGTAGCGCGCCACCTTTCCGCCTTCGGGGCAAAGATTATCGCCAACGATCTGGAACCCGACACCGCCTTCGGCGAGGAATTAGGCATTGAATGGGTGGAAAAAGAGCGCCTGTTCAAGAAGGCGGATGTTGTCTGTCTCCATGTGCCAGTCACCCCGCTATCGAGATACGTGGTCAGCCGCGAATCGATAGCAACGATGAAACCTGACGCTGTTCTCATCAACACCGCCCGGGGTGGGCTGGTCGATGAGGCCGCGCTGGCCGAGGCCTTGAGATCAGGCAAACTGGGCGGGGCCGCTCTCGACGTCTTCGAAAAAGAGCCTTACGACGGCGAGCTT
>Ga0209403_10004846_pt1 | contig 14393 bp, 12 predicted proteins | sample ArcticOcean_MG_C_8_FD_187440 | JGI IMG/M metagenome (GOLD analysis project Ga0209403, IMG submission 187440) | Marine microbial communities from western Arctic Ocean - ArcticOcean_MG_CB11_86 (SPAdes) (version 2) | ecosystem: Environmental > Aquatic > Marine > Oceanic | place: Arctic Ocean... | reverse complement strand
TTTACAGGTTTACCAAGATAATTTTTTAGATGAACAAGTTCTTAGTCGATCACATTCAGAATATTCTCTCTTGGCAAATAGAGGAAAAATATTAGATAGAAATAACAACATCTTAGCCTTGGATGTTAGAAGTTTTTCTGTAGGTGTTGACTTAAATAAGTTCAAAGGAAATATTTCCAACATAGGGTTTTTAGAAGAAATCTTAGATCTAAAAAAAGGAGCATTGAATAAATTAATAGAACGTAAGAAGACGGGGTATAAAGAAATAAAACGTCACGTAACAGGAGATTTAAGAAAAGATATTGAAAGTCTTGATTTAGAAGGTATTTTTTTTAAGGAGAATTTAAGAAGAAGTTACCCACAAAAAGAAGCAAGCTCGCACGTAGTAGGAATTACTGATATAGATCGTAAAGGCATCCAAGGTTCTGAATTAGTATTTGATAACACTTTGAAAGGCAAGGAAGGTAAATTTATAGGAACCAAAAGTAGTGGGAATAAAAAAATTGAAGGCAATAGGATAGAACCTCAAGATGGAAAAGACTTGCTCTTAACTATTGATATTAGATTACAGTCAATTGCATTTGAAGAATTATCAAAAGCTATAGAGGAAACTGGCGCTGAGTCGGGTTCAGTAGTAATAATAAATCCACAATCAGCTGAGATCTTAGCCCTTTCAAATTATCCTTCTTTTAATCCTTCTGATAGAAAGAATATTAAAGACCTTTCTATTTTTAGGAACAGGGCCACCATAGATGTTTTTGAACCAGGTTCAGTTTTAAAGCCTATAGCAATGTCAGCTATTATTGAATCTAGAATCGTTAATTTAGAAGACACTATTAATACAAGTCCTGGATGGATTGAAGTTGGAGGCTATACAACAAGTGATTTTAAAGATTATGGAGTGCTAAATCTAAGTGAGATTATTGCTTTTTCAAGCAATGTTGGAATGGTTAAGCTTTGCGCTGATCAAGACATTAAACATTTAACTAAATTTTTTAAATCTTTTGGCATTGGTAGATATCCTGTTAATTTATTAATACCTTCTAGGGAAGGTTTTTTAGCTCACTATTCGGAGTACACTCTTAGGGATAAGGTAAGCTCTTGTTATGGCTATGGTCTAACAATGTCGGCAATCCAGATTGCACAGGCTTATTCTGTATTTGCAAATGAAGGTGTTTTCAAGGAGTTAACTTTATTTATTGATGATCAAATTTCATCTAACTTAATTGAAGAAAGGGTTATAAGTTCAGAGACAGCTAGTATAGTTAGAGACATGCTAATTAAGACTGTTAATACATCAACAGGAACCGCAAGGAATGCTAAAATAAAAGGAACAGTTGTAGCAGGAAAAACTGGAACAGCAATTGAAAATTCTGAAAACCTTTCATACACAGCTACGTTTGCTGGGTTTGCCCCCGCCATGGACCCTGAACTTTTAGTTGTAATAGCTTTGCATGGGTTGCAAGGCGAAGACTACTCTGGAGGCAAAGTAGCAGCCCCCATTTTTTCAAAAATAGTTGGCCAGTCATTACATGTCCTAAAGGCGGGGAATTAAATTGGTTCAATCCAGAACACTATTGCGAGAGCTTTCAGATAATAAGAATTTTATAGATTTCAATGTCAGTGCATTGAGTTTTGATAGTCGAGAGATAGATTATGGTAATATTTTCTTTGCTCTTAAAGGAAATAAACAAGACGGAAGAGATTTTATTTCAGAAGCAAAAAGTAGAGGTGCAAAATTAATTCTCTGCGAAGAAAATATTCAAGATACTTCCGTAATACAAGTAGATAATTTAAGAGACTATATGGGGAAAGTGGCCTCTAGGTTTTATGGGGATCCTTCGAGAAAGCTTAAAACGTTTTGTGTGACGGGAACTAATGGAAAAACATCTTGTGTTGAGTCTCTTGCAAAACTAGCTTATAACTTGGGATCTAATTGTGGTTACTTGAGCACCATAGGTGTTTCTTTAGATGGTATTAATGTAATAAGAGATTCAGAACTTACGACACCTGATTCTATTTATTTACAAAAAACATTAGCTGAGATTTTAGATAACGGATCAAAATTTGTAGCTTTAGAAGCTTCTTCTCATGGATTAGCTCAAAAGAGACTTAGTGGAACAGTTGTTAATACTGCAATATTAACAAGCTTCTCTCATGATCATTTAGATTATCATTTAAATATTGAAGATTATAAGAATTCTAAATTATCTCTATTCAGGGACTTGAACCCAGAGACATCAATTATTCAAATTGATAATGATTGTGGAAGTCAAATTTACAGTGAACTAAGTAAGGCTGACAAGTCTGTTTATAGTGTTTCAAGTAAGAATAAAGCTGATTTTAGATATTCATATACTAGGAACAATGAAAATAAATTAGATACAGAATTAATCTCAATCTTTGGTAACTATTTTTTTACTTTAAACACTTTATCTGGTGTTCTGGCTTCAAATATTATTTGTTCTCTTGCTGCACTTATACTAAATGGACTGGATATTAAAAATTTGATTGAGAACGTAAAAAATCTAAAACTCCCTAATGGTCGTATGGAGTTGATAAAACTTAATAAAAATAATTACTGTTGTATAGATTATGCTCATACTCCTGAAGCCTTAGAATGGGCGCTTAAAGAATTGAGAGAGTCTTTTGAAGGAAAGTTATGGTGTGTTTTTGGGTGTGGGGGAGATAGGGATAAATTAAAAAGACCTTTGATGGGCGCTATCGCAGAGGAATATTCTGATGTAATAGTTTTAACTAATGATAACCCTAGATCAGAACAAGAGAATCTAATATTTAAAGAGATTCTATCTGGAGTAAAAGATCCAGCCAAAGTTGTAACCTTAGCTAATAGAGAAGAGGCAATACTCTATAGCCTTCATAGTGCAGATAAAGAGAATTCAAGGAATATTGTATTAGTGGCAGGCAAGGGCCATGAAGCTTATCAAGAAATAAAGAATAGGAAGCTCGTTTTTGATGATAAAGAAGTTATTTATAAATATCTAATGGATTCTAATGCAGAGTAAATTTAAACTTTTGGAAATTGCAAACAAAGGCAAAGCAGAGCTCTTTGGAAATTCTCTAGAAATTAATGGATTCAGTATTGATACAAGAACTTTATCGAATGGAGAGCTCTATATAGCACTAAAAGGTAAGAATTTTGATGGTAATAATTTTATAAGTGAGGCAATTAGTAGAGGCGCTAGTGCCGTAGTAACCGATCATTATTTTGAATCTAAGGTACCTTTATTGGTTGTAGATAATACTAAAACTTTCTTAAAAGATTTAGCATTAATGAATAGGTTAGAATTTGAAGGTCCTGTTATTGGAGTTACAGGAAGCAATGGAAAAACTTCGTCTAAAGAGATAATAGCTTCTTTAATCTCTTCAGATAAGAGGTGTCACAAGACTATTGGAAATAAGAATAATCAGATAGGACTACCATTTTCTTTAGCGAATTTAGACAATACTTATGATTATTCTATCCTTGAATTAGGCACAAGCTTTCCAGGGGAGATTGGACTCCTTACTTCAATAGCTAAACCTGACATAGCCCTTATAACAAACGTATCTGAGAGCCATCTTAGCGGGTTAGGGAGTTTAGATCTTATTGCTAAAGAGAAAGGAGATATAGGATATTTTGAGAAAGATGAAGGTATATTAGTAATAAATAAAGATTCAAAATATTTTGAACAGTGGAAAAGTAATACTAATGCTAAAAAGATCATTAGTTTCGGAACAAAGAAAGGTTGTGACTTTCAAGTTGTTTCAACGGTTATAGATTTTAAAAAAAACCTGACTTCTTTTATTCTTATAAATCAGAACAAAGAAATGAAATGCAGTATCACTGGAATAGGCTTGCATAATCCAGTAAATGCAGCAGGAGCAATAGCTGTGTGTTCTGGTATTGGGTTGGATATAGAAAAAATTGTAGAGAATTTAAAGATGGTTAAATTACCCAAGAGAAGACTCTCACCTCATAAGTTGTCTAATGGATCTTTACTAATAGATGATTCTTATAACGCAAATCCTGAGTCAGTAAAACAATCGATGGATACTATATTTGTTTCAGGAATGGGTACAAAAATAATTGTTTTAGGAGAAATGGGAGAACTTGGTAAAGAAGTTGCTAAGTTCCATAAAGAAGTTTCTGAATACGCGAAAACAAGAGTTGATAACTTCTTCTGTTTAGGTGATTTATGGAAAGAAGGCGTAAAGATTTTTGGTGAAAAAGGAATTCTATTCTCATCTCAAGAAGAACTTATCGATCATGTGTCTTCTATGCTAGAAACTGATACAGTTATTCTGGTGAAAGGCTCTAGATCCTCTAGAATGGATATAGTTGCTGATAAATTAAAGGAATTCTAATGCTACTACCTTTATTTGATTACCTTGCTAATTTTGTTGGACCCTTTAGGGTCTTTGAGTTCTTATCTGTTAGAGCAATAGCGGCCACATTAACTGCTTTGCTTTTCTCTTTAATATTAGGGCCAAGATTCATTAATAAAATGAGAGATAGTCAAGTAGGACAAGTAGTTAGAGAAGAAGGCCCTGAAACTCACCTCATAAAACAAGGCACACCAACAATGGGAGGCACTCTCATACTTAGTTCAATATTTATTAGTTCTCTTTTATGGGGGGATTTGCTGAATAGATACTTGTGGGTGGCCTTGGGAATGACAACTTCATTCGGTGTCTTGGGTTGGTTTGATGATAGGTTAAAAATTAAACACAAGTCGAGCGATGGCATTTCGGCAAGGCAGAAGATACTTTGGCAGAGTATTTTTACTTTAATAGGCTGTTTTTATCTGTTCTATAGCCATATAAATATTGAAGAAATAAGTTTAATTGTACCTTTCTTCAAAGACATCTCTATTCCTCTTGGGGTAGGCTTTGTAGTTATTTCTTATTTTGTCATTGTTGGAACTAGTAACGCAGTTAATTTAACTGATGGTTTGGATGGTTTAGCTATTCTACCTTGCGTTATGGTTGCCGCAGGTCTTGGTTTGATAGGGTATGTTTCTGGAAATATAATCTATTCTGGCTACTTGAATATTCCTTACTTACCTGGCACAGGAGAAATGTTAGTTTTTTGTGGAGCTTTAATGGGCTCTGGCATTGGTTTCTTATGGTTTAACACGTATCCTGCTCAGGTCTTTATGGGAGATGTTGGCTCATTATCACTTGGTGCGGCCTTAGGAACCGTTGCTGTAATTATAAGACATGAATATATTTTATTTATCATGGGGGGCTTGTTTGTTATTGAAGCTCTATCAGTAATAGTTCAAGTTATTTCGTTTAAATTAACCGGTAAAAGAGTTTTTAAAATGGCTCCTCTTCATCACCATTACGAATTAAAAGGTTGGCCAGAACCCAGAGTGATAGTTAGGTTCTGGATTATAACTTTTATGCTAGTTCTTTTAGGTTTAGCTATGTTGAGATTACGTTAACTTCTTAAGTAAGTTGAACAAAAAAAATTTAATTCTGGGGTATGGCCAGACTGGTGTGAGTATTGCGAAGTATTTACATAAACAAGAAATTCCTTTTGTTGTGATGGAAACCAGAAAAGATTTAATAGAAATAAAATGGCTTACAGATCATGGTTATGAATTCTCAAATGTATTTGATAAAGATATTCTAGATCAAATTTCAAAAGTATATGTAAGCCCAGGAATTACAACTAATAATCCAGTCCTGATGGCGGCTAAGGTCTTAAATATAGAGATAGAGACCGATATTGATATTTTCTTAAAACTCCATTCATGCACTAAGATTTTAATATCAGGAACTAATGGAAAAACAACTGTTACCTCCATGGCATATAAGCTTTTTACCGATTACTTAGGTGAAAAAAAAGTTGAGGCTCTCGGCAATATAGGCAATCCAGTTTTAGATAGCATTGATAAGGAGTTTGAAGTAGCGCTTGTAGAAATTTCTAGTTATCAACTGGAGTTAAGTTCTTCAATCTCTTCTGATATTGCAGTTCTTCTTAATGTTACCCAAGATCATTTAGACAGGCACTCTTCTTTTGAAGAGTATAAAGCTATTAAAAATAAGGTTTTTAATGAAAGTAAAATAGTAATTAAAGATGACCTGTCAGGTTTAAGCACCAAAAAATGCTTATACTTTAAGGAAATCTTTAATGAGTATATTAATTGTTTTGATGATTTGCATGATGAATGGCCTCTGCATGATATAGAAAATATTAAAGCTACAATATCGATGCTTTTAGCTTATTTAGTTCTCAAACAAGAAATAAGCTTTGATGATAGATCGGAGTGGAAATATTTTATAAAGAATTGTTTGGGTATTCTTAATTCGTTTCAGCGTTTGCCTCATAGATATGAATCTCTGGGTTTAAAAGATGGTATAACTTATATCAATGATTCTAAGGCAACTAATGTAGCTTCCACTTTAAAAGCGTTGGACTCAGTTTACGATAAGTATGGAGAAGGTAGAACAATTTTAATTTGCGGAGGTGATTCTAAAGGGCAAGATTTTAATGAATTGAAGGCTATTCAAAGAAACTTATTAAAGAAAGTTTATATTTTTGGAATACATAAAGATTTAATTGCCTCCTCTATAAGGAATCTTACAGATGTTGAATTAGTGAAGGACTTGGAGGAAGCTATAAAACAGATAATTACATATGCAGTCAATGGAGATGTGGTTATTCTCTCTCCAGCTTGCTCGAGCGTAGACATGTATAAAGATTACAAGGAGAGAGGAGAAGAATTTAGGAGATTGATAGATTCTGTCTGAGCTTATGAACAACTTTAGTGACCTTTTTAATTCTATAGATCTTTCTAAGATAGATTTTTTCTTTTTTTCTTTATTCTTTCTGGTCTCAATATGTGGATTATTAATATTAGCTTCTGCTTCCATGCATTTCTCAGATTCAGTTACAGGGTTGCCATTTAACATGCTATTGAAACAGTCAATTCATTTTGTTATAGGTTTCATGCTATTAATAGTTATTGGCTTTACACCGCTTTCAGTTTGGGAGAGATTCGATAGATTGTTGCTTTTTTTTGGTATGTTTCTCTTACTTCTTGTTTTTATACCTGGGATTGGAGTGGAAGTGAATGGAGCAAATCGCTGGATAAGAATAGGTGGTTTTGGGCTTCAACCTTCCGAAGTTATGAAATTTATAAGCATAATTTACATATCAGCCTATTCGGTAAGAAGAATTACAGATCTACAGACTCATTGGTTTGGGTTCTTTAAGCCTGCTTTTCTTATAATTTTAGTAGTCTCTCTTATACTTTTACAACCAGACTTAGGAACTTCTGTAGTTATTCTTGCAACTGTCTTAGGAATACTTTTTTTAGCAGGGGTTCACTTAAAGCAATTCTTATTAGTGCTCTTTTTAGCTCTAACAGGAATCTTGGCTCTTATTGTCTTTGTACCATGGAGGTGGGAGAGAATAATTTCTTTTACAGACCCTTGGAGTGATCCTTTTGGGACCGGATACCAATTAACACTTTCTCTTATGTCTATTGGTAGAGGAGATTGGTTCGGGGTAGGGCTTGGAGAGGGTTTAATGAAAATGGGCTATCTTCCAGATGCTCAAACAGATTTTATTTATTCTGTTTTAGTTGAAGAAATAGGTCTGCTTGGAGGAATAGTAATAATCAGTCTTTTATTTGGTTTAGCTTTTAGATGTTTTTATATCGCTAAACAGGCTTTGATAAAGAACCAGTACTTTGGTTTTTTTGCAGCCTACGGAGTAGCCATCCTCTTGGGACTCCATACATTTATAAATGTAGGTGTCGCTTCAGGTTTGCTACCAACCAAAGGGCTTACTCTTCCCTTTATTAGCTACGGAGGAACAAACTTATTGGTGATGTGCTCCCTTATAGGGTTAGTGTTAAGAATTGATTATGAGGCAAAAGTAGCAATGCCCGTTGCGAATGTTTCTAGAAGGGCATCTTTCTGATGAAGATTTTTATCGTAGCAGGAGGAACGGGTGGACATGTTTATCCTGCACTATCTGTTGCTAGGGAATTTAAGAAAAAATCAACAGAAGTAATTTGGGTTGGAAGAAAAGAGTCTCTTGAGGAAGATATTGCAAAAGAAGAAGGATTTAATTTTATAACATTATCTGTTTCAGGATTTTTAGGAAAACAAATTGGAGGAAAGATTAAAGCCATATTTGAACTGTGCCTTGCTTTTATTCAAGCTATTTTCTTATTGGTTAAATTCAAACCAGATCTTATTTTTTCTACAGGAGGTTACTTGAGTTTACCTGTTGGTTTAGCTGCTCCTTTTTTGAGAACCCCACTATTCATTCACGAACAAAATAGTGTGGCTGGTTTATCAAATAGAATTCTAAATAAATTTTCAACGACCACTTTTGAAGGTTTTCCAGGAGCATTCAAGACAACAAATAAAAGTAAGTTTGTTGGCAATCCCATTAGAGAAGAACTCTTTAAGCAATTCCAAAATACATATAAAATTAATAAAGATTTTAATATTCTTGTCTTGGGTGGAAGCCAAGGGTCTTTACAATTAAATGAGATTTTTATTAAAGCTCTAGAAGGTTCTAATAACTCCCAGCACTGGAATATTGTTCATCAAGCTGGAACAATAGAATTTACTTCCCTAAAGAAAAAATATTTAAATTTATCAGTAAAATATGAAGTTCTAGAATATATTAAAAATATTGGTCAAGAGTACCAGAAGGCTGATTTAATAATTTCTAGATCAGGAGCCATGACTGTAAGTGAAATAGCAGCCTTTGGTAAACCTGCAATATTAATACCTCTTCCGTGGGCCACTGATAATCATCAGTACTATAATGCTCTTTATCTGAAGAACTTAGGTGGAGCAGAGATAATAGAGTCAAGTTTAGATAGTTCTTTGTCTTTGATTGACCTTATCTCAGATATAGAACAAGACACAGAAAGAAGAATACAAATGGGCCAGAATGCAAAAAATGCTTTTAGTTCTTCATCAGTAAAAGAAATATATAAATTTATTAATGAAAAAATTTAGATCTAGTTTATCAAAAATATTTTTTGTTGGAATAGGCGGAAGCGGCATGAGTGGCATAGCTGAAGTTCTATTAAATTTAGATTATGAGGTTTCAGGATCTGATATTTCTGATTCAGAAATAATAGATAGATTGAAGTTAATGGGAGCAAAGATTTTTATAGGACATAAGGCTTCTAATTTAGAACAAGCTGAAATGATAGTAGTTTCCAGCGCTATAGATAGCAAGAATCCAGAATTAATTGAAGCCAAATTAAGAGGAATACCAGTTCTAGCTAGAGCTGAAATGCTATCTAGCTTAATGAATATGAAAAGAGGTATAGCAATAGCAGGAACTCACGGTAAAACAACCACAACAAGTTTAGTTGCATCTATTTTCACAGAAGCAAATTTAGATCCCACCTTTATTAATGGCGGAATTATTAATAGTTTTGCCTCTAACGCTAAATTAGGAAAAGGCGATTACCTTGTAGCAGAGGCTGATGAGAGTGATCGATCTTTTTTAATGTTACAACCCTCTTTAGCTATTATTACCAATATTGAAGAAGACCATCTTATTAATTATGAGAATGATTTTGAAAACTTACGTCAAGCTTTCCTGGATTTTGTAAAAAAATTACCTTTTGATGGCCTCTTAATAAGTTGTGGTGATGATCCGGAAATTAGAAAGCTTTTGCCTAAATTCTCTAGACCTAATGTAACTTATGGTTTTGATGAAATAAATGATTACGTTATAAGTAATTATAAACCTGATGAGTTCAGATCTAATTTCTTATTAAGTTACGAAGGTCAAGTAATCCAAATAGACTTTAACATGCTTGGTAGGCATAACGCCCTTAATGCATGTGCAGCATGTGCATTGGCAATAGAAGAAGGAATTGACATACCAACAATTCAAGATGCTTTAAAGAACTTCATGGGTATAAACAGACGAATGCAGGTATTAGGTAGTATAAATATTAAGGGTTCAAACTCAATGCTAATAGATGACTATGGGCATCATCCTTCGGAAATCAGAAGTACGATAGATTCTATAAGAGAATCCTATCCTAAAAAAAAATTGACTATGGTGTTTCAGCCTCATAGATATTCTAGAACTAAAGATTTGTTTGAGGAGTTTATAGAAGTTTTGCAGTTAGTTGACCACTTAATATTGTTAGATATCTATCCTGCAGGTGAAGAGTTAATTAAGAATTATGAGAGTAAAGATTTGTTAGCTAGATTACAAGATACAACCTTAAATGTTTGTCTATCAAAAGAATCGAAAATAAATATACCTATTGAAGAAGCTTTAGGTGGCGAAGAAGGCATTTTGTTAATGCAAGGTGCAGGGAATATTTCAAAAATTTCAGAGTCTATCAAAAAGAGTTATAGCAATTAGATGAAAGATTTGAAGACATCTTTTCTAGATAATAAAGAAGTAGCAGTTCTTATGGGTGGTTGGTCTGCAGAACGAGAGATATCTTTAAAATCTGGGAACGCTGTTTTAAAAGCCCTAAAGGAGATGAAAATAAATTCAAAAGCAATAGACCTTGTTTCCCCTGAAGACTCTAAATTGCTTGTAAAAGATTTTGATATTGCATTTATAGCCCTTCATGGTCGAGGAGGCGAAGATGGTTTTATTCAAGAGTTATTATCTGATCAAGGAATATTGTTCACCGGTAGTAAGTCCAAAGCCTGTAAGTTAGCTATGAATAAAGTTGAGACAAAGAAAATATGGAGAGAAGTTTCATTACCAACCCCGGACTTTGTAGAAATATCAAAAGCAGGGCAATTTGATATGAAAATAACCCCATTTTTATCTGGCTCTGATGATATAACTGCTCTAGATAAATCGTTTGTAGTTAAGCCTGCTAATGAAGGATCAAGCTTCGGAATAAGTATAGTTAAACCGGGAGAAGGAAGTTTAGAGGAGGCAATGAAAGAAGCGGTTAAGTACGATGAAACTGTTCTTGCTGAAGCTTTTGTTGACGGTATTGAAATCACAGTAACAATATTAGGAGAAAAAGTATTAGCTCCTGTCACCATAGAAACAGAAGGTATCTTTTATGATTATGAGGCAAAGTATTTAAGCAAAAATACAAAGTATTCGTTAGCAAATCTTAATCCCAACGAGTTAAATACCCTTAAAGATTTTTGTTGGCATGCTTTTACATCTTTAGGATGCGAAGGGTGGGGCAGGGTAGATTTAATAAAAGATAATAGTGGTAATTTCCAACTTATCGAGATTAACACTGTTCCTGGTTTAACTGAAACTAGCTTGGTACCTAAATCAGCAGCATTTGAAAATATTAGCTTTAATCAATTAATACTTGAGATATTACATTTGGCTTGCGCTAATACATAGCCTCAAATAGAATGCTCATCTTTATTACCTTACTCCACGCTTAAAGCGGGAGTTTATAACCAAGGGGTGCACATGCGACATTACGAAATAGTATTTTTAGTTCATCCTGATCAATCTGGTCAAACAACTTCAATAATTACCAAGCTATCATCAATAGTTAAAGATTCAGGAGGGACAGTTCATCGTTCCGAGAATATAGGTAATAGAAGGCTTGCCTACCCTATACAAGATCAATTCAAGGCTGCTTATGCACTTTTAAATGTAGAGTGTAGCCAGGTCAGTATTGATGAGATTAAGAATTCTTTTAAATTTAACGATTCAGTTATTAGAAATTTAATTCTCAATACTAAAGAGGCGCATACAGACAGCTCAGCTCTATTAACTCAAACTAAAGAAGATAGTGAAAAAGAAAGTTACGAAGAAGAAAAACAAAGAAAGTATCAAGATGAAAAACAATCAAAAGAAAAGAGTAGGTTAAAAGAAACAGCTCGAAAAGCAGCTGAAACAGAAGCAGCTCGAAAAGTAGCTGAAACAGAAGCAACTCCTGAAGTAGCTGAAACAGAAGCAACTCCTGAAGTAGCTGAAACAGAGAAATAAAATGGCAAAGAAGCAAAAGAAAAATTTTAAGAGAAGAAGAACTGAATTTGATAATCGTCCTAAATTTTGTAAATTTACATCATTGGGTATTAAAGAAGTAGATTTTAAAGATATTAAATTATTGAAAGAGTATATTACTGAAACGGGAAAAATTATCCCTGCAAGGATGACAGGTACTTCTGCTAAATATCAAAGGCAATTAAATAAAGCGGTAAAAAGAGCGCGTCATTTAGCTCTAATACCTTACACAGATTCACACTATCATTAAGAATTATGGAATTAATATTATTAGAACAAGTCGCTCAACTGGGAGAGCCAGGAGATCTGGTTAATGTTAAGTCTGGCTATGGCAGGAATTTTCTAATTCCTTCTGGTAAAGCTGTTCGAGCAGATGAAACTAACAAAGCAGAATATGAAGAAAGAAAATCAGCTCTTTTATCAGCAGAAGCTGACAGGAAAGAAGCTGCCTTGAAACTTGCTACTCAACTTGAAGAAATACAAATAAAGCTAGCTGTTGCGGTATCCGAAGAAGGAACTCTTTATGGATCTATAGGAACGAGAGAAATCTCGGAAGCTATAATTGAGCAAGGAGTAAATATTGAGAAGAGTTCTGTAAGGCTTCCTGAAGGGGCTCTAAAAGAAGTTGGAGACTACCAAGTAGATATAGAACTTCATCCTGAAGTTGTTCAATCAATTTCAGTCATCATTGAAGCTATAACAGAAGAATAAGTTTTAAATTTTAATTGATTTATTCTCTATCAATGGGAGAATAAAAGATCGGTATTGAAATAACTTTTTCTCTTGTCTTATGGTCCAAGAAATATTTAAAAATAAAGAATTACCTTTCTCGATAGAGGCAGAAAAAGCTGTCTTGGGTGGAATCATGCTTAAGAACGAAGCTTGGGACTTGGTACATGTAGTTATAAGAGAGGATGATTTTTATAAAGATGAACATAAGTTAATCTTTAAGACCATTTACAATCTTCAAGATGAAGGAAAACCTGTAGACGTTATAACGGTTCAAGAAGCTATTGAAGGAAATGGAGATCTTCCTAAATTAATTAATTCTGGAGGCAAGGATTATCTAACTCTCCTGGCAAGAGAAACTCCTAGCGTAGCAAATATTGAGAGTTACGCAGACATAATTAAACAAAGATCAAATCTAAGAAAATTAATAATAACTGCTGAGAATATCTCGAAAATTGCTAAAGAGTCCGATGCATCGGGTAGCGATAGAGTTATTGATGAAGCCGAAGAAAGTATTTTAAGCTTAAGAGATGATGTAAGTAGATCAATAGGGCCTAGAACCGCTAAAGAACTATTAGGCCCAGTATATGCTGAGATCCAAGAGTCAGCTGAAAGCGGTAATTCGCTTGTTGGAGTTAGTACTGGTTTTGCAGATATTGATGAAATAACTTTAGGATTACAAAAATCAGATTTAATTGTTATAGCAGGAAGACCTTCTATGGGGAAGAGCGCCTTAGGATTCAATATAGCTGAGAATGTTGCAAAACAAACTGATCAAACTGTACTCCTTTTTTCTATGGAGATGTCCTCTGAACAAGTTATAAGAAGGTTTATAGCAAGTATCTCAAATATAGATATTCAAAGAATTATGAGAGGACAATTACAAGAAGCAGATTGGGAGGGCATTGACAAAGCGCTATCAATATTAAGCAAAAAGAAAATTTTGCTTGATGATACTCCTGCGTTGTCTCCATCTGAAGTAAGAGCAAGGGCAAGAAGAGTTAAGCGTGAGAATCCAGATTTAGCTCTTATAGTTATAGACTATATAGGCTTAATGCAAGTTCCTGGAAGAGGAGATAATCGAGTTCAAGAGGTAAGTGAGATAAGCAGATCTTTAAAAGCACTGGCAAAAGAGTTAAACGTGCCCGTGATAGCTCTATCTCAATTAAATAGGGCAGTTGAATCGCGACCGAATAAAAGACCGATTCTCGCAGATTTAAGAGATTCAGGTGCTATTGAGCAAGACGCTGATGTAATTGCATTTGTTTATAGGCATGAATATTATGACGAGAGTGATTTAGAAAGCCGAGGCCAGGCTGAGATAAATATTGCAAAACAAAGAAACGGCCCTACTGGTACTATTAAATTAGCATTTAGAAGAGAGATAGCTACATTCCAAAACTTAGCTAAAAGTGACAGATTCCCAGGCCATTTTTATGACGAGAATGAGGACGATTAATTAATATGAAAGTAAAATATACTGAAGATACCCCAAGAAAGATTCTTGATTATAATCAAGAAGAATTAGAACTTAGCCCTAGTGAAGTTGAAGATATTGCTGAAATCTTCAAGACTCCTCTTACAGGCGCTTATAATTGGGATTACACCATTCAAGATAATAGGATTGCTAAACTATATGAATTAGGTAAGAAACTTAATTGGAATATTTCATTGGATATTGACTGGAATAGACCTCTTATAGTCTCTG
>Ga0209403_10004842_pt1 | contig 14399 bp, 14 predicted proteins | sample ArcticOcean_MG_C_8_FD_187440 | JGI IMG/M metagenome (GOLD analysis project Ga0209403, IMG submission 187440) | Marine microbial communities from western Arctic Ocean - ArcticOcean_MG_CB11_86 (SPAdes) (version 2) | ecosystem: Environmental > Aquatic > Marine > Oceanic | place: Arctic Ocean... | reverse complement strand
CTTGTGTCACTACGGCGCATTACTTTACTGCGAGCTCCTTCAATGATACATTGAGTCACACTGACTCATACCTTAGATTACTCTACGGAAGTCTTTATCCCAGGAAGGTCTTGGCGAACCTGATCCATGGTTAATGAGAAGCTGTCGATAGGTAGACTGTAGTACCGGACAACATCAACCGGCGCCTTAACAATACGTGAATCCACAAAACCCTTAATATTCAATCGTACGCGCGTATCATCGTTAAGTGCATTGGGAGGCAGAATATCAATATCGAGGGATGAGTCCTGCAAATTTGAGAGGGCTTCGTCGATCATGCTGTAGCGATCATCGTCCTCCAGAAGATTTTGATCTTTTTCGGGCCGAAATATTTTAAGGTTCATCAAGCCAAGTTCACCTTCGGGAGAATGAAGGTGACCACGACCTAGCGAAAATTTGTTTTCCTTAAGATCCCATTGAAAAGGAACCACCCCTGAAATAGTTCCCTCGGCCATACCGATTACTTTAGGAATCAATTGTAAGACCTCATCGGTCTGAATGTTGCTTACGCCAATTTCGGATTCGATAAAGAGGTCTTCCGTTCCCATTGAAATATCCGAAAGCTCGATGAACCCTCCTAACGCTGCAAAAGTAGTATTGGAGATATTGATCCGATTACTAATTTCAATTTCCGCATGAAGGTCCGTAATCGGCCACCCATTTACCTGAACCATCGAGGCTGTGAATGGCTCGTTAGTCTTCAATTGAAACGGTTCAATGGATTCAATGACGCCTGCATAACTGCCACTATCCATGACAAGATTTCCGCTAGCATAGAGAATATCTTTCACATCAAATTTCAGGCGAGGAATAAGCGCCTCGGGAGTAAGTTCGAAATCTGCTTGCCCAGAAAGAAACCCTGTAATGTCAAATTCTCCGGTAAACCAATCGGCCATGTTCGGGTAATCCTGTATCGGATAATTTGAAAAATTTAAGCGAGCCTGCAGACCAGTATTTAGATTTTTGCTCTTCAACTCGTAATCAAAAATGAATTCTCCAGGGTCGACATAAAGCGTACCGGTTGAAAGTTGAGTGGTAGAGCCGGAGTCCGGTTTAATAACCAACTCGGTAGGTCCAATCACGGCAAAGTCACCTGTTACTTTTAGTGGAGATTCATTTCCTGGCACCCAATCCACCTCTACCCTTTCCCCGATCTGTTCTGCATACCGAAATAGATTCGTTTCACTCAGGTTAGCATATCGAATAAAATCCTGAGGAGCTCCTAACAGGCGCGGGATCAGATTATCTGAAAGCAGTTGCTCGGTAACCTCCGCGTTAAGAATGGCTTCACCAACCTCGGCTTGAAACATGGGCGTCATAAAGATTCCGTCTCGAAGCCATAGGTCGATAGATGAGTCGATAATCATTTGATTTTTCCAATGCCCATTAATCATTAAATCCAGGGTCGAACTGGTCAGTTGCTCTCCAAGCTCGCCTCCGAAAAGCATATCCAATCCTAATATCTGAAAATCAAGACCCTCTTCTTTCCCCAATAGAGAAATTTCTAGAGGAGTTTGCTTAGCCGAATCCTGGGTTAGCTCAAACTTGCCAAAGGTATAGTCTGGAAAAATGGAGGCCTCATCGAGTTGAAATTCGATTACGGGTCCTGGCTCAACAGACAGTGATCCTGCCCAATCAAAAGGTGCTTCGAGAAGCCGGGACAGTTTACCACTACCTGCAAAATCGACCGTGGTGTACCCAGGTGTCCAAATGATTGATGCTACATGATCCGATCCAAGGATATCCAAAGAATCCAGGCCGATGCCGGCTTCGCTAATTATCGCGTGGACTTGCCCGGTTTGGTAGCGGAATGCTTCTGCCTCGAAGTGAAATGCCGTCTGGAGTCGCCCAGCAGTCCAGGTAAAAAGAGGGTCCTCGTTTAGAATGTCCCAGATTGCTTGCCCCAATTCATGGCTTAGATCCATTTCTCCAGCAATATCTGAGAGTCCTGAATCCCAGTCGAAGAACCCGCGCCCCTTGATAGGGTGATCTCGCACGTCAACCTCCACCTCCCAGGTTACGACTGTATTCTCAATAAACAGCTTACCATCGACCAAGCCTTCAATTTGACGGCCATGATTTTCATACAAAACTTCACCTTCTTCAAATCGGATCTCAACCGGGATAGGTGAACGAAAGCTTTCTTTCTCGGGAAGAGCCAAGATGGCGTTGTTCACCGACAATATCCCTTCGGGAATTTGCGCATTGATTCCGGCCCACAACCCATGAACGGTCACTTTGAGAGGTTTATCCTCTCCGTAGCCGTCGAAGAATGAACCAAATTCAATCGATTCTGCAACCAGGTTTATACCTGAAACTCTAAGACTAAGATTACGGACAACCGGTCGAGATAATCCTTCGATGCGAAATTCGATCGAATCAGTTTTAATACCGACCTGTTCGAGCTTTTCCGTAAATCGGCGTTCAGCATAGTCTGGAACATAAAACCAGGTAGCACAAAAAACCGCGCCTAAAAGCACGATGGTTGCGAGAGGGATCCAGATCCTTTTTTTTACTGCCATTAATCTACGTTTGAGAGTTTAATCCTATGACCTTAAACTAAGAGAGAGTTTCGCATGCTCGTCAATGAATCACAAATCAGGAGACACATCTTTTATTCGAGTGCCTCGCAGTGAATCCCAAATGTAGCAGGCAATCCCCGCCCAGATAAATCCAAATGTGACTATCTTGCCTCCAGAGATCGGTTCGTGAAACATCCAAACGGCAATAAAAAATTTCATCATTGGCCCAATAAACTGAATAAAGCCCAAGGTGTTCAGTTGAATTCGCGCGGCACCATAAGAAAAAAGAAGTAGGGGAATCGAAGTAACGAGTCCTGTTAAAATAATCAATCCACGAAGAGGAAGCGGATCGGTCAACATGGCTCCTTCGCCCATGAAGGACATCACGAGCAATCCCATCGCTGAAAGAGGAAAAATAATTGTGTTTTCCACGGCCAAGCCAGTCATAGTCCCCAGGGACGTCTTTTTCTTTATTAAAGTATATGCACCAAAGGATGCCGCCATAGTAAGGGCCATCCAAGGGACCTCGGTAACTTTAAAAATTTCATTGAGCACACCGAGCGTGGCTAACATGACAGCAACCATTCGAAGCTTTGACATGGGTTCCTTCAAAACCAAAAACCCCACCGCTGAATTAACCAGTGGTACAATGAAATAGGCCAAGCTGGCTTGCAAAATTTGGCCATGCGTCACCGCGTAAATGAAAGCGAACCAGTTGAGTGCTAGAAGGATGCCGCCGATCGCGTGAATCCGAACCATTGCTTTATTGCGATAGGTTTGAAGAAAAATACCTAAACGCCCACGTGTTTTAAGCATCAAAATCAAAAAGACGAATGACCAAACAATACGATGCATGAGGAGCTCGTAATGACTCACCTGATCGAGCAGTTTCCAATAGATCGGAATTAAGCCCCAGATAAAAAAGGCTAAGATAGCGGCCAACCCGCCTTTAAACGATTCTCCAGATTTCAGTTGCATAAGTTGGGGACAACCCGGCCTCAAACTGTGCGCAAGTTTTTCGAAAGCAAAGTAAAACCACCAACCGAACTGCCATCGGCAGCCGCTTCACTGGGAACAGAGCGGTAACGTGTTATGGTTTTGTCTCCACTAAGGCCAACGAATGCAAATGGAGCATTTGAATTGCCTCCGCTACGTATCATGAGGCCGGTTAAAGCAGCATTGTTATTTGAGATACGAGCTTTGACATCTACATCGTCTGCCAAAGATTTGTATATATACTGAAAAGAATCAATTTCACCTGTAATTTGGGCAGATTGTGCTGACAGAACAAATTCGTTCTTTTCACATGAGAAACTTGCAGTTCCAGTTGCCGATTCTCCGATAATTTCACTGTAAAGAACTTCCGTACCACTTTGGGCAGAAACTTCGGTAAACAGGTTTGCTCCGAGGTAGAAAAGTGAAAGTAGGATAGGTTTTGTAAATGTGTGCATTGCGTTTGATAAAATTCAGACGCAAGCTTCTCGGACCCGGTTCTAAAAGTCATAATCCACAGAAATCACCCCGAGTTTTAACAGCTAGTTGTTATATTTTTTTACATGTGGGACTGTAATCGACTGTATGTAAAAATACCTTTTACATATGCCCTACAAAATGGGGATTTATAAAAAGAAAGAGCACCACCCGAAATGGATGGTGCTCTTATGAAAATGAAACGCTGGTTAGCGCAGACTCTCTAAGGATTTATTTTCAGAATTTCTACTTCGAATATAAGAGAAGCTCCAGGTCCGATTGCGCCACCTGCACCACGATCGCCATAGGCAATATCGGACGGCATGTACAACCGAATCTTCCCGCCTTCGCCAACGAGAGTAAGCCCTTCACTGAAGCCTTTGATTACTCCATTGAGGGGAAATGTTACTGGTTCGCCTCTATCGACAGAGCTATCGAACACCGTTCCATCGATTAAAGTCCCGTGGTAATGCACATTTACACTGTCCGAGGCGATGGCATATGTTTCCGAACCTTTGTTCAGGATTTCATAACGAAGCCCAGAGTCAGTTTTTGTAATACCCTCTTTGCCGTCCAATGTGGCAAAATAGGCTTCTCCCGCAGCTTTATTATCAACCACATCTGTTTGTCCCGGAGTTTCCGTCGCCTTCGCCCGTTTATCATTAAAGATCTGGAAGGCTTCATCTTGAAGACCGTCGACGTATTCTGGCTTTTCACCTTTTGAGGCCAGGCGAAAACCTTCAATTATGTGAGCAACTTCCTCATCCGAGTAGGTATTTAACATCAAATCCGTTCCGATTGAAAAACCTAACGTGCGGAATATTTTTTGTTTTTCAGTAATTTCTTCAGTCATGAGAGTTTCGGTTTGGGCTGTTTCTTCAGCTTGAACTGTTTCAGCGTTGGGGTTTTTGCCACAACCAACCGCCCATAGAGAGAGGAAGCTTAGGGCGGTGGAAAAGAGGATTTTATAAAAAGCGTTAGTTATCATAGCTCTAGGCGTCGTTGTTGATTTTGAAATAAAGGGGAGGAGAAAAGACAGACTACGCTGCCGGGTAAAGGAATTTTTTTAGCGCCAGGTAGTATAAGGATAAGCCACCTTGATAAATCAGTGCTGCCGCACTATGAGTCGCCATTTGACCTCCAAACTTTACACCAAGCGATTGGGCTAATTCTCCCATGTGGGAGCCCAAGACTCCATTAAAACACATCAACCAAAGACGTTTTGTATCTGGGTCTACCCCGATAAACATTCTTGGATAGGGTGTATACATATTACTTAGACTATTGTAATCGACCTTGCCGTCCCAAACCTGCCAAGTTTGCACAGAAGTCCCCATTGTCGCATTTCTAAAATTATCTGGATTGGGAGGTTTGGTTCCCTCTGCATGGACATTTCCTTCTCTATCCCACCACAACGTAAAGCAATTTGGAAAAATGTTACTCACTCTTCCGTCTAAGACCACAATTTCGACATTATCGACTGTCCTAAAAGGAATACTGTCAAACAGACCACTCGGAGTATATCGAGACGATTGAACTAGCACTTCCAAATCATTTTTTATTAAATGTGGTTCAGAGAGATTAAGTTTATAACGCCTTTTATTCAGATATATGTAATTAAATTGTGGAATGAAAAGCTCTACCCCTGGAGTATCCCATTGAACTTCAATGATGATTTCCTGCCCTGTGCCTTGATGTTGTTCAAGTTCGACCGCCGTAAAATACACACCCTTGAAAATCTCCATTCTTTCAGTGGCCCCAGGCCTCAGAAAATAGAAGTAGATATATACAAATAATCCGACGGCAACCGCAACAGAGAGAAAGCACTTCAACAATACTCTGGGTGTAACCCACTTTTTTAGAGGTTCTGGACCAAATTTCGGCTTCTTTCTCCTATGCCTCTTTCTACCTCTATGTACATGCTTGGAACTCATTTGAAAAGTTTCATCTGTTCGGGTTCAGGCGGTTCCAACTCAAAGGACCATTTCGGGATATGAATATCAAGGCCCGCTTCAGCCAGTAACTGAGAAAAGCGTCTTCCTAGTTGAGGAGCATAATGATCATCGGGCATATGCACAAAGAAGTAAGGTTGTAATCCTTGGTCAAGCCATTGCAAAACTGGATCTACCCATTCCTGAAGATATTTTTCTGTTACGCCGTTCTTTGGATGCCCAACAAATCTAACAAAGGGTCGAGATCCCGTCGCAGTTTTGTAAACTGGCAATTGATGTTTTCGACGTTGTGCATCTTCAGTATCCTCATCCTCCGGCTTCGCTGCAAATAGCGCCCGTGTATCAAAGATTACCCGATCCACTCCAAGGTCTGATAGAGCCTGGTCAAAATCGCAGGCATCATTTTTCCCATCGAAGAAACGCGGGTTGCGAACCTCTACGGAAAAATTGTAATCTGTGGGAAGCCGTTTTAAGAAATCGACCAGGTACTCCAGGTGGCGCGGCTCAAAATGTGAAGGCAGTTGAAGAAAGAATGACCCGAGGTAAGACCCCAATGGCTCCACTCTTTTAATAAATTCTACTGTTTCTTTCTCCGCATTTCTCAGCAGTAAATCATGACTAACAATTCTGGGAAATTTGAAACAGAACTCAAAGCCAGGGACAACTTCCTCGCCCCAACGTTTGATAGTATCCGCTGCAGGCAATCCATAAAATGATGAGTTGCCTTCAACCGCCTTAAACACGCTGCCATATTGAGGTAAATAGTCCGACCGCTTTGCATCGGTGGTAAAAAATGACCCCACCCAGGATTTGCGGGCCCAGACAGGACATCCCATCCTTAAGCGTTCCTCTGTTTTCTCAGCCATGCCTATATCTGAGGTCCTTTCACCTGAAAAGTCTGAGATGACATTGCCAAACAAATGAGCAAGCTTCGGTAATGGAGGTTTTCATTTTGAAAATGGCGTCTGAGGGTTCTTTGAGATACCATGAGATCGGTCGCCATTGTCGAAACGTCAAACTTCCCAGGTAAACTCTCTTCAATATATTTTATGGCTCGATCCGTCACCGTCCAATCCCCAATTTTACTACTCACCGATAATAAAGAAAGCATTTCGAAAGCCAGACAGCGGGCAAATAAACTCAAGGAAACTGGATCTTGAGATTTACCAACATTTATCTCTGCCCAAGACAGTATCATTTTCTCGATTTCACTTTCTACCAATAAACTGGACCCTACGATACCGGGAATCGAATTACTTGGTTGCTCCGATTTCTTGCTCTCAAGTGTCACCTGGAAAATGAAGACAGCGAAGGTTCCTTCCTGCAGTGCAGATACACGATGAGTGATCCCTGGTTCGATGATATATAAATCTCCCGGTTTTACGGTTTTGGTTTCTTTCCCTAGAAGCAAGGCGCCGGATCCAACCAATCCAAGACCCACTTCATAGTAGGGGTGTGAATGAGCCGTTATTTTAAATTCGGGCCGAAATTCATTTACGCCAATAACCTCAAATCCATATCGGCAATCTGGAGAGGTTTTTGTCCAGGATACATTGTTGGCAAAAGAACGCTTAAGAAATTGAAGTGTTTGATTCCTTACCATCTCTGATTACTTAACCAATTCATCGGAAACGCGCCTCTTGCTTATCGAAGGAAGAAAACGGGATTCAGAAACACGAATTAAGCTAAACACAAAGAACACAAAATAGACGAGAATGCCAAAACCTGACTCGGAATTCTCATCCTGGAGGGAATAGCTTGATAGGATTCAATGTGAAAAAATAATCCTACTCCCACCAACAAAGATAAGAATGCCATGGCTAAATAAAAGAGCATGGATTGGATTTTGGGAAGATAGAGATCACTCTTTCTAAAAATGAGAATAAAATAAAGAGAGGTCACTCCCGACAACAAAGAACTGCCGCCAAATCGGAGCACTGCGTTGGTATTCGGAACGCTGGATGATAGAATCGTCCAAGTAAGAAAATAGAATGTAATCAATCCGAAGAAAAAACTGAAGAAGGCTCGGAAAAAACATGGGATAGCGGCGTCACCATTCATTCATACTTGGAGAGGAGGCCATACTTTCCAAACCCAAAACGCATTCCCTTTACAACGAATCCTCAAAACAAGGTTTTACAGTCCTCACTATCTTATTCAAAAGTCTCTCGAAGCTCTTTCTTTTCGAACTCTATGAACTCCAGTCTCTATCGAGGACGCATAGCTCCGTCGCCCACGGGATTTCTGCATATGGGTCACGCAAAGACTTTTTGGTCGGCCTTCCAGCGATGCAGAAACGCGAAGGGTTTGTTAATCTATCGCGACGAAGATATCGACCCTCATCGCTGCAAAGATGAGTTTTCAAAAGCGGCGATTGAGGATCTAAAACAACTTGGCATCAGCTGGGATGAGGGGCCAATCAAGCAAAGCGAACGATTGCCCGACTATGTTCATGCGCTGGGCGTTCTTGTAGCTGCCGGTCTGGTTTACCCCTGTGACCACTCCCGAAAAAGTATTAAGAAATTTTTAGGGCCCTTCGTTCAAGATGGGGAAGAAGCTTTATTTCCTCTGGATTTGAGGCCGAAACCAAACATGTACCAGCCTCCGGTTGATCTGTCCAAAAATTGGAGATTTAAAGTTCCTCAGAATGCGCTCATTCACTTCGAAGATCGAAAACAAGGCCTCCAAACTTTCAAAGGCCAAAAGGATTTTGGAGATTTTTTGGTTTGGCGTAAGGAAGGCGTTCCCTCGTATGAGCTGGCGGTGGTTGTGGATGACATCCAAATGCAGATAACCGAAGTTGTCCGGGGAAAAGATCTGCTTGTTTCCACGGCGAGACAGTGGTTGATCTATGAAGGCTTGGGCGCGACTCCCCCAGCCTTCTACCACGAAGACTTGGTGAAGGACGAAACCGGGGAACGATTAGCAAAACGCAACGATTCGCTGGCGCTACGCACTCTTTTTTCAAAAGGACATACCCAGGACAGTTTGGAAAAACTGTGGATCGAGTCTTCCTGAAATCCGTACACGAAGAGACCCTCGGATTTCTCCGAGGGTCTAAAAATCGGGAGGAGCTCGCCACGCTCTCGTCCTTCACTGACATTTGGCACTCAACTGTCGTAGGTTGTCAGTTCCCCGACGCTATTCTTCCTGGCTGGGAAGCTTTCGATCTCGTAGCAGGACCGCTTAGTTAATTACTCAACTAAGTTATTGAGTGAGGCCTCTCAGCCTGAATGTTGAAATCTGCCGATTTCTCCACAAAGACACGGCTAGGAAATTATCCGCGACGGTTTCATTCCTCTCCTTTTTCCCTCAGGTCGGCCTCCATTTTTGGTGGAGCGTTAGCCCAAGGGTACGGGTCTGGCCTCTTATCTCTCAGATTACTTTTTTATTCGCAGTCGGTTGCGTTTTTGCGCTTCCGCTTAGGATTTCGGGACTTGCCGTGTCCTTCTATCCTTTAAGCATTTTTCCATCTTTTCGGTCTCGTTTTATAACTTGACCGGAGCTATTGCTCGATTTCATTTTGCTTCCTGGCTAATGGTAGTTATCGCATCCTTTCTCAGGATACCACTTTCCGGATCAGGTCGAAACGGCCCTTTCCTTTTAACTCGGTTTGTCTTTTGTTTCTTTTTAAGACTCCCGCCTAACTCCGATTCGTTATTACAGTTGAGAACGACCCCCCCTGTTGGAGCTGGTGACATATGCCTTAGGTTTGCTTTCACTCTCCCAAGGAGCAAGGCCCGCCAGGTATACCTTACTTTTTTTACGAAGTAACCTTCGTTTTTTATCCCAGAGGTTTGTTTCCTCACCTCTGTTCTATCAAAGAACTAACAACGAGCCTAGAGACCAAAGTGCTTCCGTCAACAAAAAAGTTTCATAAAATGCTGTCAGTCAATAAGTTGTGAATGCTTTGTGAATAACAATGTCTCAACAATAGCAACACGCAAAAAATTGAGAGACCGTGGAGGATTCGCCTTTAGAACAGTGTGAATAAGTCCAAAAAGTTTGACGGATAGGGTATGGCAATAAGTTAAACTTCGCAAATCTCATGAAAAAAAGTTTCAGCTCTGGGTTAAAATTCAGCAATAAATTGCCGAATAAAACATTTCAGATTTTAGCAGGTCTACTTTTAAGAAGTCATATTTCGGTGGCGTTGTGCCAAAGACTGACCTAGCAATAAAAGAATCGTTACCCCATGAAACTTAACACATACCTATATTTAACTTTCTTTATGTTTATATCAAAAGGCATGGACGCCAAAAGTATCGAGATCGGTGCCACTATCCCTACCGTACAGGCCACCCTTGATTCGGGTAATATGTTAGACTTGGCTTCAAACTCCGCTGAAGGTTACACCTTGGTCTATTTTTACCCAAAGGCCAATACACCAGGATGCACCAAACAAGCTTGTAGCTTGAGAGACGCCTATGAGGTCCTTGTTGAAAAAGGAGTTAAGGTATATGGAGTTAGCAAAGACAGTGTGAAGTCACAGACATCATTCAAAGAAAAGTATTCTCTCCCCTTTTCGTTAGTGGCTGATTCCAAATCGAAAGTTATTAAAGCTTTTGGAGTTCCACAGAAACTTGGTTTTGCAAGCCGACAAGCTTTCCTGTTTCAAGATGGGAAACTAGTATGGCGAGATCTCGCGGCCTCCACATCCAAGCAAGCAGAAGATGTCTTGGCCTTTCTGAATTCAACTGAAAATAAGTCCCAGTAGAGCAACCAAACCAAACTTTATGGCAACAAGTACTGTAGAGAATTATATTAAAGCCATTTACCTCGAGTGCCGAAAGATCGACGAAAGAATGCTCCCCATTGGTCGTTTGGCACAGTCTTTGGGCGTGGTACCCGGAACAGCCACCACGATGATCAAATCTTTAGATGAGGCTGGACTGGTTGAGTACGAACCTCGGATTGGTACACGCTTAACTAAACAAGGCGAAGCACTGGCGCTTCATGTACTACGTCGGCATCGCCTGGTAGAGCTTTTCTTGGTCAAAGTCCTGAAAATGGATTGGTCAGAAATACACGACGAAGCAGAGCATCTTGAGCACGTAATTTCAGACCGCGTACTCGAAAAAATTGATGACCTACTAGGCCATCCACAATACGACCCTCACGGTGATCCCATTCCGACGAATTCCGGACACCTTCATGAACGCAATCTTCAGAATCTCCTCCATTGCGAAACAGGCACGGAAACGAAAGTTGCACGTATCCTCGACCAAGACCCTTACTTCCTTCAATTCGCAGAAAAAAATGGCCTCATTCCTGGCAATTCGGTTGAAGTGCTCGGTCGAGACGAAGCAGCGAACGCCATCGAAGTTAAAACAGCTTCAGGAGTAACGCTTACCCTCGGAGAACAAGCTGCATTAAAAATTGAGGTGGAATGTTAAAAGGTGTCGAGGATTTCACTTTTCTACCTACGCCAAAATCTTTTATCAATCATGGTAAAGCGTCCTTTCTCCTTTCTAAAGGCTTAAGGGGACTTAAGCCTACCCGGGAACAGCTAAACGAACTACCCGACTCCATCTCTTTGATTCGATCAGAGAAACACAGCCGCTCGGAATCCTATACCCTGTCGGTCAAAGAAGAGGTCATTGTATTAGAAGCCTCCAATCAACAAGGCTGGCACCTCGGTATTTTAACTTTGAAACAGCTGGCTCTAGGGTCATCGGTCTATTTGCCACAATGCGTAATCGAAGATTATCCAGATTTTGAGCATCGAGGCGTCATGCTCGATATTTCGCGCAATAAGGTTCCGACTCTGGAAACCTTTTACTACCTGATCGACCTCTTTTCTGAATGGAAAATAAACCAACTCCAATTATATATCGAACACGTCTTTGCCTACCCTGAGCATGAAGTGGTATGGCAGAAAGCATCTGCACTCACACCGGCTGATATCCAAAGCCTGGATACATACTGTCGAGAACGATTTATAGAGCTCGTCCCAAATCTAAACTGCTTTGGACATATGACTCGCTGGCTCATTCACGACAGATACAACCCATTAGCAGAACACCCAAACGGAGGCGAAACGGATTTTGGATACCGGGAAAAACCACAGGGTTTGTGTGCAATTGATCCAGGCTCCATCGCGCTTGCTCGTGAGCTCATCCAAGGAATGATTCCTCACTTTCAGAGCCACCAGCTTAATGTAGGTTGTGATGAAACTATCGATCTGGGCTACGGTAGAAGCAAAGAATTAGTTGAGGAGAAAGGTCGCGGACGAGTTTATTTGGATTACGTTAAACAAGTACACCACATCTGCAAAGATAACGGACGCACCATGCAATTCTGGGCAGATATAATTTTGAAATACCCTGAATTGATAGAAGAAGTTCCTGAAAATTGTGTCGCGCTTAATTGGGGCTACGAATCGATACATCCGTTCGATCTCGAGACATCCCAATTACAGTCCTCAGGTATACCTTACTATGTGTGTCCAGGAACATCCTCATGGCGTAGCATCGGGGGCCGAACCGATAACATGGTTCAAAATATCAACTCAGCCGCAAAATGCGGAAGTGCCAACGGTGCAATAGGATTCATGACAACGGATTGGGGCGATAGTGGACACCTACAACCTTTGCTGGCGAGTTTTCCAGGTTTGGTTTTAGGTGCCGCCCAAGCATGGAATTTTCAGGAGAACTTTCCTCTCGGTAGCGCCCTGGATACTTTTGTTTTCAAATCGACAGGTTGGGGTAGCTTATTCCTGGAGATCGGCAATTTAAATAAGCCAGCTGGTATCCGCATACACAACTGCTCGATTCTTTTCAAACTTCTGCAGGATAGTAGCGAAAGCCTAAAAGCAAGAGATGATTTGGATCTAAAGAGTCTTAAAATGATACGGTGTTTAGCCGAAAAGATCGGGGCAGAAAAAGCGAAGCTCTCCACCAACCATCCAATCGATCCACTATTTGACCAAGAGTTTGCATGGGTCATAGATATGTTGATACACGGTTGTGATAGAGGCGTTCAAATCCTAGAGAACTTCCCCGAAGAACACCTCATTGAAAAAGCCTGCATACTGAGAGAGACTCACAAACTAATATGGCATGCCAGAAACCAACCCGGGGGTTATGTTGATAGTAGAGACTGTTTTCGGGTGCTAACAGGCAGTTAGTAGCACCTTCAGTGAGACAAATAAGCAATAGGATTACACAGCCGGGTTGCTGAAGAGTTGGCTTTAGGATCCCTTGGATCAAAATTTACCTGATAAAAGGGTAAAAAATCTTTGTATAAAATATTTTAAACCCCCGAGACCAGGGGATTTTGTGTGTGAGCTTCAACTAGTGGAGACGGATTATAAGGGAAGCTATTCTTCTCCTCCAACTCATCTATTAAAACTCTGAAATGCTTAAACGGGTATCAACGCGCAATCTTTTAATCAGTGCCGCCTTCTTTGCAGGAATTGTTATAATTGGACTATTAAAGCTTCTTCATAGTTGGGAGAATGAACAATTTGCTCTGACAATTAAGACCAAGAACGAGCTTAACCATAAGTCATTCCAGATCGCACTGGATTCTGAATTTCAGAAAAACCAACCACGCGCCCAAATCCTGGGGTTAGCTACTTTTCGTGAAATTCTCCAAGCACGTGAGGATCAAGACGAAGCCAATCTTCGATACCTCAGTTCCATACTCGATGCAGTCAAATCACAAATCATAAACATGGCCCTCGATGCTTCGCTCCCCCAACGATACGGTTTATCTTGGGAAACCACAGGTGAGCTTTTGATGCCGACAGAATCACAAATTCCCTAGTTCAAGACTGTAAGTTTCATTGCCAAAAATGATTAAATCCTTTGGCTCATCCGTATGAGATTATATTTGCTTCGGCATGCGGAAACAGCTCCCGGTAAAAAGGTGCATTTGAGGGAGCTAACTCCAAAGGGCATCAAATCCATCCGTAAATTAGCAGGTTTTCTCAATAAGAAAGAACTCAAAGAGATTTCTGAAATTCGACACAGTAGCCATGTTTCGGTGCGAGAAACTGCTCAAGCTTTTCAAGAAACGGCCAAGCTAAAAGCACCCATCCGAGAAGTGCCGCTTCTTGAACCTTGCGCAGATTTTAGAATCCTTGCTGATTTTTTAGATGAGGAGGACAAAACCCTCCTTTTAGTCGGTCACAACCCCAATTTGGGGATGCTGGCTTCCTATCTACTTACACGTGGTTCAAGAGTCGACCTGTTCAAGATCAAGAAGTCGGGTCTGCTTTGTTTGGAGAAAACAAAAGGCGAACAAACCCACACGGGATGGACATCTCAATGGCGGATAGTTTGGCAGCTCGCTCCTAGCCACTTGAAAAAGGCAAAAAGTAAAAGGTAAGACCCGAGTGCTAAGAGAAGCTCCGGGCCGCAATAAAGGGGAACACTACCCATAAAACCACGGATAGAAGGAATGACTTTTA
>Ga0209403_10004840_pt1 | contig 14400 bp, 12 predicted proteins | sample ArcticOcean_MG_C_8_FD_187440 | JGI IMG/M metagenome (GOLD analysis project Ga0209403, IMG submission 187440) | Marine microbial communities from western Arctic Ocean - ArcticOcean_MG_CB11_86 (SPAdes) (version 2) | ecosystem: Environmental > Aquatic > Marine > Oceanic | place: Arctic Ocean... | reverse complement strand
CGCAAGTTCCTCTTCAGGCTCTTCGTCCGAAACATTTGCGGTCTTGTCGGGGTCTTCGTCTTCAACCGCGCCGCCGCCCTCGACGTCGGCTTCGCCGTCCTGCGCACCGCTGGTCGGCCGCAGCTCGAGCGACATGCTCGGTTGAGCTGTGCCCAGCACCTGGGCGATGGGCCCGACGATCCCGTAGGCGACGAACACGCCGAGGAAGGTGCCGACCAGCGCGCCGCCGATCAGCTTGCCAAGTACTTCGGGCGGCTCGGTAATCGATCCCATGGTCTTGATAACGCCGAGCGCTGCGGCGACGATTCCAAGAGCTGGCAGAACGTCCGCCATAGACTGAATCGCACTTGCGACGCGGTGGTTTCGTGAGGATGGGTTTCGATTTCCTCGTCCATCAGCGCTTCCATTTCATGCGGAAATTCGCTGACGAGACTCATCATACGCAGATAATCGCACACGAAGGCCACCGCGTGATGATTGTCGTGAAAGCCGGGTAACTGGTTGAACAGACCGCTTTCGTCCGGACTCTCGACATGTGATTCGAGCGTAAACATGCCCTTGGACCGGGCCATCTTGAAAACCTGATACTGGACGCTCAGAAATTCGATATAGTCGTGCTTTTTGTAGGGTGGCCCTTTCATGGCTTTACCGAAACCCTTGCCGATTTTGCTGAGGACGCTTTTGGGATTTCCGACGATCAGTGCACCAATAGCCGCACCTACAATGATCACAACCTAGAAAGGTTGCCAGAGCACACCGAGTTTGCCGCCCATGGCCACATAACCACCAAGAACGCAGGCGAAAACCAAGACGATGCCGACAATGACGAACATAGATAGCCTCTGACTTCAGGTTCCACCCCATGATGGTGGAGGTTAGTTAATATCCGGTAAAACAGAGTGCCAGATGCGGGGCGACGAACCGGTGCAAATCGGCTATTGATGAGAAACAGTCGAAAAATGAAATGAATGATGAGACACCAATGCCTAACAATGTCGTAACCGTGGAAGCGCTGCAGGAGCGCATGAGCGCCAACCCGTTCAACGCCTGGATGGGCATGCAGATTCAGGATCTGACCGAAGATGAACTAACCGTCACGATCACGTGGCGCGAAGAGATGATTTCCAACCCCAAGGCGCGATACACCCATGGTGGCATTCTGGGCGCATTTGTCGACACTGTTGCGGATTTCATGATTGCCGCAAAGGTAGGCATGCCGGTGCCGACGGTGGATATGAGGGTGGATTACCACCGCGCCGCCGCGCCAGGCGATCTAAAATGCGTCGGGCGCATCGTCCGGCTTGGCGGCACCAATTCTGTCGCCGAAGGCTATGTCTATGACGGCGATGGCAATTTGATCGCGAGCGGCCGCGGCACCTATTTCACCGCCGCCGCGAAACCAAAGGAATAGCGCCCATGGCGCGCGTGCCGTTGACGATCTGTACCGGCGATTACGACAGGGTTCGGGCGCTAGCGGATGGCCGCATCGGAATAGAAGGATGCGACGTCAATTATCTCGCCATGAATCCCGAACAGGCATTTTACCGCGCCTGGAACAGCCTCGAATTCGACGTCACCGAGTTGTCGGGGTCGAGCTATATCCTGGCGCGGTCGGCGGGCTGGGATAATTACATCGCGGTGCCGGTGTTTCCGTCCAGGCTTTTTAGGCATTCCGGTATTTATATACGAACGGATGCAGGAATCGAAAAGCCGGAGGATTTGAAGGGGCGGGAAGTTGGTGTTCCGGTTTACGCGATGACGGCCGCACTTTGGATACGCGGCATGCTGCACGACGATTACGGCGTGGCCCCGTCAGATATCCACTGGCGCACCGGCGGACTGGAACAGGGCGGACGAAAACCGAAATTCCCGCCGAATTTGCCACCGGATATCAACGTAACGTCCATTCGCGACGAGCAAACCCTTTCCGCGATGTTGGCGGAAGGAGAAATTACCGCGCTGGTTTCGGCGCGTGAGCCGTCCTGCTTCGGGCCCGGCAATCCGGATATCGTCCGGCTGTTTCCCGATTTCAGGACAGCTGAGAAAGAATGGTATGCCCGGTCCGGCCTGTTTCCGATCATGCATGTCCTTGCGATCAGGAAGACCCTGGCGGAGCGTGAACCCTGGCTGGCATCCAGCGTTCTCAAGGCATTTACCGAGGCCAAGGATATGTGCCTCGAAGAAATGTCGGATGTGACCGCGCTGGCAGTCTCGATGCCGTGGATCGTTGCTGAGCTTGCCGAGACGCGCGCATTGATGGGCGACGATATTTGGCCCTATGGATTCCAGGAGAACCTGAAAGAACTCGATACCATGTGCCGTTGGTCGAAAGCACAGGGTCTGGCCACCCGGAAAATGGACCCGGCAGAACTATTTCACCCCGCGACTCTCGACCGTGCGCGGATTTAAGGCTGCAATGAAATGAGCAAAAATCTGATCCTCGTCGGCAGCGTGCCTTACGATACCTCGGAAGAGGTATTCCGGGAATTTGGCGGCGGGCTGGCGAAACATCTTGCCGCAGTTCCGGATGGCGAAGTCGGACCGCGAAAACACTGGATCAGCAAGGTCCATTTTCAGGTGATGGCGGGGCATCCGGAATTCGAAATTCTGCGCCGGCCGGAATATGAAAATGGCGCGGAGCGGCTGAATCCCCGAAATCATTTGGATAGCTGGCTTTTCAAGGTGAAGGAAGGTATCGATCGGGTTCGCTTCGGCGACCCGGGTTGGCGGCTCGGATATGCCCGCGACGCGGTGAATTCCTATTTCGTCTTCAAAACGCTGCGCGAAAAAGGGGTGTTGCCCGCGGATATCAGATTCCAGGTATCGATCCCGTCGGTGAACAGTGTGATCGCGCCCCGCGTATTCCCGGAACCAGGGGATCTAGAAAAAATCAGACCGGGTTATCACGACGCGCTCAAAGCGGAACTTCACACCATCATCGATCATATTCCAGCCGAAGACCTGGCAATTCAATGGGACTGCGCAACGGAGCTGGGGGAAGCTTACCTACCGCCAGAAGGCTTAGACGTCGAGGCTATGATCGAACGCAATGTCGCTCAGTTTCGCTCACTATGCCCGGAGATTCCCGATGACGCCGGTCTTGGGTTCCACCTTTGCTTCGGAACACTCGGTGGATGGCCTCGTTTCTCGCCGGATGATTTGAGTGGGGCGGTCACGATGGTGAATGCAATGATCGAACAATCGGGACGGCGGGTGGACTGGGTGCATATCCCGGTTCTGGATCGCAGTGACGATGCGTTCTTTGCGCCACTTGCCGATTTGCAGCCTGCCGGGACGAAAATTTACCTGGGATTGGTTCACAATATGGCCGGATTTGCCGACCGGCTGGCCGCTGCGCGGAAGTATCTACCGGAATTCGGCATCGGGGCATTCTGCGGATTGGGGCGCGAAAACCCGGACCGTTTGCCTGAAATTTTGAATGACCATGTGAAAGCCGCGGAAATCGCCGGTTTTTGAATATCCCACTCCTTTGAGGGACGAGGCGTTTCCCGAGGGCGTTCAATCGATTAATATCTCTGTGCCGCCAGTGAAAGCGGCCAAAACCGAAAGATAACGGAAGGTCTTATGGCAATTGATCAGAGAGAATATCGCAACGCAGTTGGATGTTTTGCGACCGGTGTTACTATTGTTACAACGCTCGACCATGACGGTGGAAAGGTCGGCATCACCGCGAACTCGTTTACGTCGCTGTCGCTTGACCCACCGTTGGTGCTGTTTTGCGTTGACGCAAAGATCAACAGCTTTGAGGCCTTCGAAAGCTGCCGGCATTTCAACATCAATATCCTCCGTGAGGACCAGATGGAATTGTCCAACAATTTTGCCAGGTCGAGCGACGAAAAGTGGGACGGAATCGAGCACGGTTACGGTGAGAACGGGTGCCCGGCTTTCAGCAGTTCCGTGGCGGTACTAGAATGCGACAAACACGCGATGTATGAGGGTGGCGACCATCTGATCATGGTCGGCGAAGTCACCAGGATGGATTACGTCGATGGCGAATGTCGGCCGTTGCTGTACTACAAGGGCTCGTACGCAAATCTTTCCTGATCACCGGTTTTTGGTGCCGGCGCCGTAGTCTCTGCCCAGAATTCTCGCCGGAAAACCCTGATCCGCAAGACCTTCTGCAATTGTGTGGCCGGCACCGCCGCTCCGGACTTCGATCAGCACTTCGATTTGCGCCAGACGCACCGGAACGTCCCGGTACCATCGTTCATGCTGCACTTCGACGATGTTTCCGCCGAGGTCGGCGATCAAACCGGTAACGCGGGCGAGGCTACCCGGCAGATCGCTGACTTGTATGCCGAGCCGTACCAGTCTGCCCGATCGCACAAGTCCCCGCATCAGCACAGACGATAGCAGCCGTGTATCTATGTTGCCGCCGGAGATCACCAATCCTGTCCGTCTGCCTGTGAAGGCCAATGGGTTTACCATGACCGCCGCCAGCGCCGCCGCGCCAGCCCCTTCGACAACCAGTTTTTCGATCTCGGCCAGCAGGTGAATGGCGTTTTCGATTTCGTCCTCGCGCACGACGTCGATACGCGACACATATTCGCAGACGACCGGAAGGGTCCGTTCTCCAGGTGATTTGACCGAAATGCCGTCGGCGATCGAATAGCCGCCCGTGCGCCCGCCGGTCTCACCGAACGCCGCGGCCTTCATCGACGGATACATTTTGGCTTCTACGCCGACGATTTCTATAGCCGGATTTGTGCCCTTCGCGGCGATTGCGCACCCCGCGATCAACCCGCCACCGCCGATCGGAACGACCAGGATATCGATACCCGGCTGGTCGGCCAGAATTTCAAGTGCAACCGTGCCTTGGCCCGCAATGATGAGGTCGTCGTCATAGGGGTGCACGAGAACGGCGCCGGTATCGGACGATATCCGTTCAGCACGACTGGCAGCCTCGGCGACGCCGTCGCCATCAAGGACGATTTTTGCGCCGAGTTTTTCTGTCCCGGTGATTTTTACCAGCGGGGTGGAGACCGGCATCACGATAGTCGCGCCGATCCCCAGTCGCTTGGCATGCCAGGCGACTGCCTGGGCGTGATTGCCGGCAGAGGCGGCAACGACCCCGGCTGCGCGTTCATTTTCGGAGAGAGACAGCAGTTTGTTCAGCGCCCCCCGATCCTTGAACGACCCGGTGAACTGCAAACTCTCTAGTTTGAGCCAGATTTCAGTGCCGCAAATATCCGATAGCGTATGCGAATGCACAAGCGGCGTTTTTTCGATGCCGCCCGCAATGGCAGACGCGGCGGCTCTGATATCGTCAGCGGATACTGTCAATTTGCCGGTTTCAATCTCGTGATTCCCAATGTGTCTTTTATCGCGTCTGCGCGCGTCTGCGGGATTTTTATGTATTTTCCGTCGCGCCAGGCCCGCGTGGAATTCGCATAGCGCGGTGACAGGGGATTGCCTGATTGTCCGGTCGCTATCGCAAATTCCGAATTCGCAAGGTTCGATAGATCGTATATCGCGCGGTATCCCGGCCCGTGGACATTCGCAAACGGTTGCTGCGGATCGGTGATGCGCGGCTGCGCACGATTGACCGTAAATGGGCCACCATCGCTCTCGATACGAATGTCGGCCAGATCGCGCAGGACGGGTACCCTGCCGAACAGCGGGTGCCGGAAATGTGCCTGGTGCGCCGCACCCCATCTCCAGCCGCGTTTGTCCTGTCCATATTTTGTTTTCAATGAGGCGAGCGTTCTGTCGAGGGCGCTTGCGACCGCATTGCGGCATGTTTCGACGAGAGGTGTTGAAATATCGTCGCACCAGTTCTTCTTTTCCGTCAGCATCCGGATCACGACCCGAGGGCGCAATCCAAAATAGCGGCCGAAAAGCGGGCCCAGCTCGTCGGCATAAAGCGACCGGTTTACCTCGGCGAGCCATTTGGCGAAGATCAGCGGCTCTGCCCGGTCCCGTGACATCCTGCCGTCCCAATCCGCCATCATCCGGGCCGTTTGCCGCTGTTCACCGGTTTGGGCGTCCAGAATGTGGAGCAACACCGGGACTACGCTCTTGGCGGCCATCGACAAGGTATCGTTCTGAAGATCGGCGGAGATACCTATTGTCTGTCGCCCTGCAGAGGACAGTCGAGCATAGATGCGCTGCGCACGATACGGCGCGGCCCAGTCGTCGGTGAGGTATTGGCGGTCATTAGCGGGGACGACGCGTTGATTGGCGTTAACCAGACGGCCATCGGCGGGGTTGAACGTTTGCGGCAATTCGTCGAACGGGATCAACCCGGTCCAGTCGAACTCACCCGTCCAACCGGGGACCGGCCGGCCCCCCTTTCCCGCCTTGCGAACCGGGACGCGCCCCGGTGCGATCAACCCGATATTGCCGTCGATATCGGCGTAGGAGATGTTCTGTTGCGGCGCGTGAAAATTGCGCAGCGCGCTCCTGAATTCAGCCCAGTTCTGGGCGCGGTTAAGCTTCAGAAGGGCAAGCGGCGTCACGTCGTCTGCGCGCAGGCCGGTGGATGCAAGGGCGATGACATGGTTGTCGGTGGTGATTTTCGCAAGGTTGCTATCTATGTCCGAGATCACCGGACCGTGCCGGGTTTCTCGAATGGTGACGGTCATCGCATCCGCGCCTTTGACACCGATCTTTTCCTGTCGGGTTTCAAACAGTTTAGGGCCGGCTGGCGTTTCGTACCGGTCTGCAACTCCAGATGTCAGTCGTTCGACAAACAGGTCTTGTGTATCGCTGCCCGTGGTTGTGAACGCCCATGCTATCCGGCCATTGTGTCCGAGGACGTGCATCGGCACGCCAGGCACCGTTGCGCCGGTAACGTTCAGGCCTGGGGCGCTGATGCGTGCGAGATACCATAGTCCGGGCGCGCGAAACCCGAGGTGTGGATCATTTGCGAGGATCGGCTTGCCCGATTTGGTCAGCTTTCCGGAAAGAGCCCAGGAATTCGACGCCGATATCTGATCCAGCCAGGCCGGGATTTCTCGTAGCAGCCTGGCGGCCAACCGAACAGTCTCCGCGTCCGGAACACGGTCCTCGGCGATGCGGGCCAACGTCGGCCGTGTCTCTGCGCTGTCGCCGGCCCAAAGGTCGGTGATCTGGTCCGGGTTCAGCCGTTGAGCAAGGGCCGCCCTCAACGCTTCGGTTCGCCAGTTCCCGGTCAGGCGCATTGCCATCAAGCGCCCCCAAACCATGGAATCAGCCGGTTTCCAGTCCTCCGGCTCATACTGCAGCAACACGAATTCCGGTGGCAGCGCCCCCGCGCGGGACCTCAGGAACGCGTTCACCCCTTTGGCGTATGCGTCGACCAGCTTCCGTTCTTGCGGCGGAAGGCGCCTAAGGGTTTCGCCGGCAAGCCGGTAAAGGCCAAGTGTGCGCATGGTGCGGTCTACGCCGACGGTCGGCGGCCCGATGACCTCTGACAAACGTCCGGCGCCGAGACGCCGCATGAAGTCCATTTGAAATAGCCGGTCGCGTGCATGGACAAATCCCAGCGACATATAGGCGTCATGCGCAGAGTCCGCGAGGATATGGGGTATGCCGTTTGCGTCGTGAATGATTTCCACCGGAGACCCGAGGCCTCGCACGGTGACCGTTTCCGACAAGCCGGGCAGTGACGTTCTGAGCCAGAGAAAGCCGACTGTGGCGGAAACAAGAAGAATTGCGACGACGCTGACTGAAAGCCGAACAATGATATCTTTTAGGATCATGTTCAAAAATTATTTACATTTACTATAATTATATCAAGTAATTATATTATTATTTTAATGTAATAAATCATTTAAATCCCAATCACAATGGCTGAGGGAACGCCAAATTTAGCGGCATGTCGCGTTATGTCGACAGACATTCCCCGAATCGCCAATCGACGAAAATTCACCCTCGCCGGATCGAATTTTGGTTGGTAATGTCGCGGCGCGCGGCTTCAGGGCAAACATCATGACGACAACGGCCATCGTAACAGTTCTGTGCCCGGACAAAACCGGCCTTGTATCATCGATTACCGGGTTGCTCTGGGAACTGGGCGCGAATCTCACGGACACCAGCTTTGCGGTGCTCGGTAGTGGTGCCGATTTTTCGGCAATTTGCGAACTGCCGCCAGGTGTCGATGTGTCGGATATCGAGCAGGCGCTTGCGGCCCTGGACCTTTTTGTCGGCGCCGAGATAAGTGTCCGACCGTATAACTTCGAAGCGCATCACGGACCGGAAGGCGATGTAAGTCACAGAATCATCGTCTCCGGCGGCGATCAGCCGGGATTGGTCGCTCGCCTGTGTGAGACATTTGTTGAATTCGGCGCGAATATAGTTTCCCTGAATGCCGGACCGCTGGCTCACCAGCGGGACCGGTATGTTATCCGTCTTGCCGTATCGATACCTGACCCTGCCGCGGATGCCTGCATCGCAACCGTGACGAACACGGCGGAATCGCTCGGCCTCAGTTGCACGGCGGAACGGTTCTGAGAATTTGAAAGTCGAGACGAAGGGATTTCCCGAGAAATTGCGCGGCTTGATAGGCCGGCGCCGACGCGCAACTATTGGATCGTTCCCTATTATTTTGTCCCAGGTGTATTCATGAAAGCCAAAAAATTGTCTGCTGACGTTGTGGGCATCCCCGAATTTCCCGCGGGGTCGCGGCAGGAAGGCGCGATTTTTGATCTTTCCAGCCATCGGCGCGCGCGCGAAGCCCTGGAACTGGCTTTATCTATGACCGAGCCGGGCTTCAATGTATTTGTGCTTGGCGAAAACCGTAGCGGACGTCTTACGTCCACGGTCGATTTTCTCCGCGACGCGGTAGCCTCGCATCCCGCATCTGATGACTGGTTGTACGTAAACAACTTCAATCGTCCGTGGGAGCCGGTCTCTGTTCGCCTGCCATGCGGGGAAGGTCGCAAATTCCGCGAGGCGATGCAGCACCTCGTCGCGGCGCTGACCGGGGCGTTGAGGGCGGCCTTAGCAAGTGAGGCATTCCAGAAGCCAATCCAGTCGGAGGGCGAAGCGGCCCAAAGCAACTTGAATGCCCAGATGCAAGCCGTTCTGGCGGCGGCCAAGGAACAGGGCCTTAACATAGCCCAGACCGAGCAGGGTCCCATGATCGTCGCCGTTGACGAAAATGGCGAAGCGGTCCCCGCGGAGAAAATGAGCGCCGCGCAGCGCCAGACAGTTGCGGAACACGGTCCGGGACTGGCGCAGCAGATACACGAGATCAACCGGCGTACCGCGGAGTTGCAGGCGGTGTTTCAAGAACGGGCGGGCGAGCTTGGCCGGCAGGTTGCCGATCATACCTGCGGTCCTGTAATCGACGGTTTGGTCGGCGATTTTTCGCAACACCACAGTCTGAATCGCTGGCTGATTGCACTCCGCAACGACATCATCGAGAATTTTCAGGCGTTTCTGCCTCAGCCCGAGGAAGGGGCCCGCCCGCCGGAATACGATCCTGCGAGGCGTTATGCTGTCAATCTGTTGGTCGACAACCAGGGCAGTAACGGTGCATCGGTTATTGTCGAGGCGAATCTGACATATGAAAACCTGTTCGGGCGGATCGAATATCGGCAGTCAGCGCGCTCTATGGAGACCGATTTCACGCTGATTCGTGCCGGCGCGCTCCATCGTGCAAATGGAGGGGTTATCGTTCTCAGAGCGGACGCGATAGCATCCAATCCGAGCATTTGGCCGTTTCTCAAAGGCGCCTTGCGAGACGGCGAAATTCAGATCGAGGAGCCCTACGGGCGCAATGGACCTGCGGTTGCCGGCGCGCTGTCGCCGCAGCCGATTGCACTCGACCTGAAGGTCGTTCTGATCGGAGCCCCCAATTGGTATTACACGTTTTTTTCAACCGATCCGGAATTTCTCGCCTATTTCAAGATCAAGGCCGATATCGACCCCGATCTGGAGGCAACTCCCGAAAACCTGGATACCTATGGCGGTCTGATCCGTCAGATGGCGGCCACGGCGGTCGGCAGGGATGTCGCCTGCGCCGATTCTGCTGTCGCCCGCTTGTTGGGAGAAACATCGCGCTGGGTGGCGGACCGGACCAAATTGTCGTCCCAGTTCGAACTGGTACAGGACGTTCTGGCCGAGGCGCGCCAGATCGCGATAGCGGGGGACGGAAAAGAAATCACGGGCGAGACAGTATCGCAGGCGATCGAAAACCGCCGCCGCCGCAATGCCCGCATTGAAGATCGCATTCAGCAGGGTATTGCCGAAAAATCGGTCCTGATCGCGACAACAGGAAGTGTCGTCGGGCAGATCAACGCCCTGACGGTCCGCGATGTCGGCGACCATGCATTCGGCACGCCAAGCCGTGTCACAGCCAGCGCTTCCGTCGGTCGTCGGGGCATTCTTAATATCGAGCGCGATGTTGGGCTCGGTGGGCCTCTTCAGCAAAAAGGGGCGATGGTATTGCAGGGTTGGCTGTCGGGAACATTTGCGCGCGCTTACCCCTTGTCCTTCAACGTGTCGATCACGTTCGAACAATCATATGGTGGCGTCGATGGCGACAGTGCGTCGCTTGCCGAACTGGTTGCGATCTTGTCGGATCTGGCCGGAATTCCGGTACGGCAAGACCTTGCGATCACCGGGTCGATGAACCAGCGCGGTGAGGCACAGGCGATCGGCGGCGCCCACTACAAGATTGAGGGTTTTTTTCGGACTTGTGCCGAGGCGGGAACGCCCGATGGCGGCCATGGTGTTGCCGTGCCGGTGGCAAATGAAAAGAATCTTGTGCTGCACGGAGAAGTGGAACGAGCGGTGGCCAACGGGACGTTCGCCGTTTACAGCATTGCGACAATCGATGACGCGGTTGAGCTGTTTACCGGTGTGCCTGCCGGCGTTGCGGATTCGGCCGGCGTTTATCCGCCGGATACCGTGTTCGGTAAGGTAACCGCGAGACTGGACGAATACGATCGGATATTAACCGAACGGGAAACGACCGTCTGATCAGCCCGTTTTTAGGCGTTTGGCAACTTCGAGTGCCGCATAGGTCAGGACGCCGTCCGCGCCGGCGCGTTTGAAAGCCATCAGGCTTTCTACGATTACCCGGTCCCAATCGAGCCAGCCGTTGAGTGCCGCGCCCTTCATCATCGCGTACTCGCCCGACACCTGATACGCGAATGTCGGCATGCCGAACTCGTCTTTTACCCGCCGCACAATGTCCAGATAGAACAGTCCCGGCTTGACCATCACCATGTCGGCGCCTTCGGAGATGTCCAGCGCAACTTCGCGCAGCGCCTCGTCGGAATTCGCGGGGTCCATCTGATAGGTTTTCTTGTCGCCCCCGGCGAGGTTGGGCGCAGACCCCACAGCATCGCGGAACGGTCCGTACAGCGCCGATGCATATTTGGCGCTATAGGCCAGGATGCGCACAGCGTCGTGACCTGCATCGTCCAACGCCGTCCTGATGGCGCCGACGCGGCCATCCATCATATCCGACGGGGCAATTACGTCACAACCGGCGGCGGCCTGCACGACTGCCTGCTGTGCCAGGACGTCCAGGGTCTCGTCGTTGACCACATATCCGTCGCGGAGAAGCCCGTCATGTCCGTGGTCGGTAAATGGGTCTAGCGCGACATCGCACATTACGCCCAAATCGGGGTGTGCGTCCTTGACGGCACGGACGGCGCGGCAAACAAGATTGTCGGGGTTCACCGCCTCCGATCCTTCCGCATCCTTAAGGGCGGGGTCGGTTACCGGAAACACTGCGATCAACGGAATGCCTAATTCCTTAGCTGTGCCGGCATCCTCGACCAGCGCGCCGATCGAATGGCGCTGAATACCGGGCAGGGATGGTATGTCTGAATGCGATTCATCGGAATCGTGGACGAATACGGGCCAGATGAAATCTGCTGGCGCTAAACCATTTTCCGCAACCAGGCGACGATTCCAGTCATCTCGCCGGTTTCGCCGCATGCGCGTAACCGGAAATTTTCCCATGCCGTATTGGCCTCCAGCCATCACGAAGGGTTCTCAGACTGCCGCAAGCGCCTGATCGAGGTCGGCTATAATATCGTCGATATGTTCGATTCCGATGGATAGTCGGACGTATCCGTCGGTAACGCCGGTTTGTTCTTGTTCTTCCGGCGAAAGCTGCGAATGCGTTGTGCTGGCGGGATGGATCGCCAGGCTGCGCGAATCGCCGATATTGGCAACGTGATAGAACATTTGCAGGGCGTCGATGAACTTCTGGCCAGCCTCCTTGCCGCCGTCCTTGAACTCGAACCCGACCAAGCCGCCATATCCGCCGTTCAATACTGCATCGGCGCGCCGTTTGTCTTCACCGTCCATTACGCTGGGGTGAATAACCCGTCCGACTTTGGCGTGCTTTGACAGATATTGCGTAACGGCGTTGGCGTTCTCGCAATGCGCCCGGATTCGCAGCGGCAGGGTTTCAAGCCCCTGAATGAACTGGAAACCATTGAACGGGCTCATCGAAGCACCGAGGTCGCGCAGCAGCGTCACCCTTGCCTTGATGATATAGGCAACGGGCCCCATCGGCTTCACGGCTTCAGTCCACACAGCGCCGTGATAGCTCGGGTCCGGTTCGTTCAACATCGGGAAGCGGTCTTTGTGGGCTTCCCAGTCGAAGTTGCCGCCGTCGATGATGATGCCGCCGATCGAGGTTCCGTGGCCGCCAATGTATTTGGTGGTGGAGTGGATGACGATGGCCGCGCCATGATCGAACGGGCGGCAAAGTATCGGCGCCGCCGTGTTGTCCATGATCAATGGTACGCCCAGGTTTCGCCCGATTTCTGCGACTTCCTTGATCGGAAACACTCTCAGTTTCGGGTTGGGCAGGGTTTCTGCGTAGTAACAGCGAGTCCTGTCATCGGTGGCGCTCGCAAATGCCTGGGGATCGGCGGGATCGACAAAGCGGCATTCAATGCCCATATCTTTCATCGTATTGGCAAATAGATTCCATGTTCCGCCGTACAAATCGGTTGAGGCGACAAAGTTGTCGCCGGTCCGAGTTATGTTCTGGATCGCGAACGCAGAAGCTGCCTGTCCTGATGCGACCGCAAGCCCGGCCACGCCACCTTCAAGTGCTGCGATGCGCTGTTCGAGCACATCGTTCGTCGGATTCGTAATGCGCGTGTAGATGTTGCCGAGTTCGGCAAGGCCAAACAGGTTTGCGGCGTGTTCCGTGCTGTTGAACTGATAGGATGTAGTCTGATAAATGGGGACGGCAACGGCGGTGGTTGCTTCATCTCTCCGCCATCCCGCGTGCAGCGCTATTGTTTCCGGATTCTTGCTGTCGGTGCCCATAAAATTTTCCTTCCACGGTGTGTTCATCTATCCTATCGCGGCATTTCCAAGCCGATATTTAACATATCTGGATCGGGTAGGCGCGTGGCGTTTTTTTGGCCAAAATTCTGGACGTTCTTCGGCAGCTGTATTTAGTTAGAAGGTCAGTTTAAACAATATTCAAGCCGTACTGGCCATTTTAAAATCGAACCAATGTCCTAGTAATACCCGTTCCAGAGGAATGTACCGGCGAAAGAGGCGTATTTTGAGACTATTCGCCTTATCGAATGGCTGCATCGTCAGTTTCTTAAGGTTGTAAAAGTTGAGCTGGGTCGTGCCGGTGTCGTCGACATGAATAACATTCAGGCCCTGATCCTTCCCAGCATTGGCAAGGAAGAGTTGATCGCCGGTGCGCTTACTAACCGGGAATATTGCCTCAGCTCAAACGTGTAATATAACGTGAAGAAAATGATCAAGAAGGGTGATCTTGAGCAAGAACGTTCGCCACATGTCAGCCGTTGCGTCCGTGTCCGGGCTTTACAAAAGGGCTTGATGTCTGCAACCTGATTTAGACTCTTCACGAATGCCATACCACTCAGCTCGTCGACAGTCCTTTGTAGAAAAACAAAAAATTTAAAGGCTTTCTGGCTTTTCTCGAATGATTTTGGGCCAACGGTCCGTGTTAGGGAAACCATCGGTCCCTAGTATTTGATGCGGCCTTCAGTTGAACCGGATAAAAACGGTTCCTCGTGGGTCCGGCTTTTGTGTTTCGAGATTTCATAGTCAGCTAAACATGGTGCCATCGGTGACCTTATCCTGCAAAGCATAGCGGAGCTTGGATAGCGCTTTTACTTCTATCTGACGGATGCGTTCCTTCGTAAGATTCATCGTGTCACCGATTTTGGCCAGTGTAATCCTGTCGTCTTTTAGGAACCGGCTGGAAATCACTTCGCGTTCCCGCGGCGACAGATGCTTCATGGCATCCCGAATCCACCTTGCTCGTGTTTGGCTGTCGATCAGATCGCTGACAATCGCCTCCGGCGTCGGTGAATCGTCTGCGAGAAGATCTATAAACTCATTGGATTCGCTTTCGCCGACCGTTGCGTTCAACGACTGATCAGGGCGCGAGAAATGCGATTCCATACGTTCAACGGCGGCGATCGGAACGCG
>Ga0209403_10004834_pt1 | contig 14413 bp, 13 predicted proteins | sample ArcticOcean_MG_C_8_FD_187440 | JGI IMG/M metagenome (GOLD analysis project Ga0209403, IMG submission 187440) | Marine microbial communities from western Arctic Ocean - ArcticOcean_MG_CB11_86 (SPAdes) (version 2) | ecosystem: Environmental > Aquatic > Marine > Oceanic | place: Arctic Ocean... | reverse complement strand
AAGCTCAAGCCCTGTCGCTCGAAGGCGGCTTCGATGGGCGAAGCATCGAACATCCTCAAGATCGTGAGGACGGTCAACGGACCGAGGTCGCTCGGATGGTCCTTGCCCAGATGTGGCAGGATGACGTCGAGCGTACGCTGGGTCACGTAGCCAATGGCCCCTGTACTGATCAGCAGATTACAGCTTCGGAGCCACGCGCGCTCGTCTTCGCTGGGCGAGGCGCCGGGCTGCTCGAAATCCCGCGCGATGCCCCCATCGAGTAGCCCGGCGTCCACAGCGAAGCGGATCGCCGGCTCCGAGCTGTCGAGTCCCACAGTGCGTAGGTCACACGCCGGCGGAGCGACGTTCAGCCACATCCTCATGGCCTCGCGCGCCGCGTTGTACTCGCTCGGCGCCCGCGACGAGAAGAAGGCGACGATCTCGTCGAACGAACATCCATGCTTCACAAAGGCCGCCCCCAGGCCGTACGAGCAACCGACATCGAGCATCTGCGTCGGCCAGGCGTCCCCATTGAGCTCCTGCAGGAGATCAACTGCCGCCACGAAATAGGGCCGTGCCTGCTCTCCGATCTGGTAGCCGGTCCGCGCCATGGCGGCGACGTATGCGTGTGGGGTGGGCGCGGTATACGCGTCGTCGAAGTTGGCCTTGACCTCGTTCGCCGTATAGCTCATCTGGTGCTGGTCACTCCCGCGGTGCTCCGCAGTTGAAAATTGGTATGTGTATTTAGGATTGTGCGCCTCTGGGGGATCGGTGCGAGTCTGACCGGAGCACACGGAACATATGGGAGACGGGAGAAGGAGGCCATCCGGTCAAGAGGCGAGAGTGGCACAGCTCAGGCGGAAATTCGCGACGGCCATGCGAACGAAACTCCCGCTCAGGGACCTATGCGACGCCCGAGCATTCGAGCCTACGTCATTGCTCGCCCAGCCGGAACACGTACATCGCGTTGTGCCTGTTACCAGCCGGAATCTGGATCTCGGGCGCGAGGAAGGTCGCAACCCGCCATGGGCTCCCTCCAATCACGCCAGTGGGTACGGCTAGGTACTGCACGCCGTCGACCTCGTACGTGGTCGGAAAGCCTTGAACCGCGGTGCCCAGGCGGCTCTCCCACACCGTCTCACCGGTCGTGACGTCATACGCTCGAATATTTCGGTCATAATCACCGGCGAAGGCGAGCCCCCCAGCGGTAGTGAGAATCGAGGTCAAGAACGGAGCCCGCTGCTCCACGCTCCAGACCTCCTCCAACGTCCTGACATCATAGGCGGCGAGCTTTCCGAGGTTGCCATTCGTTCCGGGCATTTCCGACCACATCCGATTTTGCCCGGTACCTCCGCCCCCCTCCACCATCTCGATCTCGCTGGCAACGCTCTCCATGCAGCTCTGGCTGAGCGGGATAACGATCAGGCCGGCTTCCGGGTGGTAGCTGGTCGCATGCCAATTCTTTCCCCCGGCCGTGGAGGGGCAGACCGAAACCCACTCGCCGACCTGGGCAGCGCGGAGCAGCGGGAGCTCTTCAGGGCCGGCTACCACTAGCCGCAACGCGAGGGTGGCAGTCAGGGGAGGAGCCCCGGTTGGTAGTCGTCGCCGAATCTCGCGAGCAGGTTCTCTTTTTCCTTGTTAGTGCGGAAGACGATCACCAGCAACACCAAGACCCACCCGCACCGGCGTAAAAGATCAAATCTCGAAGGCGAGAAGGATCGACCCCACGATCACAACGCCCTCCACGAAGACGCGAAGCCAGGGGATCTGAGCCTTCAATCGCCCATATGACGGGTTCCGGTCAAACCGATTTCCGTCAACCGATTTCCGTCACTGGTCCGTGGGCCAGAGCACGCCCTGATCCGATCCGCTCTCGATCCTGCCCATCCCTTGGTAGACGAACTTTTGGAGGCGCTTCCCTTCCCAGGTCTCGGTGGTGTATAGGTTGCCTTGCGAGTCCGTCTCGATGCTATGCACGCCGTAAAACTGTCCTGGCTGGCGGCCACCATCACCGAAGGTGTACAGCACTTCGAGGCTCTCCCGATCCATCACGTGGATCTTCCGGTTCTGGCCGTCGGCCAGGTACATGAAGCGCTGGTCGTCGTCTCGCGAGAAGGCAATCTCCCAGGTGGAGCCGGCGCCTAGCGTCCTGGGCTCGATGAAGACCTCCTCGACGAAGGTTCCGTCCTGCTGGAAGACCTGGAGACGATTGGCGGTCCGGTCGCAGACGTAGACGAGGCCGTCATTGGAGGGCTCCGCGCAGTGGACCGGTCCACGGAACTGCTGGGCCGGCGGCGCATCCGGATCGAAGGAGCCCAGATCCGCGTCGTCCGGCCTATTGCCATAGGCACCCCAGTAACGCAGGAATTCACCGGTGTTAGAGTCCACGACGACGACTCGCTTGTTTCCGTATCCGTCCCCGACGAAGGCCTCGTCGCCGTTCTGGTCGAAGGAGACCTTCGTCACCTGAGAGAAGTGCGACCTGCTGTTGGAGTCAACTCCCTGTCCGGGTTCCCCCACCTGCATCAGGAAACGGCCGTCCCTCGTGAACTTGAGAATGTGGGAATCGCCCTGGCCGTTCCCGCCGATCCAGACGTTGTCCATGGGGTCCACCTGAAGGCCGTGATTCGATGCTGGCCAGGTGTACTGGCCGCTCGGCCCACCGAAGGAATTCACCAGATTCCCCTCCACATCGAACTCCAGCACGTTGGGAGCCCCTTCACAACACATGGCGTCCGGCTGATCTGGCCCCACGTTTCCCTCGTTCCCCGGATTCAGCGCGTCCCGGCGGTGGACGATGAAGACGTGGTCACGCGAATCGATGCCCACACCAATCACGTTGCCCAGAATCCAGTGGTTCGGAAGCGGTTTGGGCACGCCGGGGTCGAAAACCACGTCATCGTAGCTGGGTACGGCCGCGCCGCCCGCCAGTTCGCCGGCGTGCTGCTGGCGGCCCGAACTCCACATGTGATCATCACGCTGAGTCCAAGGCATGCCGACGAAGCCGAGTTGGACGGCCGCATCGTAGTGCGCGGTGACGCCACGCGGCAGAGCGCGTTGAGGCACGCCCGCGTGACGAGAGCGAAAATGCTCTTTATCCCCGACGAGGACGCCGGGTTCGCCCACCGCGTTGCGCGCGTAGCCCGGACCTTGAATCCGACGTTGCGCATCGTGACCCGGGCGCGGTTCGAGTCCACGGCCGAAGCCATGGTCGAAGCCGGGACCGATCAGATTGTCACGGAAGAGCTGGAGACCGTGGTGCAGCTGTTCGGCGAGGTCCTGCGCGACTACCACATCGAGCCCGCTGAGGTCGAGCACTTTCTCGGTGTCATTCGAAACGAACGCTACCACGTCCTTCATGACACCTCGCGGGGCGGTGTCCTGGCCCCGATCGGCGACATGATCGCCGGCGCGCTGGACACGCGGACCGTCACACTCCGGAATGGGGCCCCGGTCATCGGCGAGACGTTGGAGGAGATCGGGTTCGAGGAGAAGGGCCTCTCGGTCAAGTCGCTCCACCGCGGGCACAGCCTCGTCACCATGCCTCCCTCTCATTTGGCCTTGAAGGAAGCCGACATTGTGACGCTCGCAGGAACCGCCGCCGCCTTCGCGGAGTCGGCCGATCTGTTCCGCACCGGGACCGGCGAGACCATCCAGGCCCTGGTGCCCGAAACCCCGACCGAGCCTGAAGAGCGCGGGCCGCCTCGGCCGGTCCAGCTCTACGGGGCAGACTGGTGCCCACTCACAGGTGTATTTCGAGGATACCTGAAGCAGCAGCGCGTCCCGTTCGAATACCACGATGTCGAGACGGACCCGCGGGCGGAACAAGCCGTCCGCGCGATGAACGGAGGCGAAGTGAAGTTCCCGATGGTCGTCGGCGGCGACTATGCGATGAAGAACCCGCCGATCGACGAGTTGGAGGGAGCTCTGCGTGCCTCCGGCATCCTCTCGGCCTGAAGTCGCGGAGCGATGAGCACAAGTGAATGCAGCTCTGCAACGTCTGCCCTGAAGACCGGCCATTCACCACAGACCGAACCCTAATCGCGACTCCTCAGACTCCGTCGCGCGTGGACCCCCGCGGCTGGGGGGACTCGAACTGCCGACCTCACGCTTATCAGATATGAGCCGGGCGCTCGTCAGCGCTGGTGGGCGATGATACAGGTTGTGCTACAGCTTTCTCACCGGGGCCGTGGGAAATCGTCCGATCGAAGGCGTTCTAAAACCCTCCGCGGGTGTGGTTCTAAGGCACGGGCGGTTGGGCGGGACCCTAAGCCACTACTACCCAGAAGCCGCTTGAATAGTCGATCCAATATTGGAACAGGACGGGATCCGCACCGCTCCCGGGCGGCAGCAAATTGACCGAGTTGGCCTGGCCCTCACGTCGTCCCGATCCGCCAAAGGGCTTTTGGTTTGCCTATCCTTGGGAAGTGTTTTTCTGGACGCCTAGGTAGGGGGATAAAGGGACCCATCCCAGCTACCAAATTTTTTTCGGGAACGCCGATTCACTGGCGTTCGAGTGTTAGGACTCTTCTGCTCTTCCAATCAAAATCTTAGATCCCGCCACCAATACTCCAGCGATTACCTGGCCACCTATGTTTTCGAACGTCCACTGCTCGTACGGCCCCACGATGGCAGGACGAGTCGCTACGTACATATAGACCGCCGTCGTAACGGATACGATAGCAATTGTTGCCGCAACATGGCTGAGGCTTCCCATACGCTTAGGAGTGATCTTCTTAAAGATCCATTCTAGCAGCGAAGCCCCCAGAAAAATGCCCACTGAAAAAACAAGTACAGTCCCCACTAAAAGGCCCATCTCAGTATTCTCCGTGAAGTCCGGTAGCACTTTTCCTACATCTTGCCCCGCCCCACTCCGGCCCGCAACTCAGGACGCGGACAACTCTGTCTAATGGTTCAGCGTCAGTGAGCGCTGGGCGTGCGCCCCCTCGGGCGTCACGTTACTCTAATGCCGCGGCCTGACGAGCCGGTACCGAGAACCAACCCGGAGGAGTTAACGTGAGCAAAATGAAGATTCAGGGGATCGCCTTCGGAGCGATACTGGTGTGCGGCACGGTGGGCTGGGCCGCGACCGCCCCCTACGCTGGCAATACGGGCCTCTCTCGCATGCCCGGGATCATACTCGGGGGCACGCCCACTGCGGCTCCGTCCGACTTCAGCAGCGTCGACGACGTGGGGGGGACCCTCCGGTTCCAACAGGATGGCTTCCCACCGCTGGTGATCTACCTCACCTACGTCGGGACCCCGGAGGGGATCATCACCGCCACGCGCCCCGACGGGGGCTACTGGGCCCAACGGATCAGGGACGGAGTGACCGACGCACGCTTCCGCATCGGGGACGAGACGTACGAAGTGACGGCTCGCGAGATTACGGGTGACGCGCGCCTCCCGTTGCTTCAGAAGTACTCGGCCAAGAGTGGCATGCCCCTGGACGTTGCGGTGGGTGGGCCCGACCCCCTTCGCGACTGGGAGGTCTTCGTCTGGACGGCTCGTTAGCTCGACCGTTCGAACTTCCGTTGAGTCCGGCCCGCAGGGCCGCACCGACAGCTTCTGCAGAATGTCCACTCCTGAGTCCGATGCGGAGCCGATCCCCAGCTAACGTACGTCTAATGACCCTAGGCGGAACGGGCTGCCGCACCTTATTCTGCTACCGACTTGTCGATTCGTCGACATACAAGGCGCAGACATGAATGGGGGCAACAAGAAAAATTGAGCTCTAAGACGTCGATGGGCTGGAAGTGCGGTTCGAAGGACTGGACGGACGCTCTGACAGTCATGGAAGGACGCTTCCGTACGTTACTTCTGCCCCACGACCCTACGTTCCCACCCCCTCCACCCCTGGCCTGAGCGTACTCTCACCACACACCCAGCTTGACCGCCAACTCCAACTTCGCGTCGTCCGCCTGCGTGGCATGGAGGAAATCGTAAAGCTGTCGATCGACGAGGGCCCTCAGTTGGGAAACCTTGTGTTTCTGCAGCGTTGCCGCCCAATCCTCGAACTTGTCGTGGTCGAGCGCGTTACTCTCGAAGAATCGAGCTTTGTTGGCCGGATCGGGATGTGACACGAGCTCTTCTTCCCCTTCCCACTGCGGAGGACTCGATCGCACGAAGTGCAGTTTTTAGACTCGAACTGCCGACCTCACGCTTATCAGGCGAGTGCTCTAAAGCCGCAGAGATCCCTCTCCAGACGGCACCGCCTCAACGCCGCCACCCCCCGAGGCCCCTACACCCTCGCGGAGCCTATCTGCGGCGAAGCCGTGGAGCGAAGCGTCGGCGGAGCGAGGGCGTAGGGGCCTCGGGGCGCCCGGAATAATCAGGGCGCTGAACACTCTCAGCCCACAACCGAAGCCTCGAAACGCCGCACGGGAGTTCCCCCCTACGAGCGCGGATGAGAATTCCGATAAACCTCCCTCAGCCGTTCTTTGGACGTGTGCGTATAAATCTGCGTCGTAGACAACGAAACGTGCCCGAGCAGTTCCTTGACCGCCATGAGGTCCGCCCCCGCGTCCAGGAGGTGCGTAGCGAAGCTGTGCCGCAAAGAATGTGCGCTCAACCCTTCGCCCGGCGCCGCGTCGTCCAGAAAGCCGCGGACGATATTCTGTATGGAACGCCTCGAGAGTCTCTTGCCCGCCCGATTGAGGAGGACCGCCTCACGGTCGGGAGCCTTGGATGCGGCAACGAGTTCGAGGCGGCGAGGCATATATCGTGCGATGGCCCGCTCCGCCGAGCCCGTAATGGGCGCGAGACGCTCTTTGTTTCCCTTGCCGACGACCTTGACCTGTCTGCGTTCCGGATCGAGGTCGGAAAGATCGAGTCCGTGCAGCTCCGACAAGCGGAGACCACTTCCGTAAAGGAGTTCGAGGACCACCAGATTCCGCGTGCCAGGAAAGGTATTCTGGGCGGCACCAGCCTCGGCCCCCGAGAAAACCGCCTCGATGTCCGCGGCAGTCGCATGTCCTGGAAGGCGTTTCTCGAGCCTGGGCGATCTCAGCGTGCGCGTCGGATCACTCGGCACGCGCTCCTCGAGATGCAGAAACCGGTAGAACGTACGTACGGCGGAAAGTTTCCGGGCAACGGTTCGACGGGAGAGGCCTCTCCTCCCGCACCAGCCCATGAAGCCACGGAAATCGATCCGCTCCACGTCCCCCCAGTCCCATCCAGCCCCCGCGTAGTGGTCTTCGAGGAAAACCCTCAAGTCACGGAGGTCCTTCCGGTACGATACAATGGTCCGCGGAGAAAGCCGCCGCTCCAACTCGAGATGCGTTAAGAAGCGGGTGACGTCCGCGTCCCCGTCGATCAAAGTTTTGGAACCTCGTCGATCCCGTTCTCCTCCATCCATGCACAAAAGTCCGTCTGGGCGCGCTCGGCCAACATCTCCCTTTTCCGCACTTTGTCCTTCACCCGCTTGTTGAGCGGATCCACGAGCCCCCAGTTGGAGTTCATCGGCTGAAAGCGGTCAACCCTGCTCTCGCGCAAGTACCGGAACAGACCCCCGAGCATGGTCGTGGGTGGAGGCACGACCGGGGTCGCCCCCCGCAGAATTCGTCCGAGGTTGATGCCCGCCAGGATGCCACTCGCCGCCGACTCGGTATACCCCTCCACCCCCGTCAGCTGGCCGGCGAAAATAAGATCCGGGCGTTCCTTGAGCGATCCGTGGGAGGTCAAACAAGCGGGAAAATTCAGATAGGCGTTGCGGTGAATGGACCCCCAGCGCAGGAACTCACAGTTCTCGAGGCCAGGAATGAGCTGGAAAACGGTCCTTTGCGCTCCGACCCGCAGCCGTGTCTGGAAGCCCACGAGATTCCACATCTGGCCCGCTCGGTCCTCTCGTCTGAGCTGCACGACGGCGAAGGGGCGATCACCACTTCGTGGGTCGGCGAGCCCGATGGGCTTCATGGGTCCGAAGCGAAGCGTCTCTACCCCTCTGGACGCCATGACCTCCACCGGTAGGCATCCCTCGAAGTACGGCACCGCGTCCCAATCGGGACCGTCGTATACATCTCCTTCGAGGAGGGCTCCGACGAACCCGTAATACTCCGCTTCAGTCATCGGGCAGTTGAGGTAATCGCTCTCCTCATCGAATCTGCCGGCTTCGAAAACCACGCTCTCGTCCAGCGAATCACGATGTACGATCGGCGCGATGGCATCGTAGAACGCGAGTCCGGCGTCGCCGAGGGCCCGCTGAATGGAAGCGCTCAGCGCGTCCGACGTCAGCGGGCCGGTCGCCACGATGGCCGGACCCTCCGGTAGCCGCTCGCTCTCCTCCCGGACGACCTCGATGCCCGAGTGAGAGACGACCGCCCGGGTCATAGCCTCGGAAAAAAGATTCCGATCGACCGCGAGCGCCGAGCCGGCGGGCACGCTGGTCTCATCGGCGCAATCGAGCAGGAGCGAGCCAAGCGCACGCATCTCCCTTTTGAGCTGGCCATGCGCATTGGGGGGCTTAACGCTCTTGAAGGAGTTGGTGCAAACCAACTCCCCGAGGTTTTCGCTCTGGTGTGCTTCGGTCCGGCGCACCGGACGCATCTCGCGCAAGGTGACCATGTGACCGGCGTTGGCGAGCTGGAGCGCGGCCTCACACCCGGCAAGGCCTCCCCCGACCACGATGACGCGATCGTTCATCGGATCATTTCGCTCCTGCGGTCCCGTTTCTGCGAGTCGCCTCTACTTCTTCTTTGCGGCAACGCGACGCCGTCCTGATTTTTTCCGCTCGGCTGCTGCAACGAGCATGGGCACAGCCTCCTCCATCGTGAGCTCCTCCGGTTCCATGCCCTTGGGGAGACTCGCGTTTGCGGTCCCATCGGTCACGTACGGACCATACCGCCCCGATAGAATTTGAACAGCACCTCCACTCTTTGGATGGGCTCCCAGCTCCCTGAGGGCGGTGCGTCCCCCTTTCTTCTGGTTGAGAAGCTCGACGGCCTCGTCGATGGAAACCGTGAACATGTGGTCTTCGCTCGCCAAGCTGGCGAACTTCTTTCCACGCCGTACGAACGGTCCAAAGCGGCCCAACGCCGCCACCACCTCCTCACCGGCCTCCGCGTCGGTGCCCACCGTCCGGGGCAAGGAAAGCAACCGGAGGGCGTGGCCAAGGTCGACGGCTTCTAGCGCTGTACCCTTGGGCAAGCTCGCCCTCTTGGGTTTGCTGCCCCCCTCCTCTGCCTCGCCGAGCTGCACGTAAGGCCCGTACGGACCGACTTTCGCATAAACGGTCTGACCGCTCGCTTCGTCGACCCCCACTACGTGGTCTTCCGCTACGCCGTCGATCGGACGCGTCCCCTTACAATCCGGATAGGCCGAACACCCCAGAAATCGGCCGAAACGATTCCACCGTACCTGCATCGGCTCGCCACACAGGTCGCACGTTTCGCCCGCGGCGGCCAGGATCTCTTTGATGATCTCCTCGGACCGTGCCTCGCCCCGCTCGAGCTGGCCGAGGAAAGGCGGATAAAACTCTGCGAGGAGGGTTCGCCATTCGATCTCGCCTTCTTCGACGCGATCCAGTTCGCCCTCCATGCGGCTCGTGAACTCGACATCGAAGATGTCCGGAAATACCCGAACGAGCAGCTTCGACACCGTGTCCCCCAGCGGGGTCGGCTGAAAACGCCGCTCTTCATAGTCGACGTACCCGCGATCCTGGATCGTCGAAATGATCTGGGCGTACGTGGACGGTCGGCCGATTCCCAGAGCCTCCATTTCCTTCACCAACGACGCCTCACTGAAACGTGGGGGTGGTTGCGTGAAGTGCTGAGCGGGGTCGATGCCCTGCACCAGTGCCGAGTCACCCACTTCTATGTCTGGAAGCGCGTCGAGGTCGGCACGTGGGCGGCGATCACCCGTTTCGGTGGCCTCCACATACAAGCGCATGAAGCCAGGAAATTTTAGAATCGACCCCGTGGAGCGGAACCTATATTCTCGCTCGGAACCGGTCTCCTCAGGAGCGCCACCGTTTCCGGACTCGGAGGGCTCGGGTCTACGTTCGCCCTTCAGGTCGAAGTCGATCGTAGTCGTGTCATGGACAGCGGGCGCCATCTGGCCGGACACAAACCGAAGCCAAATAAGCTCGTAGAGACGGGCCGTGTCGTCCTCGAGAAACGGACGGACGTCATCGGGGTGTAGCGTCGGATCGGCGGGCCGAATCGCCTCGTGTGCATCCTGGGCCGCCTTTTGCTGCTTCCCACCCCAGAGCCTGGGCGACCCAGAAACATATTCCTCGCCGAACTCCCCAGCGATCCACTTGCGAGCGTCGTCCACCGCTCCCGGGGCAACCCGAGTAGAGTCGGTCCGCATATACGTGATGAGGCCGACTGCGCCACGTCCGCCCAACTCGATTCCTTCATAAAGACGTTGGGCCGTGGACATCGTCCGGCGGGCCGAAAAACGGAGCCGTTTGGACGCCGCTTGCTGAAGTGTAGAGGTGGTAAAAGGCGCAGCCGGATTTCTTTTTCGCTCCCGGCGTTTCACCTCCGTCGCCTTGAAGTCGACGTCATGGACCGCAGCGACGACGGCACGGGCCTCATCCTCATTACTCAGGGTGAAGTCTTCGCCATCGATTTTGTGGAGCCGGGCCTCGAACGCCTGCTCATCCTTTTCTAGACGGGCCGCAATGGACCAATACTCGACCGATTCAAAAGCTTGAATCTCGTCCTCGCGCTCACAGATCATTCCGAGCGCAACCGTTTGAACTCGGCCGGCCGAGAGTCCGGGCCTGATCGGTTTCCAAAGAAACGGACTCACCTGGTACCCCACCAAACGGTCCAGAATTCTGCGGGCTTGTTGCGCTTCAACCTTGTTCAGATCCAACGCCTCAGGCGACCGGAGCGCACTTTCCACCGCGCCCTTCGTGATTTCGCGGAACGTGACACGCTCGAAACGGCTGCGGTCCTCTTCGAAGCCCAAATGGTGCGCGACGTGATACGCGATGGCCTCACCTTCCCGGTCCGGGTCGGTGGCGAGGATGATGCCGTCGGCCTTCTTCGCCTTGGCCTTGAGCTCTTTGAGGATCTTCCCCTTCCCTCGGATGGTTTCGTACTTCGGCTCGAAGCCTTGCTCGACGTCGACCCCAAGTTCCTTTTTCGGCAAATCTCGAACGTGTCCGACCGAAGCGGCTACATCGTATTCCCCGCCCAGGTAGCGGCCAATCGTCCTGGCTTTGGCGGGCGATTCGACGATGACCAGCTTCATGTTGTTCCTTTCATAAGTTTCATGATTTCCACCGCCAACTGCGGCGGATCGAGGTGCTCCGAATCGAGAGCATGCCGAGCACGACTGTATGCTGGTTCCCGCGAGAGTAAAAGGGCAGTGGCCCGATCCGTCACATCCGCTCCATTGAGAAGAGGACGCGTGGAGCCCTCTTGGGCGGCCCGACGAACGGCCTCCACAGGAGACACCTTTAGCCAAACACTCATTGTATCGTCCATAACCATGTTCCAAGACCCGGGCTGAGTCGGCCAGCCACCTCCCGAAGCGACCACCGTTTCGCTCCGGGACAATAACTCCATAGCCACGTCGGACTCGAGACGGCGAAACTCGCTCTCACCGTCTTCCGAGAAAATTTGAGAGACGCTCTTGCCGGCGCGGGCTTCGATCACGGTGTCGAAGTCCTCGAAGCCCCATCCCAATCTGGAGGCCAACTCCATCCCCACGCTGGATTTTCCGCTGGCCATGAAACCGACCAGCAAAATCCGTCCCGGCACTTCACCGTTCACCGTATCCACGCTCGCCGAGGTACGCGACGTACGACTCGAAGTTCCGTCGGACCTCGCTCATCGCGTCTCCTCCGAATTTCTCCAAGAACGCGTCCGCCAACACCAAGGCGACCATAGCTTCGCCTACTACGGCTGCCGCCGGGACCGCGCAGACGTCGCTACGCTCGACCGCCGCGTCCGCTGACGAGCCATCTCGCATGTCGACGCTGGGCAGGCGTTTCCTAAGCGTGGAGATCGGCTTCATGGCAGCTCTCACGACCAACGGCTCTCCGGTGGTCACGCCGCCTTCCAGCCCGCCGGCCCGGTTCGATGAACGTCCGATATGGCCGGCCCGTCCTGCGGCCTGGTCGGCAACGATGGGGTCGTGGACCTGAGATCCAGGGCGGCGGGCACCCTCGAAGCCCACGCCGATCTCCACTCCCTTGATCGCCTGGATGGACATGATTGCGCCCGCCAAGCGCCCATCCAGCTTGGTATCGTACGAGACGTAGCTGCCGAGCCCCGCAGGAAGACCCCGCGCAACCACCTCGAAGATGCCACCCAGCGTGTCACCATCGACTTTGGCTTGGTCGATCGCCTCGATCATCCGTAAACCGGCCTCGTCATCGAGAGTACGAAGTGGTGACACATCGACAGCGCCGTTGAGATCCACAGGCAGGTCATCAGGGATCTCGGCCTCGATCGGCCCGATCGACGTGACGTGGCTGGCGATCGTGATCCCGAAATCGGCGAGCAACTTTTTGCACACCGCCCCACATGCAACCCGCGCGGCGGTCTCGCGAGCGCTGGCTCTCTCGAGGATGTCTCGGGTGTCACGCCGGTCGTATTTCAGGAGGCCCACGAGGTCCGCATGGCCAGGCCGGGGAAGGTAGAGCGATCGCAACGCCTTCGGGTTGCCCTCTGGATTGGGAGGCAGAGGCGACATCGACTCCAACCAGTTCTCGGAGTCCCGGTTCCAAATCACCAACGCTACGGGCGAACCGATCGTTTCCCCAAGACGAATGCCGGAGATTACTTCGGCGCGGTCGGACTCGATCATCATGCGCCGTCCGCGCCCATAGCCCCCTTGGCGGCGCGCCAGATCGGGATCGACATCACGGACCATCTCGATGGATAGACCCGCGGGGACACCCTCCAGCATCGCCACCAGGCCTCGCCCGTGGGACTCCCCGGCGGTTCGGAAAGAAAGTCGCTTCATAGAGCGTTTCTTGATCTCCAACTTGGCTCAGTGAGACAGGAACGATCCGAAACCATAAAAGGGAACCCCGGTGGGCGTCTACCCACCGGGGTTCATCCAGTTCTCAACGAACCGGGGCCAGCTAAAGGACCAGCGTCAGTTCCTTGACGGATGCAGTCGGAGCACGTCGCTCTTTCGAACGTCGACCACGACCACGCCACCCACGTCCGTGATACCGACCAACTTCACGACGATGCACGAATCCTCCGTGGGCCCGCCGCCTGCCGGGTGTGGCGTATTAAAATCCCCGCCTTGGAAGATTTCTACCGCATCACCGATGTTGTTACCCACGTCGTCCAGCACGACTCTCGTGGCGCATGTCAGGCCCACGTTGTCTCCCGGGAAGGGCAGAACCGCCTTGAGTGGACCGGACGGAAGATCTTTGATGTAGAGCTTGCCCGACACGATGAAGTGGAACGTGTCGATGATTTAGATCGTCTTGTCACCCGAGCCCACGAAGGCGAGATGGGTATCCGGCTGATAGAGTCCCGTCGGATTATCGACCGATTTCGAGTTGGCGTGCAGCGGATGTAACACTGCGCCGGACGCACCGGGGATGATTACCGAACTCCCCTGCAATCGCAAGTCCGTGCTGAAGAACGAAGCCTCTAGGCTTCCGAGAGCGACGCCGAGCGTCCCGTCGTAGTTTAGGCCGATGCCCTCCACCGTCTCACTGCCGTTGATCATGAGGTCGTCCACCGAGATGGCACCGCTGATTCCATCCTCCACAGCGGCCTCACGCATGAGGATGCGGCCCACGGGATCCCTCGAACCCTCGCCGATGACCACCCAGCCGCCGTTCCCCGAAGCCGAAACGTAGGTTGTATCGCGGAACCCTACGTTCTCGACGCTCCACTGGCCCGCTCGGGCAAGCGCGTCACTGCCTTGCGCTACGAGTGTGTTGACCATGTCCGCCGGGGATGCTTGGGTAGCGAAGAGCAAAGCCGCCCGGTTCCCCGGGACGTGATCGAACCCAAAGAGGTTGTCATCCCCGCCGGTCCTCACGGCATTCATGCCGCGGATATGTGCGATACCCGTGAATGCTTCGTTCTCGAGCATCTCGGCGTGTTCTACGATGAGTTTCACTTCCGGCTCCGTCATCCCGGGCGGCACCTTGGCCTTCCGCAGAGTACCGACTGCGCCGAGCAAACTCGTTTTGGTGGAATAGACCACCCGGCCGGTCGAATCGACCGCCACAAACTGAGGACGATCCGAGAAGCCGGGAGGGGTCAAAACATCCGGGATGTATTTCACTTCGTATTTTATGTTGCCTGTTTCGCTCAGGGATTCCTCAACGTCGTACAGAAATACGTCGGGCGTGAGAAGTCGACGTGAGGGATCCTCAAGAGGAATATCAGGCGTGTTCGCTACAGATGGCGTGACCCCCTGAAAGGAGACCAGAGCGGATGTTAGGATCTGAGCTGGTCGGAGATTCAGCGAGGAGGTCAGCAATGAGCAGGAGACGACACAC